>Ga0105047_10005258_pt1 | contig 22306 bp, 16 predicted proteins | sample MAT04_FD_78384 | JGI IMG/M metagenome (GOLD analysis project Ga0105047, IMG submission 78384) | Freshwater microbial communities from Lake Fryxell liftoff mats and glacier meltwater in Antarctica - MAT-04 (megahit assembly) | ecosystem: Environmental > Aquatic > Freshwater > Ice > Liftoff... | reverse complement strand
CTAATTTGGAAGAGATGCCGTCTTCACAGAATCGTCTCTTCCAAAAGCGCGAGTCGAAGAAGCAAGAGACGGATGCAAAACTATTTATCCGTGCCCAGGAAATTTCGCGCGAATTTCAATTTACCTACAAAGCCGCCCGCTTTGAGGAAGCCTGGCTTCTGGATTCGCTGGTCGAGATAGCTGAACACAAGTGGATCTCGGATGTGCTGCGCAAGGTAAAAGGCGGCAAGGAAGCCTCAGTTTACCTCTGCAAGTCTGGGGTCGCTGTGGATGCGCCCCTGCTTGCCGCAAAGATTTATCGTCCGCGTATGCTGCGCAACCTCAAAAATGACCAGCAATACCGCGCAGGCCGTGCGGACTTGGACGAGAACGGCAACGTGATCGTCGATGACGGAGCACTTCACGCCATGAAAAAACGGTCGGCATTTGGCGAAGAAGTCCGACATCAATCGTGGATTGCCTACGAATTTACGACGCTTGAAATCCTGCGCGCAGCCGGTGCGGATGTGCCAAAGCCTTACGCGCTGGAAAAGAACGCCATCCTAATGGGTTACGTTGGCGACTTGTCGAGCGCCGCGCCCGCACTGATCTCTGTGAACCTTGACTTGGACGAAGCCAAACTGCTTTACGAGCGCGTCCTCCGCAATATTGATTTGATGCTGAAATATGACCGTATTCACGGCGACCTGTCAGCCTATAACATTCTGTACTGGAACGGCGACATCACCCTGATCGATTTTCCGCAGGTGGTTCTGCCGGATTCGAATCCCTCATCGTGGCAGATATTTTCCCGTGATGTGACGCGCATCTGTCAGTATTTTTCGGCACAGGGAGTGGATTGTGATGCCCGCAAACTCGCTGCCGACCTGTGGACTTCGCACGGGCACAAGATTGTCAAGGAGGTCGACCCGAGATATCTCGACGCCGAGAAACCTGAAGATCGGCAGGTTTGGGCGGAGGTAAAAAGTAAAAAGTAAAAAAACATTCCCTGACTTCCCACATAGTCAAGGAATGTTTTTTCTTGTAGAATCGCCTGCAGGAGACCGCACTCATGAACAATGTCCGCCCGCGATTGACAATGATGACCGAAGAGCAAATTCAGGAAGCGCACAGGAATGTTTTGAAGGTTCTAAGTGAAACAGGCGTGCGCGTGGATTCGCCTTCCATTTTGCAGATGCTTGAAACAAAATTAAGATTGAAATCACAAGACCGTGTTATTAAATTTCCGCCTGAAATCGTGGAAGACGCGATCAAGTCCGCACCGAAGACTATTGACGTCTATGACCGTCGCGGCGAACACAAACTAAAGTTAGGCGAAGACCGCCTGCGCTTTGGCGTGGGCGTCACCGCCTTGTTCTACCAAAACCCTGTTGACGAAACTCTCGATATTTTCAAACGCAAGAATTTTCAAGACCTCGTCCGCCTCGCTTCCAGTCTCAAACATTACGATGTGATTTCCACCGTTGGCATTGTCCGCGATGTGCCCGAATACCTGACCGATCTCTACGGCTCGCTCGAACATATTTCCAACACCACCAAGCCGCTTGTTTTGCTCGTCTCTGATGAAAACAAATTTCCCGATGTTTTGCAAATGTTCGAGACGCTTCACGGTGATCTCGGCAGCAAGCCGTTCATCATTCCGTATTTCAACCCAGTCAGTCCGCTGGTGATGAACGCCGGCACGGTTGACAAAATGAAACTCTCCATTGAGCGTGGCTTGCCGATCATCTTTTCCAATTACAGCATGGCGGGCGCGTCCACTCCGCTCACGCCCGCAGGCACGCTCACGCTGCTTATGGCTGAACTACTAGCGGGCTTGGTCATCAGCCAAACCATCAAAAAAGGCGCGCCGATCCTGCTTGGCATGTTGCCTGTTTATTTTGACATGCGCACCGTGGTCAATTTCTACGATCCGCAAAGCATCCTCATCAGCGTTGCCTGCTCTGAGATGATGAAACATTACGGCATCCCACATTGCGCCACCTCAGGGAGCGGCACCGGCTGGGGCATGGATTTGATTTCCGCCGACACGTATTGGATGAATACCCTCGCGCTTCTTCTCTCACACGGACATCTGGCTCCGTTCATTGGAGATTCCCTTACCTCGAAATCCATCTCCCCGACGACATTTGTCCATACCCACGAGATCATTGACCAGGCGTTGAGAATCCACGATGGCTTTCAACTGGACGATGTCAACTCGGCTGTGAGTGAGATCGCCAAAGTGGGGGCTGGCGGGAACTTCCTGAGTCAACCATCCACCAAGCGAAATTATAAAAACGGATATTACGTCAGCAGTATTTATCCGCACTACAGCATGGAAAAATGGCAGCAAGTTGGCTCTCCAACTGCCCGTCAGGTTCTACGCGAAAAGACTCAAGACCTGCTGGCTTCCGCTCCCGCCCCTGACGACCATGATGAATTCATCGGCAAAGGTGAGGAGTTTATCTCCAAATACTCCAAGTAAAAATAAGAGCGCACATCCAAAATTAGTTTATTGGATGTGCGCTCTTATACTCGTTACTTTCCCCACAACCCATAGCCTTCATTTCGTCTCTTCTCGCGCCGCTCATGCTGCTCGTGGATTTGCTCTACGTGGTCAACTTTTTCCTGGATGGCTGCTTTAAGCCACAGGCGTCCCTTTTCAGCGGTGGCGTGACTTCCCGCGCCGTACGCGCCTGTCTTTGAGTCGTCGTCCCACGGCGGATTGGCAACCAGCGCACCGCCTTCGATCCAGTCCATATAATAATCGGGTGTAGCAACAAAATCAGTTTCATCCACAACGCGTTCCATCTGACACAGGTCTGGGCGCAGATGCAGCATGTAGGAGGTTTCCAGTTCGCACGCGTGTCCCATGCCGCCGATCTTGGATGTGCGATATTTTTCCAACGCCGCCGCGCCGATGGAACCCGAAGTATGCAGAAAAGCCGTCGCGCAGAAAATCCTGCGGTGACGTTCACCCGCATATTTGACAATATTCACGAGGAACGAAGTATTTCCCCCGTGTCCGCTCATCAGATAAAAACGGTCAAATCCGCGAGCCACAAGGATATCAATAACTGCAACCCAGAAATCCTCGAAGGCGCGTCCGCCTGCACTCAAAGTTGCGGCAAAAGACGGGCGGTGTGTGCTGACTCCGTACGGCATGACAGGTATTGACCAGCTGCGTGTAGGCACTAGAGAGACTGTACCCTGAGCAATAGCGTCAATAATCACCGTGTCTACCAGAAGAGGGAGGTGGAACCCATGCTGTTCGGTGTGACCGATGGGAATCAAAATCACCTTACCGCGTTCGGAATCAGGAGGAAGAAAACTGGTTGGCAAGTATGATGAAACGTGTGGCTGTGTGATGAAGGTTGAAGATTCAAGGTTGAAGGTTGACTGGGGATCAAGCCCTTGCGGAATTAAACAATGTAGCCGCGTAAAGCCGTCGTCTCGTAAACTAGTGAGCAGGTTTGCGACGTAGCGAAAGAAGATTGCTTCATGTACTTCAAGTCCGCTACCGCGCCAGCCGAATGGGAAGGCTGGTAGCAGTCCGATTCGGGGAGGATGACTCAATTGGTCAGCAAGCAGACTCAAATCATAGCCTGATCCGAGCGGAAGGACGAGTGGCGTGTCGCGTGGTAATTCCGCAACGACATCCCATGTCAACTCAGCGTAGTTGAAGTATATAGAAATTCGTGTAGCCAATATAGACTTGGACATTTTTACTCTTTCCTTTTACATCAAGAAGGAACAAGATACCAATCAAAAAATCTTTCCATGCGCTCGTACACGTCATACAAATTCTCACGGCGCAAAAACCCGTGCGGCTCATTATCGTAGGTTTTGTACTCGAAGGTCTTGCCCTCACGGCGAAGTGCCTCAACCCACTCTTCACTTGCTTCGGGTGGAACGATGGTGTCTAGCAGTCCATGCAAGATCAAGACAGGCTTTTGGATATGCTTTGCCTCAGTGATGGGGGAGCCTTTTAGATAGATGCCGAGATTTTCGGAAGGATGACCGAGGAAAATTTCAGTGTAAAGGCGCAGGCGTTTTTCACATTGCGCCCACGAACTGACCAGATTTGAATCGCCATACTTTGCCACGCCGCAGGCAAAAAGATATTCAGGATCGCGCGATAGTGAAGCCACGGTCATATAGCCGCCGTAACTTCCGCCAGCAATTCCAATTCGATCAGGTTTGATGTCTTTGAAAGTCCGCAGATACTTTGCTCCGTGCAGACAGTCTTGGGTATCGCCGACGCCCCAATCGTTGTAATTGGCACGCTCGAACTCCTGTCCGTAGCCCGTGGAACCGCGATAATTTGGCGCGAGATAGGTGTAACCTTTCGCCGTAAAATACTGCGCGAGTTCATCCCAGGCAAAGCCATATTGATCCTTTGGTCCGCCATGCGGATATAAAATCGCCGCGCCGTTTGATTTTTCGGGGCGATACAAAAATGCAGGAATTTCCAGCCCATCATAACTTTTATATGAAACGATTTCAGGGACAACCATTTTGTTTTTTTGCAAAGCGGGCGGCGTTGAAAAAGTCAATTGTGTAATCTTCTTCCCCGGGAGTTCCATACGATATAGATCAGGCGGCGTGGTTGGACCCTCAAACTCGAATGTGATGTAGGACTCATCCTTCGCCCAATTTGGATTCGAATGAATGCCTGCCTCGCCTCTTAATTCAACCGTTGAGCCTGATTCTGTTTCGAGGAGCATTAACTCAAACGAACCGCTTCGGTTTACCACCACCAGCATTTGTTTTCCAGAAGGCGACCATTCGTATTGAAAAATATCCAGTCCTGCTTTCGTGAGTTGATGTAATCCTTCGCCGTCTGGTTTGATGAGATACAACTCTTCGCGGCCGGTTTCCTGCGAGATGAACGAAATCCAGTTTCCGTCCGGTGACCATTTCGGAGACATGGCGCGCGTGGATGGTTTCCCGTACAACGTGATCTGTTTGCCAGTGGCGATTTCAAGCAAAATAATATCGAGGCGGTTCAGGTCATCGAAGCGGCGCAAGTTGAAGACGATAAACTTTCCGTCTGGCGAAGGACGCGCATCCCAGTGGTCGCCGATGGTATCGGTGGTCAATGCACGCGGCCAGGAACCGTCCCAGTCAGTCAGCAGCAGTTGGTCGGCGTCATCCCGTTCCACGGTGACGATCAAGCCGTTTGAGTCGGGCATCCAGCGCGCGCCGCTTGCAGCGGTGGTGAAATCTGTGATCTTTTTGGGCAGCCCGCCATCGTGTGGAACGATGTGGACATGTCCTTTGATTCCAAATGTCAACCAGTTGCCATCTGGTGACCATTCTGGAATCTCGTCATCCCAATAAGGCACCAGCGCGCGGTCTGTGCTGATGCGTGAGAGCCAGCCGCCATTTGCCGGCATGGTGAAAACGTCTGAAAGAGTCTCGCCGTCTTTGATGCAGGCAATCTGTCCCTGAGAAGAAAGCGTATGAGACCGAATCCGCTCAAGGGAGGTGAGCAGCGAGAGATTCCATCCAGCCGGCGGTTTGATATCCGGTCGTTTTACCGAAGGCCATCCATTCCGTTCGTATTTTTCGATTAGTTTGATGGAGTTTTCCATTATCCATACCTGCCTTTTTATTTTACCAATGCATTAACTTTCACTAATTCTAATAATACAGTAAAATTCCAAATTAATGAACGATTCTATGATTCGTTTGAGATGCAACCTCGTCGTTTTCTGACGAACAAGCAACTGCGCTATGGCAGATGATTTCTGTCATGGCGCATTGTTTTTGGGAAGGTAAAGCTTTTTCAACCTGGAGAGGAGAAAAATATGAAACAGAAAATAGTTTATATTCTTGTTTTGGCCGCGTTGATCCTTTCGGCCTGTAGCGGTGGGGCACAAACATCCACTGTTCGGATCGGCTGGTCCAATGGACCTGATTCGCTCAACCCCGGCGTAGCGTGGCTGGCAGAGGCATATACCATTTACGAACTGGTGTACGACTCAATGTACGATTTGAATCTCGACAGCACCTTCACGTTAAGTTTGGCGGATAGCGTTGAAAGGTCTGACGATGGCTTGGTGTATACATTCAAGATTAAGCCGGGAATCAAATGGCACGATGGACAGCCGTTCACAGCAAAAGATATCGCCTTCAGTTATACCCTCTACAAAGCCCACGATGACTTCCCGACTCTCAATTCATATACTGAACATTTTGTTTCTTCCGAAGCTCCTGATGACACCACGTTCGTCCTGACCCTCGATCAAGCGATTCCCAACCTTGAAAGCAAACTGGTCTTTCTATATATTTTGCCCGAACATATCTGGAAGGATCACACTGAGAAGGCTGCAGAATTTGAGAATCTTGAAATGATCGGCACAGGGCCTTTCATGATGAAGGAATACAAGCCGAATGAATTCATCCGCCTTGAAGTGAATAAGGATTACTTTCAAGGGCGCGCAAAAGTGGATCAGGCCATCTTCCAGGTCTTCGCCAGTCCGGACGTGTTGGCGCAAGCAATCAAGACCGGTCAAGTGGATATGGTCACCGAATTGCCCAACACCAGCGTTGAATCTTTGAAAAGCGCTGAAAACGTGAAGGTCGCAGTTGGCGCTCCGTTTGCGCCCGGCTTAACAGATATTATTTTCAATCAGGTAGCTCCTGAGAATTGCCCCTCCGAAGCGGATGGCGGCGTTTGCAGTGGACATCCCGCCTTGCGCGATAAGCAAGTGCGCCTTGCGCTGGCGTATGCCACAGACAAGAAAAAATTGATCGACCTGGTGATGGTCGGTTATGCCACGCCTGGCATTGCCCTCATCCCAGATGGCATGGGCGAATGGTTCAATACATCCATCAAGGATTTTCCCTACGATGTTAAGAAAGCCAATCAACTGCTCGATGACGCTGGCTATGTGGATGCCAATCGCGATGGTGTGCGTGAAATGCCGGATGCTTCACGCGACCTTAAGTTCCGCTTGAACTGGCCAAGCAGTAGCATTATTGATCCACGCATGGCGGAATTGCTGGGCGAGATGTGGAAAGCCATCGGCATTGCAGTTGAGCCGCAAGCCATTGAAGATGATGCCCTAACATCCAAGTGTTGTCCCGCGCTGGATTATGACATCATGCTTTGGGGCTGGGTGGCGGACCCCGACCCTGCGACCTTGTTAATCATTCCCGCAACCGACCAGATCGTCACGGGCTACAACGAGACCGGCTATTCCAATCCCAGATACGACGAGTTATACGTCCAGCAGGGAACTGAACTCGACCACGCAAAGCGCGTACAAATGGTATGGGAAATGCAACAAATCGTCCATGATGACGTGGTATACATTATTCCGTTTTACGAGCAGCAGGTGCAGGCATATCGCACCGACCGATTTACAGGCTGGCTGGACAATCAACCGAAGCTCGCCTTGGAAGATGTGACTTCCATCATGTTGATTGAACCTGTGAAATAAATATTAACTTGCTACGCTAAGTCCCTAAAAGCTTTGGAAACCTTTAGGGGCTGGGAGTGCTTTTTGAAACGTTGGCGTTTAATTTTCAAACGGTTGGGTTGGGCGCTTGCCACAATTCTCTTTGTGGTGGTGTTGAACTTTTTTCTGTTCCGCATCATGCCCGGCGACCCCGCACGGCAAGGCATTCGCGACCCGCGATTGACTCCCGCATCCATTGCGGCGATCCGCGTCCGCTTTGGGTTGGATAAACCCGTGATCAACTGCTTCCAGTCTTTGAACCCGGTAAAACTGGGGGATTGCAATGTAAATCCGCTTGATACTCAATTCTTCATTTATGGACGTAACCTGCTCAAAGGCGACCTTGGCATATCATTTTATTTCAACCGTCCTGTCACAGAGATCCTGCGTGAGCGGTTTTGGAATACAGTTTTGCTGATCGGACTGGGGCAAATACTCGCGATCATGTTGGGCGTAGTCTTTGGCTTATTTGCGGCATGGAAAGCGCGTACAGCGGTGGATTATTCGGCGCTGATCTCTGGGCTGGTCGCATGGAGTTTGCCAACCTTCTGGCTGGCGATCATCCTCCTCTTCTGGGGAACATCGGTCGGGTTTCCGATCGGCGGCAAGGCGACTCCCGGCATGAGCTCTTATCCGCTTTCACAGCAGTTCGGAGACTTGCTCCATCATCTCTTCCTGCCAACTCTCGCGTACACCATCATTTATATGGGCGAGTATATGCTGATTATGCGCTCCAGCCTGCTGGATGTGCTTGCGGAGGATTACATCCTCGCGGCGAAGGCAAAGGGATTGAGTGTCTTCCAAATTTTGAAAGACCACGCATTGAAGAATGCCATGCTCCCGCTTGTGACGATCATTGCCATCAATCTCGGTTTCACGGTGGCGGGCGCGGTGCAGATCGAAACGGTTTTTTCCTGGCCGGGTTTGGGCGGTGCGATCTTCGAATCGGTTGCGCGAAAGGATTATCCTGTTTTGCAGGGAGCGTTCCTGTTGATCGCAGTCAGCGTCATCATTGCCAATCTTTTGGCTGACCTGACATATTCGTATTTGGATCCCCGCGTACAGGTGGATTAAAGATGGCCGTACAAATTACTACCAAAGTAAATCCGCCCAACCGCTTCGAGAAGTTTTGGGTCACCATGCGCGGCAATCCGATCGGGTTGACCGGGTTGGTGATGCTTGTGTCCATTATTCTGATTGCAATTTTTGCGCCTGTGATTGCGCCGCATCAATACTACACGTCGGGAGACGTAAGCAGTAGCGATATTTATAACGCGCCGAGCTCTACTCACATCTTCGGCACGGACGATGCGGGGAAGGATGTCTTCTCAGAGTTCGTGACTGGCGCGCGTGTTTCGCTGATCGTCGGATTCTTTGCTGCGTTTATTTCAGTCGCCATCGGCGGGCTGACCGGTATCGTCGCTGGTTTCTTTGGCGGACGGGTCGAAAACGTGTTGATGCGCCTGACCGATATCATGCTCGTCATCCCTGACCTGCCTTTGATGGTCGTAATCATCGCGTTGACCAAACCTTCGTTACTAAATATTATTTTTGTCATCGGTATCTTTGGCTGGACGACGACTGCGCGTATCGTCCGCTCGCAAACGCTGGCGGTAAAATCGCGCAAGTTCGTTTTACGCGCGCGCGCGATCGGCGCGGGAAACTTTCACATCATCCGCCATCATATTTTGCCGCTTGTACTTCCGATATTGGTGGTCCAAGCCGTCTTGACTGTTTCTTATGCGATCCTTGAAGAATCGACATTAAGTTTCCTCGGGCTGGGCGACCCCACAGCTCCTTCATGGGGACAGATGCTTAACTTCGCGTTCAGCCGCGGAGCAATGTCCACGGGCGCGTGGTGGGCGTTGGTTGTACCGGGTTTGGGAATCGTATGGGTGGTGCTGGGACTGACCTTGTTCGGGCAGGGTTTGGAAAAGGTGCTCAACCCAAGGTTAGCCACGCACCACTTAATGCCGGGCAGACCGGTACTCGCCGCTAAATCGGGCACAAGTGTTCAGGCTAAAAAAGCGTTGCTTGAAGTTCAGAACCTGTCGATTCATTATGTGAATGATGAAGGCAAGCCGCCCGCGCGCGCGGTCGAGAATGTCAGCTTTACGCTGGAGCGCGGCGAATTGATCGGCTTGGTCGGCGAAAGCGGATGTGGAAAAACGACCATGATGCTTGCCTTATTGAGATTGCTTCCCGCAGCAGGACAAATTGTGGACGGCAGGGTTTTCTTCAACGGCAAAGAGTTGACCGCGCTCAGTGAAGAAGAGATGAATGATAAGGTCCGCTGGAGCGGTATCTCAATCGTCTTTCAGGGCGCGATGAATGCGCTCAATCCAGTGCGGACCGTGGGCGAGCAGATTGCCGAAGCGATCATCAAACATATCGAAGAATTTCCACGCGACCAGGTTCAAACTCGCGTGGTTGAATTGCTTGACCTAGTGGGAATCACCGCCGACCAGAAGGATAATTATCCGCATCAATATTCAGGCGGAATGCGCCAGCGCGCGATGATCGCCATGGCATTGGCTTGTAATCCACAAGTCATCATTGCCGATGAACCGACAACCGCATTGGACGTAATGATCCAGGCACAAATTTTGGAACTGCTCGACAGCCTGCGCAAGAAACTGGGACTTGCGATCATTTTTGTCACGCACGACCTCGGCGTTGTTGCCGAAATATGCGACCGCGTTCTTGTGATGTACGGCGGTGTGACCGCTGAGTACGCCGACGTGGATACCATTTACAACCAGCCAAGTCACCCATACACACAGGAATTGATCAAAGCCTTCCCTGACCTCACCAAGCCGAAGAAAAAACTTTCGTCAATCCCCGGCTATCCACCGCAGTTGGATGACCTGCCTGCGGGTTGTCGTTTTGCCCCGCGCTGTCCCTCCGCTTTTGCGCGCTGTCATATCGAACAGCCAACCCTGCATAAATTAGGCGATACGCATCTTGCAAGTTGCCATCTTGTTGAGGTGCCAAAATGAGCAAGGAACATTTTTTAGAAGTGCAAGGGTTGAAAAAATACTTTGAGGCAGGCCGCCCGGGTCTTTTCTCACGCGCTGCTCCTCGTTATGTCCATGCGGTGGATGGTGTGAGTTTCACGCTCAGACACAGCGAAGTGATCGCCCTGGTCGGTGAAAGCGGCTGCGGAAAGACCACACTCTCCCTTTTATTAATGGGATTGGAAGATTCGACCGAAGGGACTATCTCCTTTGAAGGGCGCGACATCACGCACTTAAGTGACAAAGACCGCAAAGCCATGCGCCGCAAAATTCAGATGGTTTTTCAAGACCCCTATGAATCCTTGAACCCGACGCAGACTATCGAAGAGATCGTCAATGAACCTTTGGTTGTGCATCGCATTGGCGCGGATAAAAAAGAACGCGATGAACGCGTAAAGAAAGCCATGGAAGATGCGGGGCTGAAACCTGCTGAAATTTACTTGGACCGCTACCCACACGAACTTTCCGGCGGACAGCGCCAGCGTGTGGTGATCGCCGCCGCGCTAGTGCTTGAGCCGGAAATACTTCTCGCAGACGAACCCGTCTCCATGCTGGATGTTTCCATTCGCGCCGAGATCATCAACCTGCTCGCCGAACTTCGCATCACGCGCCAGATCGCGGTTATCTTCATCACGCATGACCTCGGCTCGGTGGGCTTCTTCGCCGACCGCGTGGCAGTTATGTATCTTGGGCGCATCGTCGAGATCGGCACCATGCTCGACGTTTTGGAAAAGCCGCAGCACCCGTACACAAAAGCCCTGATCTCCGTCATCCCCGTTCCCAACCCGCGCCTGCGCCGCGAGCGCATTATTTTACAAGGCGAAACTCCCAATCCCATTGACCTGCCTTCAGGCTGCCGCTTTCATCCGCGCTGCCCTGTGGCAATGGCTTTCTGTAAAGACAGCGACCCGCCATTCGTTGCGGTTAGCAAAACACATCAAGCCGCGTGCCTGCTTCTGGTGAAATAATTGGATATTACAAGTTTACAAAACCCAACCGTTAAATACATCGTCAAACTGCGTGAAGATAAACGTCAGCGCCAGAAAGATGCGGTCATGCTTGTGGAAGGCCACGATGAGTTGACTCTAGCCCTCAGCAGTGGACTCAAGCCGCACTCGCTTTTCACCGCGCCCGAGCTTATTTTCCGTTCCATCGACATTCCTGCCGCTGGCGTGACCACCGTCACCCGCGCCGTCTTCGAGAAAATTTCGTATCGCGATAATCCCGATGGCTGGCTGGGAATTTTCCCCATTCCAAAAACATTGCTCGGTGATTTGAAATTAAGCGCATCGCCTTTGGTGATCGTCGCAGAGTCGGTTGAGAAGCCGGGCAACCTCGGCGCAATCCTGCGCACAGCGGATGCGGCCCACGTGGACGCACTGCTGGTCTGTGACCCGCGTGTGGATTTGTGGAATCCAAACGTAGTCCGTGCCAGCCGCGGAGCGGTCTTCACCGTACCCACTGTCGAGGTTGATTCGCCCACTGCGCTGGCATGGCTCAGGTCAAATGGGGTGCGCGTGCTTGCAGCCACACCATCTGCCGAGGTGTTGTATACTGACGTAGACCTGAATCAGCCCATCGCGTTGGCTGTCGGCACCGAAGATGAAGGACTAACCGATTTCTGGATGCAGAATGCAGACATCAAAGTAAAAATCCCGATGATGGGAAAAGTCAATTCGTTGAATGTTTCGATTGCGACTGCGTTAATTACTTACGAAGCGGTCAGACAGAGAAGTGAGAAGAAAACTATATGAAAGTATTATGGCTTGAAAATAATCAAATTGCGCTGCGGGATATTCCACAGCCGAACAAACCCAACGAGGCGTTGATCAAAATCCGCAGGGCGGGCATTTGCAACACCGACCTTGAACTCGTGAAAGGCTATTATCCGTACACTGGTGTGCTTGGACATGAATTTGTCGGCGAGGTGGTGAACGCGCCCGAGGCTTCGTGGATCGGTCAGCGCGTGGTGGGCGAGATCAATGCCGTCTGCGGAAAATGCGAAGACTGTCTAAATGGACGCCCGACCCATTGCGAGTCCCGCACGGTGCTCGGCATTACCAACCGCGACGGTGTCTTCGCCGAGTATGCCAGCCTGCCGCTTGAAAACTTATATCGCGTGCCTGATACAGTTTCAGATGAAATGGCAGTCTTTACCGAACCGCTTGCCGCCGCATTGGAAATTCAACAGCAAGTCCAGATCAAACCGTTAGACCGTGTGTTGTTGGTTGGCGCTGGCAGGCTGGGACAGTTGATCGCACAGACTCTGGCGCTGACTGGCTGTGACCTGCACGTGCTGGTGCGCCACTCATATCAGCAGGATCTGTTGAACGCGCGCGGGATCCGCTCGATCACTGAGGGCGAAATTCAGCCCCGTAAATGGGACGTGGTGGTGGAAGCCACTGGCTCGCCCGCTGGATTCAAGATCGCGAGAACAGCCGTCCGCCCGCGCGGGACGCTGGTGATGAAGTCAACTTATGCAGGAGAAATGAGCGTCAATTTTTCATCCATCGTGGTGGATGAGATCACCGTGGTTGGCTCACGCTGCGGCCCGTTTGAACCTGCCTTGCGATTGTTGGAAAGGCGCGAGGTTGACCCCACTGTCTTGATCTCGGCGCAATATAAACTGGGAGACATTCTCAAGGCATTTGACCACGCCTCACAGGCGGGTGTGTTGAAAGTGCAAATCGAGCCGTAGGAAATTCTGGTTGCAGGTTGCGGGTTTTACTTTACAAAAGAATATACGAGTTGCGCAAATATGATCAAAAACGGAACCAGCGCCAATACAATTCCCACACGCGAAAGATTTTTTGAGTCATTCCTGCGCGTGTGACCGACGACTCCCAATACAAAAGTTAGCGGAGTCAACACGCAGTAGAACAGGGCGGTCAAATTATTTAGTGAGGAAAATGTTTCTGGAGAAATGTTCAGTTGGGAGACGCTAAAATTTGACAGCAGGGATAAAACACACAGAATGCCTGTAATCAAGGCGGCAATGCCGAAGTAGGACTTCTTTGCTAGTTGTTGGGTAGTCATGGATGGATTATAAGTGATTTGACAACGGCAATCCTACTCGTATTGCAAAGCCTCCAATATTCTGACACGTGCCGCACGTATGGCGGGTGGGATGGCTGCGATTTGCGAAATAACCAGAGCCATCACCAGGCTGATGCCAATGCTTTCAGGGGGAAGGACAAAGGTGAGTTGATAACCAGACATGGTTGTCATCCCAATGAACAGGATGCGCGCCAGAATAACACCCGTGCCCAGTCCCAAAATCCCGCCGATCACGCCCATTAAAGCAGCCTCGGCAAGCACCATCTTGATGATCTGTCCTCTGGTTGTGCCAATGGCGCGCAGCATGCCAATCTCCTGAGTCCGCTCAATCACACTCATCGTCAGGGTGTTAATAACCCCCAGCGAGCCAACCACAATTGAGATAAGAGCCATTACATCAAACATGCTAAAAGCCTGGTTCATCAGTGTTACCACACGTTCGCGGATCGTTTCGTTGGAGATCAGATTCAAGTGATAGCGCTTGCCATAAAGGTCGTCTATAAGTTTTTGAACCTTTTCCACTGACTGGCCTTCCTTTACCTTTACCAGAAATGTGCTGGCGTCCCTGATATTGAAATAACGCCGCATTGTTTCCCAATCGCCTTGAACAACCAGCCCCTGATTGTAAAAATCCACCACAATGCCCACCACCAAAAAATCCCTGTATCCACCTCGGGACTTAAGAACCACCGTATCACCAACTGAAAGGTCATATTTTTCTGCCAGAACAGATGAGATAAAAATGGTCTGTTCATTCTTCAGATTCTCGATTGCCTGCTGTGGATCCTGCGTGCCACCGCTAAACACAAAATTCGTAACCTTTGTATAAGCTTCAACATTCATTGCCATGAAATTGATGGTTTCAGTTTCTCCGTCGGGAGTTCTCCAGTCCACTTCGAAATAGCGGATTGGAGTCACTGCCGCAACGCCATCCAGCGACTGGATGCGGTCGCCAATATCGCTTCGCAGCCGAACCGAGGAGGTGACATAGATGTCGCCCCCGAGATACGCATTGATCCACGTTTTCAAATCTCCCGAAAAGGATTCGGTCATACCGCGCACCATGATAACCATGGCAACACCGACCATTAATGCAGCGACGGTCAATGTTGTGCGTGAACGGGAACGGCGCACATTTCGACTCCCCAAATTCCCACTTGCACCATATATCAATCCCATCAATGGACGCACCATAATTTCCCAGATACCCACAGTAACTGGAATTAAAAGTGTGGCGCCAGTGAACAAGCCAAATACGGTCATACTTCCCAGCCGAAACTGCACATCATAGGGGAACGGGTTAATGATCAACAAAACAATCGAACCGCCCAGCATCAAGATACCGATTGTCCAGCCATATCGAATGATCCAACCTTCCTTTGATTTGCCGCGTACGCGCAATGCTTCGATGGGAGAAATACGGCCTGCTTGAATCGCTGGCAAACTGGCAGCCAAAAACGTTACGCCAATGCCAAGCAGGAGACTGAAAATTATGTCAACAGATGATACCTGCACATTATCTATTTGCTGATTTAGGATCACCTCCATCAGGCGGGTGAGTCCGCGAGCAAGGAGAATTCCCAGCGCCACCCCCAGCCCGGCTCCGAGGACGCCCAGCAGCGCCGCCTCGACAAATACCTGTCCCATGACCTGGCTGCGACTCATACCGATCGTTCTCAAGACCCCGAATTCGCGCGTCCTCTCAGTGACTGTCATTGCGAAGGCATTGTAGATTAGAAAAGCGCCCACAAACAATGCGATACCGCTCATAAAATTAAGACCGATCTGGTAGTTTTGAAGCATCTGTGTCATGTGTTCGCCCTGACCTGCCGGGTAAGTGACCGAGTAATCCTTTCTTAGGCGGTCCTGCAATTCAACTCGAAGTGCGCTCAATTCCGCGGTGCTTGGGTTGGAATTCTCAGGCACAATGTCGATCTGATCGATTTTGTCACTGCGGTTGAACATTTCCTGTGCAGCTTTAAGGGGAATAATGCCGAAGGCGCCGTTGTTCGTTTGGCCGGGACCTTCGCGCGCGATCAATCCTACAACCTTTACTTCCTTATCGCCATTCGGAGTGATGATCTTGATCAAATCCCCAACCAGGATCTCCTCGTCGTTTGCGTAGGTTTCAACCAGAACGACCTCTCGCTCCTTAAGGTCATCAGAGAGGAAACGCCCTTCAACAAGCTTATAGTTCCGGGTCATCGCTTCCAATGAAGGGACAACCCCATGAAGCAATAATCCCCCGCCATTGGAGCCAAATAGACCAATATCGAGTTCCTGAGACCGCTCTTTATCTGCCAGTTCGGTCTGTGCCAGAACCATTGGATTGACAACCTTGATCTTATCCAGTTTCTGAATTGAACTGAGGATCTGCTGGGAAAACCCTTTTTCATCCACCGAGGAGGAGGTGATAGTTAACTTTGCAAGACCAGATGTATTCTGGAACAGTGTGGAAATAGACTCTAATGCCGCCTGATTGGTGGCACGGATGGCTAATAAACCAGCTACTCCCAGAATAATTCCAAATGCGCTCAGCAGAAATCGTAATGAGCGTGAACGAATTGAACGAAACGTAAGCAGGCGAGTAAGGTGCATCTTTAGGCTTCCAGTTTTTCCATGGTTCCCATAATCCCGCGCAATCGTTCAGCGAGAGGCATGGATTCGCTCGGCTTGAATTCCTGTACGATCACTCCGTCTCTTAGAAAAATGACACGGTCTGCATACGCCGCGGCTTTTGCGTCATGAGTGACGACGATCACGGTCTGCTCAAGTTCATGGGAGGAACGTTTAAGTAATTCCATGATAGAGGTGCCAGTTTTGGAGTCCAGGTTGCCAGTTGGTTCATCTGCCAGCAGAATTGCGGGTTGTGTAACAAGTGCGCGGGCAATTGCAACACGTTGTTGTTCTCCTCCAGAAAGTTGATCTGGTTTATGGTGCCGACGGTCAGTAAGACCAACCAATTCCAATAGGCTGGTTAAACGTTCCTTATACTTTCGTTGGTCTTTCCCATCAATAATGACAGGCAAAAGGATATTTTCCTCTGCAGAGAGGGTAGGTAGGAGGTTGAAAAACTGAAACACAAATCCGACATTATGCCGGCGAACCAGCGTGGCTTTGTGATCCGACAATCTGGCAAGTGGCTGCCCAGCCAAAATAATGTTTCCTTCCGAAGGTCCATCTAGTCCACCCAGTAGATGCAGAAGTGTTGATTTGCCGCTGCCTGACGGTCCCATAATGGCAACGAATTCTCCCTTCTCCACCTGAAAATCAACGCCGTCCAGGGCATTGACAAGGTGCTGTCCCATTTTATATTGCTTTCGAACTTCCTTCGCTTCAAGGACTGGCATAGAAATCTCCTAGGGATTCAGAGGAATGAATAATCACTTCCCCGGTATGTCCATTGACTGTCACAATGGTTTCATCTTGTAATAACATGGCCCCATCCGCAGAAACTACTGCGGGTATATTGTATTCACGCGCTACAATGGAACTGTGGGATAAAAGCCCGCCAGACTCGGACACCACCGCGCCAGCACGGGCAAAAAGCGGCGACCAACCGACATCAGAATAGGGAATTACAAGAACGTCACCTTGTTGTACCTTTGTAAAATCCTGTATTCCACGCACCGTGACTACCCTGCCTGTATGATGCCCAATCGAGGTTGGAATACCAATCAATTTTTCAAGCGAAGGATCTTGAACTGGAGGTGGTTCGTCTCCATAAATTATTGAGGGCAGTGGGATATTCCGATAACGTTCGATATCTTTTTTGTGCCGCTCAACAATTAACCTGTAATCAGCCAAAGGCTGGTCAGTTAATGCCGCCTTCTTTACCTCTGCATCCGTCAGATAGAAAATATCAGCGGGGTTATCGAGCCACCCGCGTCGAACCAGAATCTTTCCAAGCGCAAGATAATAATATCGAAACAGCCCATACCCAAACGTATAAAGGGCGCTGACCCGGTCGCGCAAATAACAAAACTCCCTTGCGCGTTTGTACAAAGCGCGTGTCATCCCATTTGATTTGATGTCGCTGAAATTGATTTTATGGTTTTCGTCCTCTTTTGCCGGCACAAAATTTGAAATGAGATGCAAAACCATTTCCGGCGATTCGCGCCACGGGATCGATGAAAAATCGTTACCGTTGTCGCTCAAGTGACCAAAGCGAGCGATAAACTCATCCACCTTTGCTCCAAATTCTTGCAACCCTTCAAGATTCTGAAATTCCACATAGGAAGACGATTGAATCTTCTGCTGAATTTCCGGGGGCAGTTTCTCAAACTCACGGTGTAAATCAGATAGATGAGTTTTGGGAGCATATTGTTCGATCTCAGGGTAGTTTTGCATGAGGTTGAAGTTGTTGAAATCAACCCCCGATTTTTTCAGCCGCGACTTCAAGCCGGCATTGAACATACCCATAAGAATGGGACCGGCAATGTTGTAGTACGCCACATTTTGCACAATATCGCGCAAGCGACCAATCTCGCCCAGTAACGCTTCCTCCCCGAGGTTTTCCGCAGAATGATAATCAAATCCTTTTAACTCATCTTCCAGTTGCGACAGAGCCTTTCGCATCCTGGGTGCGAAGAACCATTTTTCGATTGCAAATTTCAGCATGTTTGGCAGTCGCAGCATGGTTTTCATGGTTGGTTTCATGGATGGTTTTACCGCCCCCTCTGGTAATATATTCATCATCAACTCGACAGATTCAGCCGGCATACCAACATCTTCAAACACTTTTCCCAGCACGCCCATGTTGAAATACACTCGATAGTAGAACGACCTGGCAAGCTCTTCAGGGCATGCACGTGTTTTTCCGATCATTTCATTCATAAATCGAACCCACATTGTACATACCAGCGGGATATTCACTGAATCAATCAGCGGTTTGATAATGCCCGGCAGCATTTCCCTGGAAATATGGTTCGAATAAACATTGCGCTGATTTAACGAGGTAATTTCCCGCGCCTGGAGGAAATACAATACTTTTCCATCATAAGCCCATTCAATATCCGCATGTATTTTGAGTCTTCGAGTGATTTCACGGGTCTTGCTCACAACCTTCCCGATAACTTCAAGAGGAATAAAATCCGACTCCGGTTTTGTGATCCAGTTTCCCCATTTATTGATCCAACGGACAGGTGTCACCCCGCCCTGAACGAGAGCATCGCCCAATCCTTGAACTGCCTCCACCACCACTTCATCTGCGCCGGTGACGGGATGCCTGCTGAGCGCCACCCCGGAAGCCCTTGAATTCACCATCTCCTGAATGATAACAGCCATGGATAGTTGCTGTGCTGGGATTTGATTCTTTTCAAGATAAGCAATGACCGCGTGCGATTGCGCTGATGACCAGACCGACCAGACGGCTTGCAAAATGGCATCCACACCGCGTACATTGAGCACTGATTTGAACTGCCCGGCAAACGAACGTTCGAGGCTGTCTTCGATATTCGCCGAGGAGCGGACGGCATAATTTTTATTGGCGTCCAACTTGCGGCTTAATTCGGTACGAAGCTCTTCGATCAGGGAAACGTCATTATCCAGATAACGATGGTAAGCCGTCCAGTCACACACAAATCCAGCGGGAGTCATAATTCCGAGGTTGTGGAGACGCCGCAGGTTCAACGCCTTATTACCGGCGGACAGCGGAAGCCTGTACTTTTGGAGGTTGAATAATAAAGTCACTTGACCTCTACCCCGAAGAATTTGGCAATTTTCAACATCCCGCGTCCCATCGGATTCGATTTCAGGTTGCCCAACCCATATTCAATATATTTGCCTTCACGCCGATATTTCATCGCCATTTTTATGTCAGGGATCATGGCCAGCATAAAAAGCACATTGACCGCGACCGCGTAAAGGATATATCGAATATCGCCGTCCGTCCGCCACCAAAGCCAGGGGATGAGCAGCCACATCCACATCAGGTTGGCGGCGATCATGTTGCGAAAGACAGCCATCCCGAGGAACAGTCCCGCAACCGGGGTGACAAATACCGCCAGCCAGTCAATGACGAGCAAACCTCCCAGGATCGCTGAAAAGCCAGACCCGCCATGAAAACGATGGTAGATCGGCCAAATGTGACCCATCGTTCCAGCGATGGCTGAGATCAACATGTAAGCAGGTTGGTCCGGAAAAAACAATTTGAAAAGCAGAGTGGGAATGAATATTTTAAGAATGTCGAGAACGCCGACTGTCATGCCGGCTTTCGGTCCGAGCACCGAACTGACTGAATTTCCACCGATCGAAAGCGCCTTGTAGCGTTCATCGGTTCCATCGATAGGGGTTTCAAACGTGGTCACATCTTTTCCCGGTGCCCACAAACGCGTGACCAGGCGGGCAAATGAAATGGACCCAATAAGATATGTAACCACAGCGCTCAAAAGTGCAATGCCAATATTCATGGAATGGCTCCTGATATTGTTTTGATCAACGACACTTTGAAATTTTCTCTTTCATGGCTTGAATGGTCAGCGGATGATCACCATACTGACCCACATATTCCAACTGGATATCCGCCGGTAAATTTGCTTTTACCACCGCGGCAGGAACTTCGACATCGCTGTGGATCGAATCCGCGCTGAGGCTTGCTGCGAAAACCAATATTTTTTCGACACCCCGCCCGGACAGCTCTGTTATTGATTTGGTAATGCCCGGTTCCTGGAATTCCATCCAGCCCAATGCCACATGGTCGGGGAGATATCCATCTGTAATAAGCTTCTCGCGGATAGCATCACGATACAGGCTTTCCTGCTTATTCTGTTCAGGATAGATCTGTTCCCACTCAGTGGGTTGACCATGCCCAACCAACAAAATTCCAACTTTGGATTTGTCCATATCGCCGGTCATCTCGTTAGCGCGTTGGACAAAAGAGGTTTGAAGCGATTCTGAATCCCATAGCGCGCCTGTATAGCAGACCTGCACACCAAAGGACTCTGGATTGACATTGCTAACCATTTCCTTCCCTGCCACGGTATGGGTTGATTCGGTGATAAACACAGGCAGGATGATGATCTTGCTCGCGCCGTCATTGATGGCACGGATAGCCATTTCATCCGGTCGCGGGTTGCTATCCAGAAAAGCCAGGTAGAACCTAGTCCCTTTTGCTTCCTCTTCGGGCAGGGACCTTCTCAGGGTATCAATAAAGACCTTGTGAAGTTTATTGTGGGCACTTCCGCCTGCCTCAAAATATTCGGAGCGGACTGTGTTGAAAAAGAAGGGACGGAATAGCCAGGGGACAAACGGGACGTTGTCATGGTCAAGTTCGCGAATGGTCTCGATCCACGGTTGAGCGCTGTAACCGGGCGGCTCGCCGTGCGTAAAATACAGAATGGCTGTATGTCCATCGCCGCCGTCTTTACGAACGAGATCAGGTAATTTCCGAGGTTCCTCTTGTGCGAGGAAGGCGGCATTCGCCGCCATATAACCCCCAAAAAATCCACCCATTAACAACAGACTGGCAATGGCAATTTCGCGCCCTTTGAAATTCATGCTCAGGAGGAAAACCATGCCTGCCAGCATTAACACAACCAGAACAGCATACAATCCAATCTGATTGGTAGGTCTTACCATATATTGGACTACGAGAAAACCCCCTGCAAAAGCAACGACAGCTAATAAAAACCAGCGTAATGTATTCATCTAATTCCTCCATTACTTGGTATCTGCTTTTTCCCAAATATTATTTATTGGATTTTATCAGCGTTGCTTCTGGATGGGAATGGACAAAATTACAGCAAATTATTTTCCTTGCTGTAAAAAAGATGAACATATCAGGCAGACATGACCTTTCTCACAACGAACACTGCCCCCGCGAAAGCAATTCCCAGAATACCTGTAATGACAGGCAGGACCCACATCAGCATGTTACTGGCGATGGATTTGATCCGCGCGTCGAGTGGATGCTCGGGGTCGTAGCGCACGGTCACTTCCTCACCCGCTTCGTAGGTCGGCGAGGAGTTGGCTTCGCTCAACTGCACCTTGCGGGTCTTGCCGTCTGAGGCAGTGAACTGCACAACGGGATAATAATAATCGTTGTACGATCCATCCCGCTCGTTGATATACTGACGGTTCTTGACCACCTCCAGCACACGAGCGGGGGCGGTTTCCTCTTTGGCGATCTTTTGAATATTGAGGAACGATGCGATCACCGCAATCAGAATCATCACCACGGCAATACCGGTAAAGCCTCCCAAGACCCATCTTTCCATCGTGGGGTCTGCCGCGGCTTTTTGTATCTCCTCAAATTCCTTTTCGTCAAACTTGACTTCCTCAAAGTCATCTTCGGAGGCAGCATGAACCATCGCCGCGAGTTTATCCTTGTCCTTCCAGTTAGGGATATCGTCCAGCGAGTCGTACTTCACGCCATCCACTTCAAAGGATGCGGGTTCGTCGTTCTCCCAGTTGATCGAATATTTTTTTGCCATTGTTTTCCTCTTATCTAAATCTTGACCGATTAGGTCTATATTTTACCCGCATGAGATGAAATCAACATGAACATTCGCTACATGAAGGTCTTTTTCTTTCAGGTATAATCACGTCAACGAGGTGATTTATGACCATCATGCTTGAAATCTCTGATTCTGTGGCACGGGCAATGCGCCTGCCACGCAAGGAACAATCTCGTCAGTTAAAAACAGAACTTGCTCTTGGTTTATACGCGCAAGGTATTCTTTCCTTTGGTAAAGCCTGTGAACTGGCGGAGGCAACAAATCTTGAATTTGGAATCCTGTTGGGCAAACGTAACATCCCGCGCCAATATGACGAACAGGATTT
>Ga0105047_10005257_pt1 | contig 22306 bp, 15 predicted proteins | sample MAT04_FD_78384 | JGI IMG/M metagenome (GOLD analysis project Ga0105047, IMG submission 78384) | Freshwater microbial communities from Lake Fryxell liftoff mats and glacier meltwater in Antarctica - MAT-04 (megahit assembly) | ecosystem: Environmental > Aquatic > Freshwater > Ice > Liftoff... | reverse complement strand
TCGGGCTGCATTTTTTCAACCCGGTGAGCCGGATGCCGCTGGTCGAACTGGTGCTGAGTCCACACACAGCGCGCGCCACGGCGGAGCGCACACTCGCGTTTGCGAAGGCGCTGGGGAAGAGCCCGGTCATCTGCAGGTCATCACCGGGGTTCCTGGTGACGCGCGTGCTGTTTTTCTATCTCAACGAGGCGTGTCAGCTGTGGGAGCAAGGTGTGGCGACGGAGACGCTCGACCGCGCGCTGCGCAGCTGGGGCTGGCCGATGGGGCCGATGCGGCTGATCGACGAAGTTGGCGTGGACGTGACCGATTTCATCTTCGGGGAAATGGCGCACTATTTTCCCCAACGCTTCAAGAGCTCGACCGTGTGCCGGCGGATGCTCGATGCCGGGATGAAAGGCCGTAAAAACGGTGCGAGCACCGGTTTCTACACCTACGCCGACGGCAAGGAGGCGCTGAATCCGGCGATGGCACCGTTCGCGTCCGCGGCGAAATCACCGCTCACCGCGGCGGCGATCACGGAGCGACTGAACCGCGTGATGATTGATGAGACGAAGCGCGTGCTCGACGAAGGCGTGCTCAAGACTGCGGAAGAGGCGGACCTGGCGTTGCTGATGGGCACGGGGTTCCCCGCGTTCCGGGGCGGGTTGATGCGTTATGCGAAGAGCATCGGGGTAGTTTGAGGCGAACCTGATTTCACCACGAAGGGCACGAAGCACCCGAAGTGCGATCTCCGGAATTGATCGCGAAAGCGCGGAGGAGCGGAAACACGAAAATTTTGAGAGGGAAGCCAGGAAGCCGGGAATCGATCACAAGCGCATGAGGGGTTCCCGCTCCTCGCGCTTCCGCGATCAATTCCCTACTCGTGCCGCAGGGCGACGAGGGGATCCACCTTCGTGGCGCGGCGGGCGGGGAGCCAGCAGGCGAGGAGGGCGACGAGCAAGATTCCGACTGCGACCAGCATGAACGTGCCGGGGTCGTAAGGGCTGGTGGCGTAAAGCATTGAACTCATGAGGCGCGTGGCCGCAATGGCAGCGCCGACGCCGACAACTAGTCCCATCACCACGACATAAAAACTGCGGCCCAGGATCAGTCGCATGACATCGCCGGACAGCGCACCCAGCGCCATGCGAATCCCGATCTCACGTGTGCGGTGCACCACCGAATAGGCGGTCACACCATAGATGCCGATGGCCGCCAGTAACAGAGCGCAGCCGGAAAACAGGCTGAACAACGTGAGATTGAAGTTAAGTCTCCGCCAACGCAGGGCCAGGGTCCGGGCATAGGGTTCGAGCGGAGTCAGGGTGATGGCGGGATCGCGCGCCATGAGCGTTTCTTTTACCGCGGACGCGAGCGCCGGGGAGAAGCGGGTGACCTTCAACACGAGGAACAGCTCATGGCTCGGGTTCTGTTCGAGCGGGCGATAGAGCTGAGGCTCAATGGGCGTGCCGGCGCCGTTGGACCGAACATCGCCCATGATGCCGACGACTTCACCCCAGGTCTTGTTCCGATCGTCGAGCAACAGGATGCGGCGTCCGAGGGGATCCTTTCCGGAAAAATGCCGGCGAGCCATTTCCTGGTTGATGAGCACGACGGGGGCTGCGCCGACGGCATCGCGGGGTGTGAACTCGCGTCCGGCGATTAATGGAATGCCGAGTGTCTGGAAATAGCCGGGCGTCACGGGATAGAGCTCCGTCATGGTGACGGGATCGGCGGGACCGGCCGGGGGACGCTGACCCTCCAGGATGAACCCATCCTTCGGCACATTTCCACCGGGCAGTCCCGCCGTGAGGCTCGCACTCATCACGCCCGGCAGTGCGGTGAGGCGCTCGAGAGCCGAGCGGGCGAAAGCCGCGATCTTTTCCGGAGTATCGTAGGCGCGCCGCGAATCGAGCGTGAGTCGCACGGTATAAACCGGGTCCGTGCTCATACCCAGGTCGGGCTGGCGGGTGGCGTGGAGGCTGCGGGCAAGCAAGCCTGTGCCAATCAGGAGGACACAGGCCGCGGCGACTTGCAGGGCGACGAGCGCATGGCGCGTGTACTGCCGCATGCGTCCGCCGGACGCATTTTGCCCGCCATCCTTCAAGGGCTCGATCAAGTTGCCGTTGGTGGCCGAGAGCGCGGGCACGAGGCCGATCCCCACGGTCGTGAACAGGATCAGGCTGAAGCTGCCCAGGAGCACCCAACCGTCCATAACGATGCGGTCCGCCCGCGGCAGGGCGCTCGAGGCAAAGGCCACCAAGGGATCCATCAGGATCCAGGCCAGGCCCACGCCGAGGATTCCGCCAATGCCCGCGAGCAGCATCGTTTCGGTAAGCAGTTGGCGAATGATGCGCCCGCGCCGCGCCCCCAGCGCCAGGCGCACTGCGATCTCACGCTGGCGGACACTCGCGCGCGCGAGCAGGAGATTGGCGACGTTGACGCACGCAATCAGGAGGAGCAGCCCCGTGGCGCCGAGCAGCCACCCGATCTCGGTGCCGAGCGCGCCGGTCGCGAAATCGACGTAGCGTTGCGCCAGTACGCCGCGGCCCTTGTACGGGTTGGGATGTGCGGCCGCGATCCGCGTGGCGATCACGTCGAGCTCCTTCCGCGCCTGTTCGATCGTGACTTCGGGCTTCAGGCGTCCCCATACAAACAGGCCGTGGGTCATGAAATCTTCGCTGCGGGTGGTGGGCACCCCGGGTTCAAAGACATAGTTTCCCGGCCGGAGCGGATCATGGATGACGCCGATGACCGTAAACGGAACGTCATTGAGATGAATGACTTCCCCGACAACATCCGTGCGCCCGCCAAACTGGGTCAGCCAAAGTCCGCGGCTGAGCAGGACCACGCGGTCCTTGCCGGCGGCAAATTCGTCGGCCGCGAACTCGCGCCCGAGATCTGGACGGATGCGCACCAGGCGCAGGAAATTGGGTGAAATATAATAGGCCGTGAGTGAAAGAAACCGCTCACCCTGACTCAGACGGACGCTGCCCGTGGTCATGCCGGCGACGTCGGAGAATGCGGTGGTCTGGGTCTGCCAGGCGTGGAGGTTACCCGGAGACGTCACCGCGCGCGAATACTTCGGCGTGGTTTCCCAGAGCATTACGATTTGCCCGGGCTCATCATAATCGAGCGGATGCAGCAGCATCTTGTTCGCCACGCTGAACAACGCGGTGCAGGCGCCGATGCCCAGGGCGATGGTGAGGATCGAAATGACAGCGAAGCCCGGGGCGCGGCGCAGCTGCCGCACGCCGTAACGGAGGTCCTCGCGCACCTGCTCCAGCCAAATCCAGCTGCGCTGGTCGCGGGCGCGCTCCTTGATGCCCTCGACATGGCCAAACTGCCGCTGCGCGAGGTAGCGGGCCTCGTCGGGCTTCATGCCGGCCGCGAGGTTGGCCTCGACTTGGAGTTCGAGATGATGCCGCATCTCGTCGGACATCTCGCGGTCGAGGGCGTCCTTGCGAAAGAGGGCGAGGAGTTTGCGGAGGAGTTTCATGAGGTGGCTCGCGGCTCGCCACGGGTTAGGGGCGATGGGTCATGGGCGATGGGGGTCCGGAATGCCGCGAATTGAGCGAATCCGATCCGGATACGACCAAGGCATTTTAACCACGGATAACACCGATCCACACGGATCAATCCCCCGGAACAGATTTGCCGGGCCTCGGTTCGGGTGGGTCGTGCGCTCCGCGCGCGACTCGGATGCCGCGCGCGGAGCGCACGGCCCACCTCATTGCCTTGGGATTGATCCGTGTTCATCCGTGCAATCCGTGGTTAAAACTCCGGGAGGTCAGGTGACTTTCAGCACGAGGTTGATCGCGGCGGCGACTTGCTCCCAAGCAGCGGTCTCGATCGCGAGCTGCTTCCGGCCGGCGGGGGTGAGGGTGTAGAAGCGCGCCTTGCGGTTGTTGTCGGAGACGCCCCATTCGGCGGCGATCCAGCCCTGTTCCTCGAGACGGTAGAGGGCGGGGTAGAGGGAGCCTTGCTCCACCTGCAGCATGTCTTGCGACATCTGCCGGATTTGGAGCGAGATGCCGAAGCCGTGGATTGGGCCGCGTTGGAGTGCCTTCAGGATGAGCAGGTCGAGCGTGCCCTGGAGTAGATCGGTTTTTGCTTTGGCCATAATTGGGTTCTCCTAGATATCCTAGGAAGGGAGTGAAATGACTCTTCTCCTAGGACGTCAAGGAGAGAGTCGGAACACGGACATCTGACATTTTAAGGGGGAAGCCAGGAAGCGGGGAATCGATCCCGACCAGAAGGACTGTTTCCCGGCTTCCTGGCTTCCTTCTCAAAATTTACGGAGGTTAGCTCCTTCCCGATAAACGCATTTTACTTCGAAGGGAGTAGGGGAAACGCGTTGCGTTGCACGGGGTTTGGACGAGCTTTTCGGCACCATAAAACCCCCAACTCCCAACCCCGGAGTTCCATGCCTTCCATTGTTGCTTCCCGTCTGTCCACTTCCCTCAAGCGCCGGCTTCTGACGACGATCCTGGAGAGCCGTCACGGGGATTTGCGGGAGGAGAATCTTAACCGCCAGGGCAAGGGGCACTTCCATGTGTCCGGCCGCGGTCATGAGGCCCTCGCGGCCACGGGCCGGCAGCTGCTCCCCGACGACTATATTGTCCCGTATTATCGCGACCGCGGCCTGGTGCTTGGGCGCGGCGTGACGACGAAACAGCTGGCGCTCGACTACATGGCGAAGCGCGACTCCTCGTCGGGCGGCCGCCAGATGCCGTCGCACTACAGTTACCGCGAGCTGAACATCTGGAGCGTGCCGACGCCCACGGCGGCGCAGCTGCTGCCGGCCTGCGGCATGGCGTGGGGCATGCAGCTCGATGAAAAAAAGAGCGTGGTTGTCACCACGGTGGGCGACGCGGCGACGCGGCAGGGTGATTTTTACGAGGCGGTGTGCTTTGCGCAGGAGCGCAAGCTCCCGATGCTGTTCATGGTTGAGGACAACGGCTTTGGCATCAGCACGCCGACGCGCGATGCCACGCCGCGTGCTTTGAGTGTGCTCAACGACGACCAGTGGCGGGCGCTCGATGGCTGGGACGTCGAGGCCGTTCATGCCGCAACCGAAACCGCTATCGCTGAGATCCGTGCTGGCGGCGGGCCGGTATTGCTCTGGTTGAAACTGGAGCGGCTTTCGAGCCACACCAGTTCCGATGACCAGGCGATTTACCGCAGCAAGGACGAGCTGGCGACGCTCGGAGAGCGCGACCCATTGCTGCAGCTGAAGGCGCAGCTCATCGGTGATGGCGAACTCACCGAGGCGGAGTTCGAAACGCTGGACAAGGAAATCAAAGAACGCGTGCGGCTCGACTATGCCGCGGCGGAGCTGGCGGAGAATCCTGTCGCGCATGAACTGGAGGCCAATGTGTCGTCGCAACCGTCGCAGCTCGACGAGCAGGTGCTGCGTCCGGGCAAATACCGCATGGGCGACGTCATCAACCTCACGCTGCGCGCTGGGCTCGACTCGGATCCGGGCCGGTTGATTTTCGGCGAGGACATCGAGGATCCGAAAGGGGGGGTGTTCCGGCTCACGCACAAGCTCTCGACTGATTTTCCAGCGCAAGTATTCAACTCGCCGCTGGCGGAGAGCACCATCCTCGGCGTGGCATGCGGGCTCGCGAGTTACGGCAAGCGACCGGTGTTCGAGCTGCAGTTCATTGACTTCATCTACCCGGGTTGGAACCAACTCGTGACCAACCTCGCGACGTTGCGCTGGCGCTCGTATGGCAAGTGGTCGTGCCCGGTCGTGATCTACGCGCCCTACGGCGCGTATCTGCCGGGCGGATCGCTCTGGCATTCGCAGGCGAACGAGGCGGCGATCGCGCATTTCCCCGGATTGAAGGTCGTAATTCCCAGCACCCCGGAGGACGCCGCCGGTCTGCTCTGGACGGCGATGCACTCGGAAGATCCGGTCATCTTCCTCGCGCCGAAGCACATGCTCTGGGCGGAGCGCGAGATCGATGAACCCGCGATGGCGGTGCCGATCGGACATGCGCGCCTGCGGGCGACGGGCCGCGACGTCACGCTGGTGGCGTGGGGCAACACGATGGAGAAGGCCCTCGAGGCCGTGGCGACGCTGGACGGCGCGGTGAGCGTGGAGCTGATTGACCTGCGTTCGATCGTGCCGTGGGACCACGAGATGATCGAGGAGTCGGTGCGCAAGACCGGGCGGCTCGTCGTGGTGCAGGAAGACACGGAGAACTGCTCGGTGGGGCAGATGATCATTTCGCACATCGCGGGCCGGCCGGACGTGTGGAGCCGGATGGTGGCCCCGCCGGTGCTGGTTTCGAAAGGTAACGTCATGATCGGCTACAGCCCGGTGTATGAATATGCCGCGCTGCCGGACGCGCCGCGCATCGCGGCGGCGTTGCGCCGGGCGATGGCGAGGTCGGGGCATGAGGCTCATGGGGCTATGGCCAATACGGCGCACTCCGGACGGGGCGGCGCGGGTGTGGAGTCGCCCGGCAGCCTGGCGGCTTCGGATTCGGCTTCCGGCCAGCCGGGAGCATCCTTAAATTCCGCCGTGCCCGTCTCCCGTGATCTCGTCGTGAAGGTGCCGATCATGGGCGAAGGGCTGCGGTCGGCGCGCGTGGTCGCGCTGCATAAGCAGCCGGGCGACAAGGTCAGCCATGATGACGTGCTTTGTGAGGTGGAGACCGACAAGGCGGTTTACCCGATCGAGGCGTCGTTCGCAGGGACGTTCAAGGCGTGGAAGATCAAGGCCGACGACATGGTGGAGATCGGCCAGGAAATCGCGCTGGTGACGGGCGATGCCTCCGCGTCTGCGCCGAGTGCGCCGGCGGACCATGCGAGTTTGCAGCAATTGCAGCAGCGGCCGGCGGCGGCTCCGGCCGCGCCGGCGTCCACGGGCGAACGGCGCGAACCGGCGCTGCCGTCCGCGATCACGCGACGGCTCGACAGTGTCGTGCCCGCGAACATGGAGATGGACGTCCGTTACCTCGCGATCCGCACGGCGCGCGGAGCGGCGAAGCTGAAATCCGGGAAAAGCGCGCCGTCACCGTCGGTGATGATGGCCTGGTGCGTGGTGCGCGCGATGGAGAAGCACGCCCCGTTCCGCCGCATCGTGGCGAAGGACGGCGCGATTTTGGAGCACAAGGACTTTGAACTCGGCATCGCGGTGGCGCTCGAGGGTGACCGGCTGGCGACGGCGGTGATCAGGAAGAGCAATTTGTTCGACTGGGTGGGATTTGTCGGCGCTTACGCCAAGGCGTTGGAGTTCGCGCGCACCGGCAAACCGGAGGAAGTGCAGGCGCCGCTCAACCTGACGAGCTTGGGGGCGTTTGGGATCGAGAAGGCGCAGCCGATCGTGGTGCCGCCGGCGATGAGCACGCTGTTCGTCGGCACCGCGCATGAGCGGATGATGAACGATGCCGGTGTGGTTTATCCGGTCGAGGTGGTGACGCTGTCGGTCACGTTCGACCACCGCGTGGTGAATGGCGCGGGGACGGCGGCGTTTTTGTCGGAGCTTAAGAGGCAGTTTGAGGGGTTTAAACTGCCGGAGTAACGCAGGTTGGCCACAAAGAGGCACAAGGTGGCCGGGGCGGCGGAGGAGCGTCGATTGCGCCTATAGGCGCGCGAGAGATCTGTTTCGGAGTTGCAGGGCCCTTGTGCCTTTTTGTGGCCAAACTCCGGACCTCCCTAATTTTCCTCGTGCTAAGACGAGCGCCTGCAAGCAGCCCAAGCCGACAACTGACTGAATGAGGTGGACCGTGCGCTCCGCGCGCGGTGTTTCGGTTGGCTATGGCTCTGCCGCGCGCGGAGCGCACGGCCCACCTCGGAGCCCCTAGTTCAGTTTCGCCAATGCCGCGCGGGCGCGGGCGAAGGACTCGTCGTCGTATTTCTCGCGCTCGGCCATCGCGAGGGCGGCTTCGAGGGTCTCACGCGCGGCGTCGCGCTGGCCGTCGGCGAGGAGGGCGAGGCCCAACTCTACGCGATGGGCGGGGAGGGTCGGGGAAATCTCGACGGCGCGGCGGAGCTGGCGGACGGCTTCGGCGGTGGAGGCATCAGGGAGGCCGCCGTAGATGAGTTTGACGAGGAAGCGGGTGCCGAAGCCGAGGGTTGCGACCTCGTAGTTCCAGCGCCCGAGCACGTGGTGGGCGTAGTCGTAGTTCGGGTCGAGGGCGAGGGCCTGCTCGGCGAATTCCTTCACGTGGCGCGAGTATTCGAGCTTGGTGCGGGTGTCGGCGAAGGTGGCGAGTTTCCCGTAGCAGATGGCGACCGAGAGGACATTGACTGCATTCTTCGGCTCGAGCGCGACGGCGCGATGGGCATAGGCGAGGGACTCGGTGCTCAGGCGCTGTTTTTCGGCGGGATCGGTCGTGTCGCTGGTCGCGTCGGAATACTGCTTTGAGATCTTTTGCAGGATCATCGCGTCGTTGGGCCGCAGGGTGTCGGCCTGCTTGAACAGCTGGAGGGCGGTCGGAGTATCCCACCGTGCCTCGGCCGCGAGCGCATCCTGGAACACTCCCTTGGCGTCGGCGGCATTAACCCGGAGGCCGGGCACGCAGGCAGCGAGGAACAATATGGTCAGGCGGAAAAGCATACTCATTTTATCGCGAAAGCGCGGAGGAGCTGAAGCGCGGGAACGAGCCCGAACGGGAAAATTGTTTCTCATTTCCGCTCCTCTGCGCTTCCGCGATTAGGTTTAAGCTAAGGCTTCTTGAACAGGTAGTGACTCACGATCCATTCCTGGCCGCCGCGGTAACCCCAGAGCTCGGCGCAGCTCAGGTAGAACACGCGCCAGTAGGCCCACCATTTTGTCGCGTGGTCGCGGCCATAGGTGTCGATGAAGAGCGGGAAGATCTCCTCGCGGTGGGCATCCATGTTTTTGAGCCAATGCTCGGCGGTTTTCTGGTAGTGCGTGCCGTTGACCTGCCAGTCGGAGACGAGTTTCAGGTCGTCCTGGAACTGCGGCAGCAGGTCGTGCGCCGGCATCTGTCCGCCGGTGAAGAAATTGCGGCTCATCCAGTCGCCCGGGCCTTCGGAAACGAAATGATACGACAAACGGGTGTGGGTGAAGATGTGGACGAAGAGCAGGCCACCGGGCTTCAGCCAGCGGGCGATGTTCGTGAAGAGCAGCTGGTAGTTCTTGAGGTGCTCGAACATCTCGACGGAGACCACGCGGTCGAACTGGCCGGGGGTGATGTCGAAGGCGTTGATGTCGCAGGTGATGATGCGGAGGTTCGTGAGGCCGCGTTTCCGCGCCTCGGTGTCGATGAATTCCTTCTGCGTGCGCGAATTGGAGATGGCCGTGATCTTGGAGTTCGGGAACCGCGCGGCGTTGTAGAGGGCGAGGGAGCCCCAGCCGCAGCCGAGCTCGAGAATGGTCTGCCCATCGGTCAGCTGGGCGCGCTCGGCGTAGAGCGCGAGCATGGCCTCTTCGGCTTGGTCGAGGGTCTCGGTGCCGGTGGGATAGAGGCAGCCGGAGTATTTCAGGCGTTGGCCCAGGCAGAACTGGTAGAACGGCGTGGCGACCTCGTAGTGCTGCTCGTTGGCGGCGGCGGTCTGCTCGGCGAGGGCGCGGGTCTTCAGGTCGGCGACGTAGGCGGCGCGATTGTAGCGGGCGGACTCGTCGCGGATGCGCTGGGCGAGCAACCGGCGGATGCCGACGCGGACGAGCCAGTCGGGGAGGAGGTTTTTTTCGAGAAGGGAATCGAGCATGATGGCCGAATGACGAGAGGCAGATATTTTAGAGGGAAACTAGGAAACCAGGAAAATCTGATCCGAATTCCTGGCTTTTTGGCTTCCTCCTTAAGATTTCTTCGGAAACCACGGCACGAAGGCACTCGTGGTTTTCTGGTAGCGGCGGTAGGCGTCGCCACGGCTGCGCAGGCTTTGTTCCTCGGTCATCGGAATCCCTGTTACGCGCAACAGCAGGTAAAGGATGCTGGCGGGGCCGACAATCGCGACCCAGCCCCAGGGCGAGCCGAGCGCGAAAACGAAAAACGCGACCCAGATTAGCCACTCGAAAAAGTAGTTGGGGTGGCGGCTGTAATGCCACAGGCCGACGTCGCAGACCTTGCCCTTGTTCGAGGCCTTGCGCTTGAAGGCCGCGAGCTGGGCGTCGGAGAGCGCCTCGCCGCTGATGGCGATCAGCCAGAGCGCGGCGCCGGCGATCTCCAAAGGGTGGAGGGCGGGAGCGGGATTGAGGCAGACGACGAGGAAGGCGGCGCCGAGCAGCACGACTGAGACGGCCTGCATCTGGAAAAAGCCGGCCATCTTGACGGTGAAGTTGGCTTTCCAGTCCTGGCGGAGCTGCTGGTAGCGTCCGTCTTCCTGCGGATGGTGTCCGAGCACGCGGATCGCCAAGTGCGTGCCGAGCCGGGCACTCCAGAGCACGGCCATGGTGGCGATGAGCGCGCGGCGGACCGCCCAGCCGGGGCCGGCGAGGGCGTAAAACGCGGCGAGGGCGCCGAAGGCATACGACCACGCGATGTCGACGACGCCATAGTTGTCCATCCGGCGCGCGACGAGGAAGAGGAGGCCGAAGGCGACGCACAGGGCGGCGAGCGCGATCAGGAGCAAGGTGAGGGCGCTCATCAGTGGGGTGGGGGCGCGTCAGACGATGAACCAGCTTCCGCGCGGTGCTTCAGCTTGGTGAATTCCCGCGTGAGAGGCAGGGTGAGGTAATACACGGCGGCGATATAGAACGGGGCGATGATGGCCCAGGCGACGATGGCATACATCACGGTCAGGCCGAAGTGGTGGAAGAAGCGGGCGGGATCATGCCAGATGATTTCGGACATCGCCTTCAGGTAGCGGATGCCGACGTGCACGTGCGGCGCGCCAAAGATCGTCTCGCCCAGCCAGATGCAGCCGAAGATCGCCGGGATGTGCAGGGGCCAGAGCAGCTGGTTGATGATCTGGACGATCGGCTGGTTCAGCCGCAGGCCCCAGGCGACGAGGAAGCAGAGGAGGGTGGTCGTGCCGAGGACGGGAAAAAGCGCGAACGAGCTGCCGACGGCGACGGTGAGGGCGACCCGTTGCGGCGTGATGCCCTGGGTGAGCTGGGCGACGATCGGGTCGCGGACGCGGCGCTGCCAGAAGCTGCGCGGCGGTTTCGACCGGGATTTGTGGAGTCTCTCAGACACGGGGCGAAAGGGGTAAACGACGCCCCGGGCGGGCACAAGCCGGGTTCGAGGCAGGGGAAGCGTCACAGAGTTCACGGAGATGACACAGAGGACACGGAGATGACACAGAGGACACGGAGGGATGAAGAGCCAAGGCGGCGCGCCCGGCGGTCGCGCCCTACCTATTTGCGCAGGCCCAGGAGCGTGACGGTGATGCCGAGAACCGCGAGGCTCGGGCCGAGCCAGCCGGGGCCGTTGCGCTTGAGGGTGAGCACGTCGGCGATGCGGCCGCCCCGGGGCAAGCGCGAAAGTTCGTTGAGGCAGTAGGCGGCGATGGCGATGTTGCCGAGGAGAATGACGGCGACGAACCAGGCAATTTTCGCGACCCAGGAAGTCTGCTTGAAGGCGACCCAGACATAGAAAGTGACGAAGGCCCAATAGGCATCGAAGAGCGTGGCGATGAACCACGGGTGCGTGAAAACCTCGCGCGGGATGGCGAAGAGCGGGCACTGCATGCCCGCCCAGCTGGTGACCCACAGCATCGAGGCGATGATAAGGATAAAGAGGGCGCGGAGGAAAGTGAGCATGGCTGAAGTAGTGAGTAGTGAGTAGCGGGTAGTGAGTAGGGATTCCAGCGAGGGTGAGCGGGACGGTTGTGAGTGGACGCGTGAGCGGGTTCGAATGCTCGCTGCTGGCTACCCACTACTCGCTACTTCAAAACGAGATATTATTCGCCCGCGTGTGCAGGGTCTGGACGACGGAGATGTTGCGCATGGCGAACGCGGCCTCGCAGTAGCCGAGGTAGTAGCTCCACTTGCGGATGAAACGCTCGTCGAAACCAAGCGCGCGCACCTCGGCGAGGCGCGCCCGGAAGTTCCCGTGCCACACCCGCAGCGTTTGCACGTAGTCGTGGCCGTAGTCCTCGACGCCATGCAGCACGAAGCCGCCCGCCCGGGTCAGCTGGTCGTTGACGCGGTTGAGCGAGAGCAGCAGCGAGCCCGGGAAAATGTGCTTCTGGATAAAGTCCACGCCGCGGCGGAATTGGTCGTAGCGACTGTCGGGGCAGGTAATGAACTGGAGCGCGAGCAGGCCGTCAGGCTTCAGGACGCGGTTCAGGGTTTCACAGAATGCCGGCAGATACTGGTGGCCGATGGCCTCCATCATTTCGATTGAGACGATCTTGTCGAAGGAGCCGGTAAGGTCGCGATAGTCACAGAATTTGACCGTGACGAGGTCGGTCAGGCCGGCGTCGGCCACGCGCGAAGTCGCGAGGTCGAACTGCTGTTGGGAGATCGTGACCGTGGTGACGCGGCAGCCGTAGGTTTTGGCCGCGTGCATGGACCAACCGCCCCAGCCGGTGCCAATCTCGAGGACGTGATCGGTGGGGACGAGGCGGAGTTTCCGGCAAAGGGCGTCGTTCTTTTCGCGCTGGGCGTCGGCGAGGGTCAGGCCCGGATGTTTCCAGTGGGCACCCGAATACATCATCGACGGGTCGAGGAAGAGGGCGAAGAAATCGTTAGAGAGATCGTAGTGCTCGCTGATGTTGCGGCGGGCGGTGGCGCGGGAGTTGGGGCGAAGCAGGTGGCCGACCCGGTTGCCGAAGCGAAGGAGATTGAGCGCCAGCGACCTGGCGCGCTGCGAGCCGGAGAGAGTCGGGGCGTGCTCGAGGTTCAGGACGAACCAGGCGATGACGGCGGCGATATCGGTGGTCTCCCAGTCGCCGTCGATGAAGGACTCGGCGAAACCGATATCACCCGCCCAAAAGCATTTGTTGAAGAAAGCGGGGCGCAGCACGCGGATGGTGGCGAGGGCGGGGAGGCCGAGAGGGAGGGTCACCTCGGTCGAGCGGGAGCCAAACTCATGGGCGGAACCGCCGGGCAGTTCCAGTCGGAGATGGCCGCGGGGCATGGCGGCGAACGCGTTGAGGACGGCGCATTGGATGAAGGTGCCCCCGGTGGCGCGGGAGTAGTTAGCCGTGACAGAAGGAGAGGGTGTGATGGGCTGGCTCATATTATGTCGGGAGGGGTTGCCGCAGAGGCTCAGGCTGTGGTGGGTCGGGGTTTATCCGCGACAGCAACCGGGGATGCGAGGCCTACAGCCTGACCCACGGCGGCAGGTGCTGAAGCGACGGAAGAATGCGGACGGTACAAGCCGCGCTGGTCGTCGGGGCGGGCGGATTTGGCGAACCACGGGACGCGTTTCAGCCAGAGGAGGAAGGCGTGCCAGTGGATGAGGCCGATGATGCGGAGGGTGATGAGCGGGTATTTGACCGCATACCAGGCCAGGCGGGCGCCGGTGAGCTCGCGCCGCGGACCCGTGAGCTTGCTCGTGAGCGTGCGCTCGGTCCCGATGTAGTCGTCGATCTGGATGGAGAGTTTTTCCGTGGGCGGCCGCAGGGCGAAATCGAAGGCGACATCCACATCGGTGTAAGGGGACACGTAGAAGTCTTTGGGTGTCCGGAGGCTGAAGGCGCTGGCGCCGTCGACTTGGGCGCCGGGAGTGGAGAGTGCCCCGGTGCGGGTGTCGGTCCCGAGGAAGTAGGGCTTCATCTCCTTGAACGTGTTGGTGACCTCTGCGAGGGCGGCGACGGGAGCGCCGGTGCGGTCGTAGCAGAAATAGAACGAGACGGGATTGAAGAGATAGCCGAGGACGCGCGGCAGGGTGACCAGCATGACTCGTCCGTCGGTGAGATCGACGCCGCGATCGGCGAGGTAGGCGGTGACGCGTTGTTTGAGATTGAGGGTGGGCAGGATTGCTGGGCCTGCCGTCCGGCTGGTTATTCCCGGCGGGCCCAGCGGTCCCGCCCTACCATTGAAAACCGGCTCGCTCGTCGGGAGAAAGTCACGCTCGCGGAAGGAGTAGAGATTGGCGCGGTTGACGGAAAAAAGTGCGAACCGGCGGTGGAGGAGGTCGAGTTCGTCGAGGTCGATGGCGAACAGGAAGATCCGGTAGAGGAACTGGTGTTTCCGCGGGGAAAAGCGCGCGTGCATGATGTGGCACTCGTAGAGGCAGGAGTTCATGCGGGCGGGCGTGAGCATGGCAGCTAAAATGGTACGGGCAAGGCTGGCGCGCGGACGCCTAGGAATTAAGGCGGTAGACGGGGGACTGCGGCGGGAACGAAGCACGGTCATGACCTGGAAAAGTTTACCACGGATGACACCGGCCGACACGGATCAGTCCGAAACAAAGACCGTGGGTTCAGATTGATCCGTATCCGTCGTGGAATCCGTGGTGGATTGAAGGTTCGGTTTCGCCTGAGGCCACTCGAATGTGAGCGAGGCGGCATGGCGGGTAAGGCGCGCGGCCCGAACCCGGGGAGTTTTACCACGCATGGCGCATTCCGACACGGATCGATCCGAAACAAGTACAGGGGCTTTCAGATTGATCCGTGTCCGTCGTGGAATCCGTGGTGGATCGAGTGTTCGGTCTGTCAATTTGAGCAACCGCGCGCGGAGCGCACGGTCCACCTTGGCGGGTCAAAGACCCGGCCCTACGTCGAACTCAGACCGGCCAGGGGTCGCGTCCGAGGAGCTGCTTGCTGAGATTATAGGCGCTGAGCAGGCCGTCCTCGTGGAAACCATAGCGCTGCCAGGCGCCGGCAAAGAAAGTCTGGGTCGTGTCGCGGGCGGCGAAATTGAGCGCGGGCAGTTCCGCCTGGGCGCGCATGGCGCCGAGGCTGAAGAGCGGATGCTCGTAGGCGATGCGCTTCAGGACTTTTTCCGGCGCGATGGCTTCGGGACGGTTGATGGTGACAAAATAGTTCTCACGGTTGGAGACGCCCTGCAGCGAATTCATCCAATAGTGGGTGGCGGTCGAGACCGCGCCCTCCTTCGCCCCGCCGTCGCCAAGGCTATGGCGGGCAGGCAGGGCTCCGGAGGGCAAGCCGGCAGGGTCGCGGTTGATCTCATAATTCCAACTGGACCAGGCGAGTTTGGTGCGCGGCATCACGCGGGGGTCGGTGTGCAGGGTTGCGACGTTGGGTTGGTATTTGAACTCGGCGAGCAGGCGGGCCTCGTCGCCGGTCGGATGATTGAGCAGACGCAACGCCTGGTTGCCGTGGCAGGCGAGGATCACGTGGTCGAATTGCCCGGCGGTGCCGCCGGCGGTGATCACGTTCACGCCGCCGGGTGAGCGGATCACGCGGGTGGCTGGCGAGTTGAGGCGGAGCCGGTCGCGCCACGGGGCGGAGATTTTTTCGACGTAGGTCTTGGCGCCGCCTTCGACGGTCCACCACTGGTGCTGCGTGTGGAGTCCGAGAAATCCGTGGTTGTGGAAAAAACGCAGCAGGGACGACGCGGGAAATTCCAACATCAGCGCCGGCGGCGTGCTCCAGACGGCGGAGCTCATCGGCACGAGGTAGAGGTTGAAGAAATCCTCGCCGTAGCCGCGGCGTTTCACGTAGGCGCCGAGGGTTTCGTCCTGGACGGCCGGGTCATCGAGCGACGCGATCGCCTCTTGGTTAAAGCGGCTGACGGCGGCGAGCATCCGGTAAAAGCGGGGACGGAAGAGATTCCGGCGCTGGGCGAAGAGGTGGTTGAGCGAGGAGCCGGCATACTCGAGGCCGCTATCGGCGTGGCGCACGCTGAAGGACATCGTCGTGGGCTGGGTGGGGACGGCCAAGTCGCGGAAGAGCCGCGTGAGCAGCGGATAGGTGGCGTGGTTGAACACCATGAAGCCGGTATCGATCGGCACCGGGCGGCCGGTGTGAGGCTCGCTGACGGTGACGGTGTGGGTGTGGCCGCCGGCGTAGGGGTTCTGCTCGAACAGCGTCAGGTCGTAGTCGCGGTGGAGAAAATGGGCGCAGCCGAGTCCGGCGATGCCGGTGCCGATGATCGCGAGTTTAGGCATGTGCGCCCTGATTACGTGCCGGCGGCGCGGACGGATTCAATCCTACGAATGAGCAGCGGGCGGCGGCAGCGTTTCCGATGCGGGGGCGACCCCGGCGCGGTCGCGGTGGATGGCGCTCCCGGGCTTGACCGCGGCGACGCCGTGCGAGGCGTTGAGCGTGGCCATCGCCATCGCGGCGGCGGCGGGGACAACCTTTTTGAACGAGGAAAACTCGGGATGCAGGACCGCGGCGCGCTGGGCGGCGGCGATCGAACTGGCGTGGTTGGCGGCCTCGGCCTCAGCGAGCACGGACGCGGGCACGGGCTTGAGATTCCAGATCAGACCCGTCCACGAGAGCAGCTTCAGGCCGTAGTAGGTCGGGTCAAACTCCCACCAGTAAAACCCTTGGCGGGTGGCGCTCATGTAGCGGTGGTGGTTGTTGTGCCAGCCCTCTCCGAGCGTGATGAGTGCGAGGAACCAGCTGTTACGCGAGTCGTCGTCGGTCTTGAACCGCCGCTTGCCCAACAGGTGGGCGAGGGAGTTGATGCAGGCGGTGCCGTGAAAAAGGAAAGTCGTGCTGACAAAGAAACCCCAGCCGAGCATTTGCCAGCGCGTCGTGTGGAGGCCCGGCGCGTAGATTTCCAGCAGCCAGCCCAAGGCGAAGAGCGAGAGCGCGAGGAGAATGGGAATGACGGTGTCGAAGCGGTTCAGCCAGACCAGCTCGGGATATTTGTTAAGGTCGCGGATCTTGGAGTAGTCAGTCGGAAAATTCCGCCGGCTGGTGATCCAGCCTATGTGCGACCACCAGAAGCCGTGCACGTGGGGCGAATGGGCGTCCTCGGGATCGTCCGAGTGCTGGTGATGATGCCGGTGATGGTAGGCCCACCAGAGCGCGCCGCGCTGGACGGCCGTGGCGCCCCAGAGCGCGAGCAGGAACTGGCCGAAACGTGAGATGCTGTAAGTCTTGTGGGAAAAATAGCGGTGATAGATGCCGGTCACGGCGAACATCCGCAGGAAATAGAGCGCGACGGCGGTCCAGATGGCGAACGGACTCGCGCCGGCCCAGGGCACCATGAAGCAGCCGGCGTGGAGAATGACAAAAGGGATGCAGCGGACCCATTCGATGCCATCCGGCTCGGCGCGGATCTTGTCGGCGTCGCCCGGAAAATGGTCGGAGTCGAACCATTGCACCAGCGCGGCGAGCGCACGGCGGAAAGGAGGGACGGTGGAGGGCGAGGAGGACATCAGGGGCGAGAGGAGAGGAGACGATTTTGCCCATCCCCGCGCAAGCGGTGGTTTGGGGCGGATCGCCGGTCGTTTCCCATGGTTACGCGCGGGATAGCAGGCGGGATGCCGAAGGGGAGGAAATCAGCCTATCCGTGGGCGGCGAAGGTGGACCGTGCGCTCCGCGCGCGGTGGCCTTGGTCATCTGCAAACCGCCGCGCGCGGAGCGCACGGCCCACCTCAGGAAGCGGGGGAAATGGCAGCGGCTTTTTTCCGGGCAAACACCCCGGCGGCCACCAGACAGATGGCGCCGCACACCGCGACGGCCCGAGGCGCGCCAAAGGCGGAGGCGGCGGCCCCTGTCAGCAGGCAGCCGATGGGATACAGGCTTTGGCCCGTGGAGAAGAGACTCATGACGCGGCCGCGCTTGTCGTGATCCACCTGGGCCTGGAGCAGCATGTTGCTTGAAACCATGATGAGCATCCCGCCCGCGCCCCCGGCGGCGAAACAGGGAAGCGCCCAGGCAAATGTGGGGACGACTGAAATGCCGACCAGCCCGGCCCCGGCGAGGAACGCCCCGAACGCGATTTTCCGTTCCAGCGTCGCGGTGGGGGCGCTCAAGGACAAATAAAGTCCGGCTAGCAACGCGCCAAGCCCCGTGGCGGACATGAGGAAACCGAGGGTGCGCGCATCGCCGCCGAAGATTTTATCCGCGAAGACCGGCGCGAGGATGCTATGGGCAAAGCCCACGAGCCCGATGACCGGCACCATCAGCAGGACGCGCCGGATGGTGGGATGACGCAGGGCGTAACGCACGCCGTCGCGCAGGTCGGTGAGCGGGTGGGAGAGGTTTGCCCGGATGGCATGGGGCGGCAGCCGTACGCCGGCCAGGGCGATCAGCACGGCGACGTAGCTGGCCGCATCCACCGCGAAGCACCAGCCCGGGCCGATCCCGGCGATCACGAAACCCGCGACGGCGGGACCGATCAGGCGCGCCAGGCTGAAGGTGATGGAATTAATCGCGATGACGTTCTCGAGCAGGTCGCCGTCGCCGGCGAGGGGGTGGTTCAATGTCTGGCGCGCCGGCCAGTCGAGGGCGTTGATCACGCCTTGGATCAGGCAGAGCGCGATGATGTGCGAAACGGTGGCGTGCCCCGAAAGCGTGAGCACCGCCAGCGCGAGGGATTGGCCCATGGCGAGGACCTGAGTCAGCCGCACGATCCGCAGCGGATCCCGGCGGTCAATCCACACCCCGGCGAACGGGGCGAGGAGGAGGACGGGAATTTGGCCCGCAAAACCCACCAAACCGACGTACCACGGATTGCCGGACAGCTGGTAAACGAGCCACAGTGCGGCTGTCGTCGTCATCCAGTTTCCCATCAGGGAAACACACTGGCCCGTGAGATACCTCCGGTAGTTCGACGAGGAGAGGGCGCGCAGGAAGTGGGGAGGAGTCACTGTTCGACCTTCAACGCAGGCCAAAGCGTCCCCAAGCGCAAGAAGCACAATTCATTTCCCAAGCCCCAAAAATAACCTAGCCCAGCCAATACCAATCAATTAGCTATCCCGGTCGCCGGGGGACGAAGGTTCGGATGCCACAAGGGCGGTGAGGAGGAAGACGACTAGGACAGGGACGAGCATGGGAGTGAGGGAAAGGAGAAAAGGATTAGTAGGCCATATTAGCAGGTTCTGAGTAAAGGGAAATACGGGCGGGCACGTATAATGGGCGCGTTTTTCCCGTATTAGGGGCACGGGAGGCGACGAATTGGGTCTTTCGGGGCGCGCGGAGGTTCCGGGAGGTTTCGGGGTATGGGCCGAGATCAAAATCCGGGAAATTTTACCACGGATGGCACATGCGGACACGGATCGATCCGACACCAAGATAATGGGCTTCAGATTGATCAGTGTCCGTCGTGGAATCCGTGGTGGATCGGGCATCCGGTCGGTCGTCTTCGGCAACCGCGCGCGGAGCGCCCGGTCCACCTCGCGCAGGCCCAACGCGCAGGCCCGAATTATTCGTAGGCCAGCCAGGCCACGGTGGCCGACACCAAGGCGATCGCCAGGAAGCAGAGCGCGACGAAGTGGGTGAACCCGAGCAGCGCGATTTTGCCGGCGGTCCTGAATCGACCCTGGCCATACACGGCGCGGAACGAGCGAAAAACATACCACACGCCCCAGACTGCGAGCGACCAGCCAACGACATTGTCGAGCCAGCTGGCACCAAGCGTCGCGAGTTTCAGGTAGCCGTTGCCCACCATGACCACGAGGAAGAACCAGGTATGCAGGTGCAGCGAAAAGATGAGATGCTCGACGTAGAATTTGCCCGATCGGAGGTAGAAAATTTTCAGCAACAGCGCGAAAAGCGGCACGCCGAGGAACAGCAGCGTGGGGATGCGGTGCTCGATGGCGTCCCAGATGTCCATGAGGGACAGCTCGCCCGTGCTCAGTTTACGCACGAGGCTCTCGCCGAGGGCGGAGGAGCGATTGATGCGGACTTTCGTGTGGGCCCCTTTGTCCGTGGGCTGGCTGGCGCTGATGAAAGGCACGGGTTTGCGCGCGGCGCGGATCGCCTTGATGGCGGCGTCACGGTCGAATTTCCCATCCGTCTGGGCGGCGGCCGTGATTCGCCGGATCAGCTCGGCTTTTTCATCCTCCGAGAAATCCGTGGTGGCATCGTTGATCTGCTTCGCTCCCCGGGTGAGATCGAGTTGGATGTCCTCCACCTGGTGACGGGGGAGATCGATCAGGTGGCCGTGGTTCAGGAGCGAGACGCCGAGGAAGAACAGCACGCTGACAAAGATGTAGAACCGCAGCGGGTTGAGCTGGCTGGCGCGGCGGCCGGCGAGAAATTCGAGGGTCATGCGGCCGGGCTTCACCAGCAGCCAGGCGACCGTAACGAAGAACTTGCCCTCGAAGTGGAAGAGGTTTTCGAGCAGGTCGTGGAAGAGGTGGTGGAACCCCCGGTGGTAATCCACGTCGTGCTGGCCGCACTGGGCGCAGAACGGACCGGTCAGCGGCGCCGCGCAATTCTGGCAGGGGTGCGGCGGGGTGGAGGAGTCGCCGTACTCGGGGGTGGTGTGGCTGGACACGACCGCGAAGAGAGCAGGCCCGGCGCCACTGGGCAAGCCGCAGGGACGGGGTTCCTGGGTGGGCGGGCACGTCCCTGTGCCCGCATGAGATGATTTGGCTGGGGTGGGCCCGAGATTCCGACAAGACGGGGGGCAAATGCCACGATCTATCGGGCGTAAAGCCCGACCTACGGCCGGAAGAACGTGCCCGCCGCGGGCTGGGTTTTGAAGGCGGTGAAGCCGCCGTCGATCACGACATTGGTGCCGGTCATGAATGCGCCTTGGTCGCTGGCGAGAAAGAGCGCGAGGCCGGCGATGTCCTCGGGTTGGCCGAGGCGGGTGAGGTGCAGCGCCTCGGCGGCGGCCCGGGCCGCCGGGTCGTTGATCCAGCTTTGTTGGCACTCGGTGATGACGTAGCCGGGGCTGATGGTGTTCACGCGGATGCCGTGCTTCGCGTAGTTGAGGGCCATCGAGCGCGTGAGGGCAACGACCCCACCTTTCGCGGCGGTGTAACTGTCCACGCCGGGCTCGGCCACGAGGGCGTTGATCGTCGCGGTGTTGAGGATGACGCCGCGTTTCTGCTGCATCATCACGGGCAGCGCGTGCTTCGACATGAGAAACACACCCGTCAAGGCGACGGCGATCATGGTATCCCAGACATTTTCATCGAGCTCGTGGATGGCGCGGTCGAACTCGTTGCAGAGGCGGGTGGGGGCGGCGTTGTTGTAGAGGATGTCGAGGCGGCCCCAAGTGCGGACGGCGGTGTCGACGGCGCGCGCGGCATCGGCGGCGTTGGAGACATCCGTCTGCACAAAAACCGCGGCTCCGCCGGAGGCGGTGATTTCCGCGACGGCTGACGCGCCCCCGGCTTCGTCGAGGTCGGCGATCACCACGCGGGCGCCCTCGCGGGCGAAGAGAATGGCGGAGGCCCGGCCAATGCCGGAGGCAGCTCCGGTGATGAGGGCGACGCGGTCGGTGAGGAGCATGGGGAAGGAGGGTGAGGGGAGCGGTAAGTGGAAACCTTTAAGCGGTAAGCTCGAACTAAGCCAACGCCGGCAGGTGGTCAGTGGAGCAGGCTGTGATGAAAAGGCCAAGCGCCGCGCAAACTTGGTTCGCGCGGCGCTTGTAGGGCGGGATCGCTGAATCCCGCCTGCACTCGCGGGTGGAACGCGTTGCCCTCAACGCGTTGGTTCGAAAATGGGCGGAGACGCAAAACGCATTGGGGCTATGCGCTCCACCGTAAGAGCAGGGCGGGGTTCGGCGACCCCGCCCTAAAAACCAGCCGCGCGCGGAGCGCACGGCCCACCTTACTTCTTCGGCTCGATCCGGCGGAGGGTCACGTCGCCATTCATCGTGGCGATGCGGATCTCGGGGCCGCCGCCATTCAGGGTGCCGGCGACGATCTTGCCACCGGTCATCGGGGGGAGGGGAGGCAGCGGCGCCATGGGGGCGACGGGCTCGGGGGCTTCGTCATCGTTATCCCGGGCGTTATCCTTGGCCGCGCGGGCGGCGTCCCTGGCGGACTCACGGGCTTGGGCGGTGGCTTCCTTGATCGCGATCGCGGCTTCACGGGCGGCCTCGGCGCCGGCGCGGACGGCCTCGCGCACGGCGGCGCGCACCTCGGCGTTGTCGTCGGAGCCCGAAACCACCACGGCCCTTGGCGCACGGTTGCGGCTGTGGCTGGTGCGGATGGACTCGGTCTTGGTGACGAGGACCTTGTCGTCGAAGTCGGTGAGGATGGAGCCGTTGTGCGTGCGGAGGCGCACGTTGGCCTTGGTGTCGGCGGGGAGGTTCAGGGCGACCTCGCCGTTCATGGAGGTGAAGGAAAGCGGCTTGTCCTCGTGGAGGTTGAGGACGGTGGCGTGGATTTCGCCGTTCATGGTTTCGACGAGCGCGGCGCCGTCGATGTCGTCGAGCTTCACTTCGCCGTTGAGGTTCTTGACCTCGATATTGCCCGTGATGCCGCCGATGGCGACGTCGCCGCCGAAGTTGCTGTTGACGATCACGGCGGTGTTGCGCGGGACGGTGATGGTAAAATCGCCGCCGCCGCCGCCAGTCGGCCAGGAGTCGGTGCCATAGCTCAGCACCGCCACGTTGTTCTTCTCGGTG
>Ga0105047_10005256_pt1 | contig 22308 bp, 15 predicted proteins | sample MAT04_FD_78384 | JGI IMG/M metagenome (GOLD analysis project Ga0105047, IMG submission 78384) | Freshwater microbial communities from Lake Fryxell liftoff mats and glacier meltwater in Antarctica - MAT-04 (megahit assembly) | ecosystem: Environmental > Aquatic > Freshwater > Ice > Liftoff... | reverse complement strand
CTGACACCCAACCAGGGCAGTGCCGGCGAGGGTGACGATGATGAGAGCGGCGAGGCCCCGCCGAACGGTGGTGCGCATGATGTGCTCCTTTTGGCGGATGTCGACGCGACGCCGAACACCCCGGTTGGCTCAGAACGGTAGCGCGATCGTCACCGGCGTGAGCCGGTTCGTGGTGGTGGCGTCACCGAGTTGGCCGAGGGTCAGGGGAGCAGCTCGACCTCGACGTTGAATGCCCGATAGGTGTCGGCTGCTCGACGATCGCGACTGACGAGCGGCAACTGGTGGTGAGCCGCCGCTGCTGCCACGAGCGCGTCGTAAACGGCACCCCCGCCGATGCCCATTACCGCGAGCTCGCCGGTGAGCAATGAAGTCGATCCCTCGTCGAGGAACCGGCTGTGAGGGAAGTTGGCCGTGAGGAGTCGTACTACGGTCGTTGCATCTCTTCGAGAGGCCCCCGGCAGGCGGGTCAGCACCGAAAACGTCTCGAACCAGGCGTGGCCAGCGAGTCCGAGCTCTCGGGCATGCAACGCGTCCCACGTCGTGGCATGTGCGTCGTGGTCAGCGACGACCAGGGGGACCGCTGCGCTGGTATCCAGCAGAACGTCGGGTCGATGAGGCACGCCGGATCGCCGAGCTAGCGCTGATCTGCGAGCCGAAGCTCGCGGACGGTCTCGTCACCGATGGTCGGCCCGGACGAAGTAGGGATGACAAGGCGCCCGTCGACTTGTTCGAGACCCGGCTGGGCAAGCGGTTCGATTCGGATCCCCGATCCGTCACGCACGACCTCGACCAGACCTGGAGCGATCCCCAGTTCGTCGCGAAGCCGTTTGGGAATCACCACTCGGCCGGCACTGTCAATGGTTGCTTCCATGGCTGAAGTCTACCATTTCTTTGGTTTGGGCGCGACCTCAACTGCGAGATCGAAGTGCGGGAACACCAGAGTGCTCGGTCGCGCTGCCGGGGTGGCGAACAGGCTGACCCGGACTGTCCGAGGTCGCGTCGCCCATGGTGCGGGTGCGCTGCGGCATCATGGAGGAACACGACTGCCACAGGGGGCATCGACATGGCCGATCTCGTCATCCGCAACGCTCAGATCGTCGACGGGTCCGGTGGACCGTCGACGCACGGCGACGTCGCCGTGAGCGGCGACCGCATCACCGAAGTGGGTGAGGTCGCCGACACGGGGGACCGTGAGATCGATGCCGAAGGTCGGCTGCTGACGCCGGGCTGGGTCGACATCCACACGCACTACGACGGCCAGGTCACCTGGGACCCCGAAGTGTCACCATCGGGTTGGCATGGGGTCACCACGATCGTGATGGGCAACTGCGGTGTCGGGTTCGCCCCCGTCGACCCCGCCCGACGCGACTTCCTCGTGCAGCTCATGGAAGGCGTGGAAGACATCCCCGGCGCTGCCCTCGTCGAAGGGATGACCTGGAACTGGGAGACGTTCCCCGAGTACCTCGACGAAGTCGAGCGGATGCCACGGGTGCTCGACGTCGCCGCGCTCGTCCCCCACGGCGCGGTGCGCGCCTATGTCATGGGTGACCACGGTGCCGTGCACGACCAGGCGACCCCCGAGCAGATCGACGCCATGCGGGCCGTGGTCGCCGAGGCGCTGATGGCCGGAGCTGTCGGATTCTCGACCACCCGCACGCTGCTGCACCGCGCCAAGGACGGCGAGCTCGCAGCGGGCACAATCGCCGCCGGCGCTGAGCTCGTCGGCATTGGCGCGGCGCTCACCGAGACGGGCCGCGGCCTGGTGTCAGTGGCGTCGGACATGTTCGACCCTGCGTCGGAGTTCGAGTGGATGACGGCGATCGCCAGCGCGAGTGGCCGGCCGGTCACCTTCGCCTGTTTGGAGTCGCCCATCGCCCCCGAGAGCTGGCGCGACCTGATCGAGCGGGCCAACACCGCCCGCGCCAACGGAGCGAACATCGTCCCGCAGGTGGCGGGCCGTCCGGCCTCGCTGCTGCTCGGGTTGGAGTCCACTGCGCTGCCGTTCATGTTCCATCAGGCCTATGCCGAAATCGCCCACCTCCCGCTCGCCGAGCGGGTGGTCCGCCTACGCGATCCCGAGGTGCGTCGAGCGGTCCTGGCCGAGACAGTCGACCTCGGACCGATGGGCATCGTCCTCACCAACTGGCCCCGAATCTATGCCTTCGAGTCACCCGACTACGAACCCCCGGCCGAGCAGTCCATCGCGGCGCTCGCCGCGGCGCAGCGACGCGACCCCATGGAGGTCGCCTACGACCTCATCGTCGGCGAGGACGGCAAGGGTCTGCTGTATTCGCCGCTCATCGGCTACGCCAATGGCGACTTCGACGCCTTGCGAGAGATGCTGGTCGACCCGACGACGGTCCTCGGCCTCGGCGACGGCGGCGCTCACTGCGGCATCTTGTGCGATGCCAGCTTGCCGACCTACATGCTCACTCACTGGAGTCGCGATCGGGATCGGGGTGAGCGCCTGTCACTCGAAGCCGTGGTCCACCACCAGACTCGTCGCACCGCGGCGCTCTACGGCTTCGACGACCGTGGATTGATCGCCCCGGGTTTTCTGGCTGACCTCAATCTCATCGACTACGACTCTCTCTCGATCCCGTCGCCGAAGGTGGTCTACGATCTTCCGGCTGGCGGTCGCCGCTTCGTGCAGGGCGTCTCGGGCTACGTTGCCACGATCAAGAGCGGCGTTGTCGTCCGTGAGAATGACGAGCCAACGGGCCATCGGCCGGGCACGCTGATCCGCGGAGCGCAGCCCGCCCCCGTCTGAACAGGTGAGGCCGACCTCTAGTCACGAAGCACGACGTGGTTTCGTGCTGCGTGACCTTGATCAGCGAGGCTGATGGCGCTGGCGAACCCGCCGCTTCGCCAGCGCCATCAACACGATTCCGAGGCCGGCCATGCAGAACGCCAGGCCGGCGGTTCGGGACGAATCATTTCCCGTGACAGCGAGGGACGCCGCTGTCACGGCGCCCGAACCAGAATTCGAGCTGGCCGGTGCCGGGGTGGATTGGGCGCCCGAGCGGGTCGTGGTGATTCCTTGAACCGCAGGCGAACCTGCCGTCGCTGGAACGGTCGTCGCGACAATGGTCGTACTTGGAGCGTTCGTCGTTGATGGAACTGTCGGGGTGACCGTCGTGGTCGTGGTCCCGCCACCGCTCTCTCGAGGCACCATCGCGGTCACCACTATCGCTTCGCCCGCCTCGTGGGCGAACTCCAAGGGGCGGTCGACGATGATCGATCCGAAGGCGGTGATGGTTCGCGTTTCGGCCGTGGCGCCGCCAGCACCGATCACGACCTGGTCGCCGATGCGCAGGTCAGCGCTCTGTTCCCCCCAGCCCTGCTCGCCGGTGGGGATCTCCACCTCGACCTCATCGACTGCGGTGCCCTCGAGCACCACCGTCGAAGGCGACACCACCAGCGGAATGTCCGGCCCCGCACTGAAGCACTGGCTATGCAGCGCCGGGTCTTCTTGGACCTGGTTGTTCTTCGGACCGGCAAGTCGCGCCAACTTGCCCTGGGTGTCAACGATGGTGTTGATGTTCCGAATCGGAGTGCCGTACGTGACTCGACAGCGGCCGACGTTGGCTGCCGCCGTGGTCGCCGCGGGAAGCGCCCGCACCTTGCCGAGAGCGGGGATGGCTGCTGTCGGCACGACGTAGGCCGGAAGAGGACTCGCGGTGCGCGGGATGTAGCTCCCCGAGTACACGAACCCGCCGTCCATGTGGATGTGGTAGTCGAACGGGTTCGCCCAACGGCTCTTCTCGGCATTGATGCGTACGACTCGGGGCAACGACGAACCGGGGGCGATCTGCAACCCGGGTTCACCAGGCTTGAATTGGTTGACGGTGAACTCCACTCCGCCCTTGACGAAGGTGGCCGATTCGCCGTGTTGGGCTTGCAGCAACGGATCGAGGCGCATGGCGTCGAGCACCCGAGCATGCTCGGCGGCAGTGAGCGCCGAACCGTCGAGGTGGGTGAACGCGATCGGGTCGATGTCGCCAGTGATCGGAACGAACCGTCCCTCCTGGCGGTTGAACATCTCGACGACGTATTCCTCTTCGCCAACCGGTCCAACTGAACGGAGTTGGAAGCCCTCGTACTTTCCGAGGTTGACCTTTGAGACGCCCAGACTCGATTTGGCATTCGCTAACGAGTCGACCGCGGCGTTGGAGCCGTAGTCGACGCTCACGTCAATCCATCCCTGGGAGTCGAGGCGCTTGTACTCCTTTTCGTATTTGCGCCACTCCTTGACGCGGAGCATCTGGCGGTCGAAAGCGTTCTGCCACTCCATCGAACCAGGTTCGAAGCCCGCCTCGGCCGCGACCTTGCCCATTGCTTCGCCGATGCTTCCCTCGCCCTTCTCGAACGCGATCAAGGCCTTCGGCTTCTTGAACACCAATCGGCCGATGTCGCTGGCCCTGTAACCCAGCTTGGTGTCCATCTCCGAGATGGATTTGATCTTGAGCGCCTCCGGCTTGAGCTTGGCAGCGAAATCCCGGATCCACTTGATCGAGGTCTCGTGGCGGGATCGTACGGTCATCAAGATGCCGAGGTCATCGCCGATCTTCTTGAGCGCCGCATACTCCGCTTCGGTGATTCCGTACAGCGTTTCGAGTTGCGTGGGCAGCAGTTCGGTGCCGGACGCCAACGATTCGAGAATCGGCACCAGTTCCTCGATGCGAGTCGCCGTGGCTGCTCGACCGACCAGCGGAGCCATGCGCGCATTGAGCGCCTCCTGTACCCGCGCCAAGACGGCGACAGTTGCGGGCGCCTTGGCGATCTTGGCCAATGCGATCGGAATCACGACCTGTCCGATGGCGTCGGCGCCGTAGCTGGACCACAGTCGCGCCGTGTTCGTCCAGTCACCGATCTGCCAGTCGTTCTCCATGTCCGTCATGGCCTTCAGTGTGTAGTCGTTCACTCGCTTGTAGAGGTCCGGCAGGGCTTCCGCTCCGTTCTTGGCGCTCCTCAGCAGGATGGCCACGCCCATGGCAGTCGTGTCAGCAACCAGGAGGATCCGTTCCGCTGGTGTGGACTCCTTCCACACCTGTGCCTGGATCTCGGCTGCAGCTACCAACACCGTGTACGGAAGTTTGGCCAGATCGATGAGGCCAGTCACCATGCTGCAGGCCGCGTTCCACAGGCCCTCGATCCCACCAACTGTCACGGCGGCCACGTGTGTCACCCAGCTGTACTCGGGGATGGTGATGGAGTCGTCGATCGAGATCCGCTTGCTGAGGTCCCCGTCGGTAGTGCGAATCTGTTCGGGTGTCACGAGGGCGGTCGTGCCGTCCTCGAACGTCGCCTTGCCCCACGGAGTGAAGGTGGCGGTCAGCGTCGTGCCGCCGCCGGCCGTGAGCTGGCCGCTGATGCCGCGGGGCTCCGAGTACGAGGTCAGGATCCGGACGGTGAAGTTTCGTGACTCCGACGGTTCCAGGGTCACGCCCTGGGATGGAGTCAGGGCTTTCGGGTCCAGTCCGATGTCGTCCCATGCCAGGCTCATCGAACCGCCGTTACCGACCAGCGTCGGATAGAGCGGGCCGACCTCCACGGTGGCGGATGTCGACAGGTTCTTGATGGTGCCCGAGATACGAGCGACCTCGCCGGCCGGCAACAAGCCAGCCGCCGGGTTGGTGGTGCGAGTATTCAACGCCAACAGATACTTCGGTTTGACCGACCACCGGCGCTTTCCCAGGCCGATCTCGGTCCGGTCGTTGGCGAACTTCGCAGTCGCCAGCGCGGAGAACTCCACTTCGGCATCATCGGTAGCTCGGAACGTCGCGGTGACCTTCTTGGTCTGGCCCGCAGCCAGCGCGCCGATCGACACCCCCTCGGTCCCCGGATCGATCCCTCCGGTCTGCGTCACAGCGAGCAGCTGGCCGGCCTTGGTCCGGTCGACGCGGAGCGAGCGAAACAGCACGTCGGTCATCGCCTCCGCAGTGGTGTTCTTGAAGGCGATCGTCGCGGTCATGTCGACGGGCTCGGGCCCGTTGAGACCTTCCGGTTGGTCCGCGGTCGGCGGGTCGAAGGTGAACTCGATCTGTAACGCTTGGCCGATCTCGCCCGGTGAGCTGGCCGTCGCCGTCTGCTTGGTTCCCGTCTCGTCGGTTGCGGTGACCTCAGAGGAGATCGTGTACCGACCTATGATTTTGGGATCGATGGTCACATCGAAGGTCTTCTTCTGGCCGGGCTGCAGCGCGAAACCGGCAACCGGCACGGGAGGGGCCGGCCCGTCGCTGATCACGAACGCGTCGCCGGGAGCCACCTCGAGGAGGTTGCCGCCGGTGAATCGGATGTCGTTCAGTGCCCCCACGCCGCCGGCCGGTGCCGACACCGTGACGCGGGCCTTGACGGGTGTGTCGGGCTTGAGCGGGGGCGCAGCGCCCTCGAGGAGGTCGATGGACACGCCGAGCTTGGGGGCCTTGACGGGGACGACCTTGGTGACGGTGCCCGAAGTCTGATCGGTGTTGGTGCTGGTCAAGCGGACGTTGTAATTACCAGGCTTGGTGTAGATGTGCGACGGGTTGGCGCCGACCGCGGTGGTGCCAGCATCATCGAAGTTCCACGCGTCGAAGAGGGTCTTGCCCGCCGGGTCGGTGCTGGTCGAGCGGAAGCTGATCTCGCCGCCGTTGGTCTCGAAGGTGAAGTCCGCAGTGGGAGCTCCGGTCACCGGGCTCCCGCCGATCGTCGCGTACACGATGTTGATTTTCTCGGTGGGCGCGAACCGGTTCCCGGTGTAGATCCGCACGAACGATTCCAAGAGGACGGTCCGAGTGTTGGAGGCCGGAAGCCGAAGAGTCGTGGTTCCACCGTTGAATTGGTACGAGCTTCCGGCGGGGAGCGCTCCGAAGTACTGGTAGACCGGCCTCCAGCCCGACGGGGTGATGGAGGGGCCACTTTCGATGCAGGGCGTCACGTAGACCACGGCGTTCCCGTACGCGCATGCCGGGATGGCCGGCAACGGAACGGTCAGGGTGTAGTCGAGATATCCGACCTGGGTGACGGTCGGTCCGCTGATGCTGATCGGACCCGGAATGTATATTGCGTCGGCGATCCGATCCGCAGGAATGCATTTCGGCTGCTCATTGATCGGAGGGACCGCGCTGCAGAAGCCTGGTTGGGACTCGGCTGCGGCGGCCGAATTGCTCGACAACGGCGACAGGACGACCGCCAGGATCGCCAGAACTCCGACGTGTGCCACGAGGCCGATCAACCTTGGTCGGCTCACACGTGTCGCCTTGCCTGTTCGGTCGCGTCGCTTCATCGCTGGATCCTCTCGCCCGTCGGGTGGCGCACTTCAGCCGCCTGCTGTGAACAACGGTACGAATCGAGCGCGAACGGAGCGCGAACAGTGCTTGGGTCTCCGTTGGCGTATCGGTACCGTGTGAAGTTCCACCGCAAACACCCCGGACGCCTGTGAGCCCGATCTCGATCCAACTTCTCGGAGATGTCTCCATCTCCCGCGATGGTCAGCGGTTCGCGCTCCGTCGCCCCCAGCCGCGTGTGGTGTTCGCTCTGCTCGTCAGCCAACGCCACCGGGTCGTCACCCGCCATGAGATCGCCGACCTGCTCTGGGGTGACTCGCCGTTGCCGGATCACTGGGCGGGAGCGGTCCGCGGGGTCATCTCGAAGGTTCGGTCGTTTCTTGCTGAGGCGGGATGCGCCGACTGGATGTCCTCGGCGCCAGACGGCTGGCGCATCGAGCTGGACTCCGCTGCATCGATAGATGTCGACGTCGCTGCGTCCACGTTCGAGGGGCCCGGGACGATCGACCTCGAGTCCCTCCTCGAGGTCGATCGCAGCTTGGCGAGGGAATTTGTTCCGGGGGCGACCGGGTCTTGGGTAGAACGTCGACGAGACGAACTTGGGTTGTTGCACCGCCGGACCCTCGAGACGTTGACTCGGTCAGCGATCGCCGCTGGCCGTCACGATGTCGCCCGCCGAGCCTCCGCCGAGCTCATCTCGCTGGACCCATACTCGGACCTTGCTGCTCAACTCGAGCTCCACGCGCTGGCCGAAGGCGGGGATCGACGAGCAGCGCTCGCTGCGCACGATGGCTTCGGCCGCCGGTTGCGCGATGTGGGATTGGCACCCGATGCCGTGACCGAGGCGTTGGCCGCATCGATTCGTGGCATCGATGCTCCCGCGGGCGGATCGACGACGGCCATCGTCGGCCGCAACAGTAGAGGGCTGGTCGGGCGGCGCGATGAACTCGCCATGATCGCCAAGGCGTGGAGTGAGGTCACCACCGACCTCACGGCGCGCGCTCTGATCATCACGGGCGAGCCGGGGGCAGGGAAGACCCGACTCGCGATCGAGGCATCGAGGGCTGACGGTGCCGGACGGACGCTGTGGGGTCGCTGCAGCCCTGAGCGGAGTGTCGCGTACGAGCCGTTGAGCGAGGCGTTCGTCCGGGCGGCCGTCGAGTCCCCAGATGTTTTCGCGTCGCTCGGCCCGCTGGCGGATCACCTCTCCGCGCTTGTTCCTGAACTGGGGGCAGCGCCCCCCGACATTGCGGACCGCTCATTGTTGTTCCGGGCTGCGACCGTTGCGATCCGATCACTGATCACGGCGCCGTCGGTGTGGGTGATCGACGACCTGCAATGGGCCACTGATGACACCGCCGCGCTCTTGACCCACGCCTGGTCGATGATCTCGGACATCCCCGTGCTGATCGTGGTCACACTCCGTTCGTCCGGCGGGATCTCAGCTGGGCCACTGGTGGCGCTGACCCGTGCCGTGCCCACGACGACGGTGTCGTTGTCGGGACTCGACGAGGCGGATGTGGTCGAGCTGTTGGCGGCGAATGGCGTGACCGACGCAGACGCTGTGTCGGACGAGGTTGTTGCCCGCACGGGAGGCAATCCGTTCTTCGTGCAGGAGCTCTCGCGAGCGGCGGATGCCGAGGGCCACCTCGACCCGAAGTCGCTGCCTGAGTCGTTGCGGAGTTGGATCGGGCAACGGGTCGCGGAGCTCGAGCCCGATGCTGCCGCGGTGCTCGCTGCTGCAGCGGTGCTCGGCGACGACGTCGACATCGAGCTGCTGGCCCAGGTGTCAGGTTCGGATGATCGGACGACCGTGGCGCACGTGGGTTCCCTGGTTGCGGCCGGACTGTTGGCCGAGTCCGCGGTTGGACCTGAGGTGGCATTCGCTCACGCCCTGACCCGCGATGTCGTCTCCGACGGCCTGGGCATCTCGCAGCGACGGCTCCTCCATCGACGCGCTGCGGATTTCCTCGAATCAGCCCCAGAGGTGCCGCCGGCTCGAATCGCCCGCCACTTGTCGCTCGGTGGATCGGGCGTCGATGCTCGTGCGGTGACGGCCATGTTGGCGTCCGGAGAGGACGCGCTGGCCAAGGCTGCGTGGTCGGCAGCGGACACGTGGTTCGACGCGGTCCTCGAGCGCCGAGCTGGGGTGAGTCCCGAACGGATCGAGGCCCTCATCGGGAGCGGGACAGCGTTGCGAGCGCTGGGCGATCGGCCGATGGCCCGGGAGCGGCTGCGTGAGGCATTGGCGGCGTCGAGCTCGTCGAGCGATGCTCGATCGCAGGCCGCCGCGGCGCTCGCGTTGGTCGGTGGCGGTGCCCGGGGCGTCTCGGACGACCTCGCTGATGACGAGCGTTCGACGCTCCTGGCCGAGGCGCTTACCAACCTGGCCCCGACCGACGACGACCTTCGCGTGTCCCTCCAGGTCGAACTGGCAACGGCCCTACTCCTGACAGATCGCCGAGCCGAACGCGATCAATTGGCGCTCGACGCACTGGATCTGGCCCGTTCGATCGGACGTGACGACCTACTGGCATTCGCCCTACTCGGGTCTCGGGTCGCTCGATTCGGACCGGAGCACGCTGAGGCCCGGCTGGCCGAGATGGACGAAGTGCTCGCCCTGCCACGAGCGTCACGCTCGCACGCGATCACGGTTGCGGCGCTGATGTCCCGCCACGAGGATGCACTGCTCATCGGTGACCGCCGTCTGGCTCAGGCGGCCCTGGCCGACGCCCGCCGTGCGGTGGAGGAGTCAGGTCATCCCTACTGGCGATGGGTCGTCGAGACCTGGGCCGTTCTCGATCACGTGATCGACGGTCGGCTCGACGACGCCGAGACGGCAGCGTTCGCCGCCGCGAGTTGGCAGTCTGAGCACCCCGAGTCGATGGCGTGTCTGGGTGTGAACATCGTCGTCATTCGACTCTTTCAGGGGCGAGCCGCCGAAGTCGTCGATCTTCTCACGGCAGCGGCAGCGATGAACCCCCAGATTCCGGCATACCAGGCGGTTCTGGCGTTGTGTTGTGCCGAGTCGGGCGACCTGGTGGCGGCCGAGGAGCACTACCGCTCGTTCGCCGATCAGTCGTTCGAGACAATTCCCGAAGACACCAACCGCCTCCTCACATTGGCGGTGCTGGCCGAGGTGTGTGTTGCGCTTGGCGACCAGGCGGGTGCCGAGCCGTTGGCCCGTGCGTTGTCTCCTCATGCCGGTCGACAGGTCATCTTGAACTGCTTCGCCGGGGGCGGATCGTACTGGGGTCCGGTAGCGGCGCAGCTGGGGCAGCTGACGGCCCTGGCCGAAGAGCCGAAGGTAGCGGAGCGATGGTTCGATGAAGCGATCGCGCAGGCTGATGCGTTCGGTGCTCCGCTGACGGTTGCTCGGATTCTGGCGGCCCGAACGGCCACGATCGGCAGTCCCGCCGACGGGGTCCATGCGACACCTCCGATCGGGTCAGAACGGTAACGCGACCGCTACTGGCGTCAGCCGGTTCGTGGTGGTGCCGTCGCCGAGTTGGCCGGCGGTGTTGGAGCCCCAGCAGCGGACAGTTCTGTCGGCGAGGAGGGCGCAGGTGTGCTGGTATCCGGCGGCGAGTTGGACGGCGGCGGTGATGGTCTGTGTCTGTACAGGCGTCGGGCGATTGGTGGTGGTGTTGTCGCCGAGTTGGCCTTGGGTGTTGTCTCCCCAGCAGAGGATGGTGCGGTCGGCGAGCAGGGCACAGGTGTGTTTGCTGCCGGCGGTGAGTTGGGTGGCGGTGGTGATCCCGAGGGTTTTGACCGGTGTGGGGCGCCCCAGAAGGTCGGCGGGGCTGCCGTCGCCGATTTGCCCTTGCTCGTTGTCGCCCCAGCAGCGGACGGTGCCGTCGGCGAGCAGGGCGCATGTGTGATTGATCCCGGCGACGACTTGGGTCGCGGTGGTGATGTTCAGTGTCTGTACGGGGGTGCTGCTGCTGGTGTTGGTGCCGTTGCCGAGTCGGCCACGGTAGTTGCTGGCCCAGCAGCGGATGGAACCGTCGACGAGCAGGGCACAGGTGTGTTGGAGGCCGGCGGTGATTTGGGTGGCCGTGGTGATGCCCTGGGTCTGCACCGGTGTCGCGACGAGCCCACTCGGGCCACCGTTGCCGAGTTCGCCAGAGAGGTTGTTGCCCCAGCATCGGATGGTGCGGTCGGCGAGGACGGCGCACGTGTGGTCCCTGCTGGTGCCGAGTTGGGTGGCGGTGGTGATGTTGAGTGTCTGGACGGGGGTGAGGCGGGGAGCAGTGATGGCGCCGGTGCCGAGTTGGCCCGAGCTGTTGTCTCCCCAGCAGCGAATGGTGTTGTCGGCGAGCAGGGCACACGTATGCCTGAATCCGGTCGTGATCTGGGTGGCGGTGGTGATCCCGAAAACCCGCACGGGGGCGAGCGCTTGTGTGGTGGTGGCGTCGCCGAGTTGGCCAGTGGTGTTGTCGCCCCAGCACCAGACGGTGCCATCGGATCGCAACACGCACGTATGCCTGAACCCGGCGGCGATTTGTGTGACGAATGGATTGGGCGGCGTTGTGGTTGTGGTGGTCTGGCGGGCCTTGATGATGGCGATGATGAACGCGACGGCTTGTTGTTTGGTGATGCTGCGTTGCCAGCGCCCGTTCTTGCAGACCAAGACATGGGTTGCGTCCTGGCCGAAATCCTTGGTGCGACACCGTGCACCCGCCCGACCGTTCTGACACCCGACCAGCGCAGTGCCCGCGAGGGTGACGATGAGCAGGGCGGCGAGGCCCCGTCGGATGGTGGTGCGCATCGAGTGCTCCTCGTGTTGGGTGTCGGCGCGCCGTCGAACTCCCGGTCGGTCAGAACGGTAGTGCCACAGTGACGGGTGTGAGCCGGTTGGTGGTAGTCGCATCGCCGAGTTGGCCGTCGAAGTTGTAGCCCCAGCACTTGACGGTGCGGTCGGCGAGCAGGGCGCACGTGTGAGCGACGCCGACGGTGAGTTGGGTGGCGGTGGTGATCCCGGGGGTTTGCACGGGTGTGAGTCGGTTGGTGGTGGTGCCGTCGCCGAGTTGGCCGAGCAAGTTGTCGCCCCAACAACGGACCGTGTTGTCGGTGAGCAGAGCACAGGTGTATTGGCTGGCAGCAGTGAGTTGGGTGGCGGTGGTGATCCCGGGGGTTTGTACGGGTGTGGTTCGATTGGTGGTGGTGTTGTCGCCGAGTTGGCCGTCGACGTTGTAGCCCCAACACTTGACGGTGTTGTCGGCGAGTAGGGCGCACGTGTGAAAGATGCCGGCGGTGAGTTGGGTGGCGGTAGTGATGGTCTGGGTTTGCACGGGTGTGAGTCGGTTGGTGGTGGTGGTGTCGCCGAGTTGGCCGTAGAGGTTTTTGCCCCAACAGTTGACGGTGCGGACGGCGAGTAGGGCGCACGTGTGGCCAGAGCCAGCGGTGAGTTGGGTGGCGGTGGTGATACCGGAGGTTTGCACGGGTGTGAGTCGGTTGGTGGTGGTGTTGTCGCCGAGTTGGCCGTCGACGTTGTTTCCCCAGCAGCTGACGGTGTTGTTGGCGAGCAGGGCGCACGTGTGGTTGCCGCCGGCGATGACTTGGGTGGCGGTGGTGATCCCGAGGGTTTGCACGGGTGTGAGTCGGTTGGTGGTGGTGTTGTCGCCGAGCTGGCCGTCGACGTTGTAGCCCCAACAGCTGACGGTGTTGTTGGCGAGCAAGGCGCACGTGTGGTTGTCGCCGGCGGCGAGTTGGGTGGCGGTGGTGATCCCGAGGGTTTGCACGGGTGTGAGTCGGTTGGTGGTGGTGCCGTCACCCAGCTGGTCTTCGGCGTTCACTCCCCAGCACCAGATGGTGCCATCGGATCGGAGCGCGCACGTGTGTCTACCGCCGCCGGCCACCTGCGTGACGAATGGTCGTTGGGGTTGTGTCGTCGGCGGCGTGGTGGTGGTCTGGCGGGCCTTGATGATGGCGATGATGAACGCGGCGGCTTGTTGTTTGGTGATGCTGCGTTGCCAGCGCCCGTTCTTGCAGACCAACACGTGGGTGGCGTCCTGGCCGAAATCCTTGGTGCGGCACCGTGCACCCGCCCGACCGTTCTGACACCCGACCAGCGCAGTGCCAGCGAGGGTGACGATGAGCAGGGCGGCGAGGCCCCGTCGGATGGTGGTGTGCATCATGTGCTCCCCTTGGTGGATGTCGGCGCGACGCCGAACATCCTCGATCCGTCGGAACGGTAGTGCGACGGCGCCGGTGTGAGCGGATCCGTGGTGATCCCGACAGCCCGCGCTGGGTGACCGATGTTGTCGGTGGTCGACTCGACACATACGATGATTAATTCATGACAAAAGAATCACGTATTGGGAGTGCCCTATCATTCTCCCAGCACCTGCGGCTCGGACACGCTCTGCATGACCATGACCATGACCAACCACACCGAAAGGCTTCCCATGAACCTGCTCGAGGGCAAGAGACTCCTGATTACCGGCATCGTGACGACGGATTCGATCGCCTTCGCCACTGCCGAAGCGGCGCTACGTCATGGGGCCGAACTCGTGTTCACCGCATTCGATCGGGACCGCGAGCGCACCGTGGAGGCAGTGGCGCATCTAGGGACAGCGCTCGACGTGCTGGAGTTGGACGTGTCGGACGCCTCGCATTTCGGGCGTCTGACCGACGAGATCAAGGAGCGCTGGGGCCGGTTGGACGGGGCGTTGCACGCAGTCGCGTTTGCCCCGCGATCGGCGTTGGCGGGTGACTTCCTCGACGCCGATGCCGCCGGAACCATGCAGGCCTTCCAGACATCGACCTACTCCTACGCTGCGCTCGCAAAGGTCCTCGCACAGCTGGCGCCCGAGACCGGCGGCTCGATCGTCGGGCTCGACTTCGACGCCGCCGGAGCGTGGCCGGTCTACAACTGGATGGGCGTCTGCAAGGCCGCCCTGGAGTCGGTGAATCGATATGTCGCCCGCGATCTCGGACCTCGGGAGATCCGCAGCAACCTGGTGGCGGCGGGCCCGATCCATACGCGAGCTGCCGGTGGGATCCCCGACTTCCAGCGGCTGACGTCAGCATGGGAGTCTCGATCACCGATGATCTGGGATCCCTACGACCCGGCCCCCGTTGCAGACGCCGTGTGCTTCCTCTTTTCGGACATGGCCCGTGCCATCACTGGCGAAATTCTCCACGTCGATGGCGGCTACCACGCGATGGCCGCTGACGTCGTGCGCCACGAGCCGAGTTGACCGACCGACGAACGAAGTCGCACTGACCCCTGCTGATGGGAGGTGCTTCTCGCGATCAGTCCCAGCGCACCGGGAGTTCCTTGAGCCCGCGGAACACGATCGATGGCCGCCACTCCGGTCGCTCGACGGTGGGTCGGAGATTGGGCAGGCGGTCGTACAGCACGCCAAGTCCGATCTCGCCCTCGGCCCGCGCGAGCGCGGCTCCGATGCAGTGGTGTGCTCCGAATCCGAACGAGATCGCTTGCACCCCGGGCCGTCCGAGGTCGAGGCGATCCGGATCCGAGAAGCGCTCAGGATCGCGGTTGGCGGCGCCGAGCAGCATGATGACGTGTCGGCCCCGAGCGATCTCGACACCGCCGATCTCGCATGCTTCGGTCGTGATTCGTAGCATCAGCTGGATCGAGCTGTCGAACCGCAACAGCTCTTCGACGCCGTTGCGGCGGAGGTCGGGCTGCTGCTTCCAGTCGGACAGTTGGCCCGGGTTCCGGCTCAGATGCCATGCCGATGTTCCGATCAGGTTCGCCGTGGTCTCGTGCCCGGCTGCCAACAACAGCGCGACGACGGAGACCAGCTCCGGCTCCGAGAGGGCATCCCCATCGTCGGCAAGCTCCACCAGACGCGAGATCAGGTCGTCGCGAGGCTCCGCCCGACGGTTGTCGGCCAGGGCGAGTAGGTAGGCGGTCAACTCCTTGGTCGCTGTGTTGGAATCGCGGGCGATCCGGGTGCTGCCGAGGCCAGCCAGGTCGAAGCGGGCGACGATGTCGACCACCCATCGGTGGAAGACCGGGAAGTCCTCGGCCGGCACCCCCAGCATCCGGCAGATCACCCGGACCGGGAGCTCGTAGGCGTACTCGCTGAGGAGGTCGGCACTACGCCGAGGCTCGAGCTGGTCGATCAGTTCATGGGCGATTTTCTCGATTACCGGTGTCGCGTCGGCGATCACCCGGGGTGTGAACGCCCGCGCTACCAGCCCGCGCAGCCGGGTGTGGTGCGGGGCGTCGATGCCGGTGAGGAAGTTGCGGGACATGGCGATGAAGGCATCGCGTGGTTCGGCCTGCCAGCCACCACCGCGGTTCATCAGGTATCGGAACGGTGCCTCGGCCAACTGTCCGGCCCCCTGCCGACCGGCGGTATAGGAGAAGTCGGCGTGGGACTCACTGTTCGACATGTGCGGGTGTCGCAGCGCCTCCATCACAGCTGCGTGCGACGAAATGATCGTGGCCCCGACCACGGCCGTGTGCACCGGAGCCCATTCTCGGAGCCGGGCATAGAGCGGGTACGGGTCCCGACGGAACCGAGGATCCAACATGAACCGCAACACGTTCCAGCGACTCATGTCCCGGTTCTTGATCTCCCGGTCTCTCATGTCGCCAACACCTCTCGCAGGCGACCTTGCAGCTCATCGGCGTCAGCGTGGGTCTGGTCGACGGCCACGGCGTTCAACGCGTCGAGCAACACCCCGAGCACCCGGTCTCGTCCCGTTGCGAACCCGATGCTCTGTCGGAGTGCGAACCCCTCCAGGAAGATCGACAGCAGCTCGACCAGCGCATCGCCATCGAGATCCTTCCGGAACAACCCGGCGTCGATGGTCCGCTGGTTCAAGGCTCCGTAGCGTTCGACAATCTTGCGGTCATAGCGACCCATCACCTCACGGACCGCTTCGTTGTCGAGCGCCTCGACGCGGAGCCGCCCGAGGATGGTGTGGGTCTTCGGACCGAACATGTCGCCAACCGCTGCAGCGTGGGCATCGACGAGATCGGCGCTCTCGTCGATGCCGAGGTCGAGCTCGAGAAACCGCTCGGCGATCGACTCGTAGAGGTCGTCCTTGGAGGGGAAGTAGTGGTAGAGCGCACCGGCCGACAGACCGGCCTTCTCGAGGATGCGCCGAGTGGTCATCTTGGCGGTTCCCTCGTTCAACACCACCGAGATCGCTGCGTCGACCAGGCGTCGACGGGTCGCGGCTTTTCGCTCTTCGGAGATTTTCGGCATGAGCCGACAATAAAACCGAGCGCCCGCTTTGTAAACGAGAAAGGACGAAACTCTTGGCAGAGGCCAGCGAGCTGGGGAGTCGTTGCCGTGTGGGTGGCCGTCGGCTCACTCGGCGCGGCGGATCTCCTCGGCGATCGCACTGATGGCCGACGCGACAGCGTCAGGCCGATCGATCGAAACGAACGTTGTCGCATTGGGGATTTCGACCAACGTTGCCTTCGGGAGCGCAGCAACGAGTCGACGGGCAATTTCGATGGTGAAGAGTCGATCCTTGGTGCCCCACACGAGACGAGTCGGCTTGGCGAAATCAGCGAGCCACGATGCGGCGTGCACCAGTTCGGTGCGTTGGATTCCCTTGGCGAACCTGATGATATCGAGGCGGATGCGGCTGCTGGAGAGCAACGGCCGCACCCAACCCTCGGTCAGGCTCGGGGATCGCGGGGCAGACAACAGGAGTCCGAAGGCGAGGGGTGAGTGGCGAAGCGGGCGCAACCGCATCGTCTGTCCGATCGCCCACACCGCCGCCCTGAATCGTGCGGCGACGAAAAGTGGGACGAAGAACTTCGGCGGGAAGACTTCGAACGCATCACAATTGGTGAGCACGAGCCCGCCGATTCGGCGATGGTCGCCCTTCAACGCCAGTTGGCAGATTCCTCCGCCTGTGTCGCTGCCAACCAGGACCACATCGTCGAGTCCGAGCGAGTCGAGCAGTTCGAGCACGGCGTGGCTGATCGTCGTCGGCGACAAGTTCGCGTCCGCGTTGGTGGGAGTCGAGTGCGCTCCCAACGGCCAGTCCGCCACGATGCTGCGAATGCCAATCTCCGCAAGTCGCTCGGCAACCTGATCCCACAGAGTGCCGTTCACGAGAAATCCGTGGACGAATACTGCGGTCGGGGCACCCTCGTTCTCGGGCCCGAAGGTCCGGTAGTCGAGCAGCCCGAAGTTCAGCTGGACGGTCGGCATGATGACTCCCTGTGGTCCGGGTCGTTCGGACAGTTTGACGGGAGATGAGGTGCCGTTTCACGTTTTTGATGGGTCGACACCCAGCGCCCGCACTGTCGTGTCGAGCATCAACTCGAGATCGCGATCGCTGACCTCGGTGTTCTCGACGATGCGCATCGAAATGAGTGGCCCTGGATGATGTGCATCGCCATGCCGACATCGGTTGTTGGATCGATCTCGCCCCTGGCGATCGCCCGTTGGAGCGCAACAACCGTCGGCCCTCGCGGCTGGACGCGGGCGTGGCGGAACTGCTCCCGGTTTGCTGGATCTTCGATTGCCTTGACCACCATCCAGGCGCCGAATGCCAGAAACATCGGAGAACAGTTGACCACCCACGATGTCCGCCAGCGATCACGACACTGATCACCACGAGGTCCACGACTGCCCCGTCGACACTCGCGTCAAGATCGCGGCGCTCTGGACGGCGACGATGCTGATCTTCGCCTATGTCGATCCGTTTTCCATGTATCGACCCGATGTCCGGTCCGATGTTGACGCCGGCAAGATCTTCGTCTTCGAGATCAACCAGGCGTTCCTCTTCTTCGCGACGCTCTACGTCATCGTGCCGTCCGTGATGATCTATCTGAGCTTGGTGTTGCCGCGCCGGGTGAATCGCACGGCCACCATGGTCTTGGCCGCTCTGTACGCCGTCGCTCGTGGTCCGTCATGCGTGGACGTGGCCAGATCGTCAGCGCGGCGGCAACGTCACGGCCTGATGGAAGCGAAGTCCTGGACCTTCAACGAGGTGATCGCAGTGCCTTCCACGTCTTCCAACACGAGTTCCAGTCGTGGGCGGCGGCTTTGCCCGAGGGCTGGTTCGCCGGCTCCTGCAAGTCCGCCATCGTGGGGATCGTCACCATCGCTCCCGGTCGAGCGGGGACTGTCAGTAATCCTCACTTGGATGCCGGTTCACTCCTTGGCGCCCCAGCGATCCCGCAACATGTGCGCGGCAGCCTTCGGTCGTCGATCCCGAGTGAAGACACCCTTCCAGTTCATCGACCCGACGCGCGTGTGTGACTGCCCGGTGGCGAAATCTGCGAGGTTCCAAGGGTGCGCACCGATGACGTAGTCCAACGATTCGGCCACGTCGAGGTAGCGACTCACGAACTCGACCTGGAACTCCTCGGTCCACATGCCCCCTTCTACTGAGTGGAGGCCGGGCATCGTGTCAGCGCCGAACTCACTCAGCAGCACCGGTTGGCCGAAGCGTTCGTGAGCTACCTCCAGATCGTTGTGGAGTTCCTCGGTGGCGGCATCAAGGTCACCTGGGCTCACATACCAGCCCTGGTAGCGGTTGAGCGACACGAAGTCGCCGAGCGCCGATGTTTCATCGAGCAGGTACATCGCCGACGCGTGAGTCGCCGGGCGCGAGGGGTCGAGTTCGTGCACCAGTTGGTAGGCGGCGGCGAAATCGGCCGCTGCTTCGTCGCCCCAGGCTGAAACAGGTTCGTTGGCGATGGACCACGCGATGACTGATGGGTGATTGCGATCGCGCTCGACGAGTTCATGAAGCTGACCCATCCATCGTTCGCGGCGGACCTCCTCGTGGCCGTCGCCCCACAGCAAGCCGACCGCGGGAGACTCCGAAAGGACCAGGATTCCGAGCCTGTCGCACAGTTCCAAGGTCTCCTCGGCGTAGGGGTAGTGCGACGTCCGAAACGAGTTGGCTCCGCACCATCGGAGAAGCTCGAGGTCGTTCACCGCGACTGCGGGAACCCACCCACGTCCCGCCACGGCGAAGTCCTCGTGTCGGCCCAACCCGCGGAGGGTGATCGGTTCGCCATTGAGGAGCAGTGCGTCACCGTCGATACGAGCCGAACGGAACCCGATATCGACCGGGTAGGTGTCGACCACGGCGCCGCCGGTGTCGATGAGCTCGACGACGACTTGGTGCAGATTCGGTGAGTCAGGGCTCCATGGAGATGCGCCTTCGCATCGAAGTTCGACGATGGCGACTCCCTCGACCAGGGATGCTGTCGAAGTGGTTGACGCCACCGTCACACGGACGCAACCCGCGCCCAATCGGGAGTGCACCGTGGCGACAAGGGAGCCGTCAGACGAAGGGTCGAGATGGGCAACGTCGATGCCGTCGTGGGGGCGAGCGACCAACCACACGTGGCGGTGGATCCCGCAGTAGGGAAAGAAGTCGAAGCCGACATTGGGCCGATGGGTGGTTCCCCAGTTGTCGACCTGGCCCGGCGGTACGGTTTGGCGGTCGAGTCGGCCATCCACCTCGACGACAAGTTCGTTGGGTCCAGGGCGCAGGGCCGAGGTCACGTCGCACTCAAAGGGCAAGTGTCCGCCATGATGTCCACCAACCTCGATGTCGTTGCACCGAACCACTGCGGTCATCTGAACCGAATCGAACCGCAGCGCGATGCTCGAATTGTCCCAACCCCAGGGCACTTCGAATGTCGTGCGGTACTCCGCTGGGCCCAGGAAGTCGCGCCAGCCGGGGAACTGGTCGTTCCAACTCGCGGGCACCGCCACTGGTCGCCACCCTTCGGCCGAGCGACCGTTGGGGTCCAGAGGGCGCCACCACCACAGCCTCCCCGCAGTGAGCTCGATTCGGCGACGATGTGGTGAATCAACCGGTCGAAGTGTCACAAGCGCGATTCTCCCACGATGGGCGGCTCACCCCGGTAGCGCTCAGCGCTGCCAGAGAGCGACGGAATCCTCGATGTACTGCTTCAACGGTGTCGGGGGCCGGCCGAGAAGTCTTTCGAGTGTCCCGTCGACACGAGCAGCCAGGCCAAGTCGTGCAATGACATTGATCAGTAGTTGCACGTTGACGTATTCCGAGGGCAGTTGCTGCTTGATCAGCTCACGCCGATAGGTCAGGAGACCGATCGGTTCGTAGACGATCGAGCGACCCAAGGCGGCCGACAGCATGGAGGCGACGTGGTGGTAGTCGATCGCCTCGCCACCAGTCAGCGTGTGGTGCTCGTTCCGATGCGACGTCGGGTCGGCGAGAATTGTGGCGGCGACTTCTGCGATGTCACGGGCATCGATGAAGCTCGTCTTGCCTCGGCCGCACGACAGCCGGATCCGGTCGTGGAGGCGAACATCGTCGCGGTACGCCCCGCCGAGGTTCTGAGCGAAGAACGCAGGACGCAGGAAGGTCCATCCGAGCGAAGAAGCTTTGAGATCCTGCTCGATCTGCCAGTGGGGCATTGCTCGATTCACGCCCATCAAGGACAACAACACGACGTGTTCGATACCGACACGCTGCATCTCCTCGATGAACGGGCGGATGTAACGCTTGGTGTCACTGATCGCAGGTGGTCGCATGAGGAACACCCGCGAGACCCCCTGGAGCGCCGACGCGAATGTGGTCGGATCCTCGAAGTCGAGCCGTCGAGTGATGGGATCGGAGTTCGTGGGATCAGCCGAGGAAGGATCGTCCGGGGCGCTCAGTGACGTCTCGATGACAGTGCGGCCAGCCGCTCGCAGAAAGTCGACGAGCGGCGCTCCCACGTTGCCGCTCGAGCCAGTCACGAGTGTCAGTTCCGTTGAGGTCATGGGGTGACCCTATTGCGCTTCCCCTGTTCGACGGCGGGCCTGCCCGGCGGCGATTCGAACACGACCCCACCGTGGTTGCTCAGATGCTCGATGGGCATGGCTGGGGGGACGGTGGTGCCGAACTTCATCAGCTCGGCGCCCAAGTCGAATTTTCGACGAAGCTGACGAGATGCTGCGCTTCATCCTGATCGGGCTCGCTGTGCTGGTCGCGTCATGGGGAGTACTGCTGCTGTTGGCCCGAACGCTTCCGCCCGGCGCGGCGAAGGATCTCGCCACCGTGCTCCCAGCGTGTGCAACCGCCACCCGCATCCTGGCCCGGGATCCGAGGGTACCTCGGCGAGCCAAACTCGTGATCGGCTTCGCTGCCCTATGGGTCATCTCGCCGATTGATCTCATTCCCGAGTTCTTGCCGATCATCGGGCCTCTCGACGATGTGATCGTCGTGGCCCTAGCGCTGCGCTATGCCGCCCGCCAGGTCCCCAGGGAGGTGCTGTTCGAAGCCTGGCCAGCAGAACCCCGCCTGCTCGAACGACTTGTACCCAAACCTTCGCCCTGACGCGAGCGCTCCCCTTGCTGTGGCTCAGTTGCTTTCATCGGGACCAGCATCAGAAGAAGGCAAGCGAGACCCTTGAGCCAAGAAATGCTGAGGTATCACCGTTCGGGGTAGCGGGTACCCCGTGCAGCAACGAACGCAGGCGGCGGCTGCACGCGGCTGTTCCTTCGTTCGGCTCGCTAGGCGTTCCGGTGACGGGCGCATTTTTAGAAGGAAGTTCATGATGAACTCACGTCGCGTGCGCCTCGGTGCGCTTTTTGCTGTCGTCGGACTCGTAACCGCCGCCACGACCGCCGTTGTGGTCGGCCCCCCGGCCGACGCGACCCAACCCACAGTGGTGACAACCACCACGATTGCGGCGACGAAGTCGATCGGCCTCCACAACAACACGGCTGGGGCCGCAACCGACTGCCCAGCAGGTGGGGCGGCGTACTGGCATTTTGTGTTGGCGCCGAACAACGGCTCATCGGCATTTGTCTCGATCACCCTTCACCTCGCCTCGGACGTGGTGACGTTCTCGGGTGCGCAGATCATCAAGAACGGGTCACAGAGTGACAACGTTTTTGTCGCTGTTCCGGCTGGACACACGCTCACCGATTTGGTGGTCGCCGGCTCCTCGGCCACCTACACAGGGTCGACGCCGAACAAGTTCAACCTGAGCAGCACCTGCGAATGCACCACCGGCGCGACGACGACTTCTACGGTGCCTGGCGCGACGACGACTTCTACGGTGCCTGGCGCGACGACGACTTCTACGGTGCCTGGCGCG
>Ga0105047_10005255_pt1 | contig 22309 bp, 17 predicted proteins | sample MAT04_FD_78384 | JGI IMG/M metagenome (GOLD analysis project Ga0105047, IMG submission 78384) | Freshwater microbial communities from Lake Fryxell liftoff mats and glacier meltwater in Antarctica - MAT-04 (megahit assembly) | ecosystem: Environmental > Aquatic > Freshwater > Ice > Liftoff... | reverse complement strand
GAGGGCGACCGGAGTGAGAACCTGAAACAGCTACGACGGCTGAGGCGCGCGAGTGATTCCGATCGAGGCTGGCCAGAGAAACATGGTCGTCCTGCGCTCGCCCTCGCTGACGCAGCGGGTCGGTGGGGCGAGCCGACTGGCGACCTCGTTGTGGCTTCCAGCGAGAGTGGGACGGGAGGGCGAGAGCGCACAGGCCAAGAGTCAATCCGCTCTAGGCGATGATGTCGCTAACCACCCGCCCATGCACATCGGTCAGTCGAAAGTCTCGCCCTGCGACTTTGTAGGTCAGCTTCAAGTGGTCGAGACCCAGCAGGTGCAGCATGGTCGCATGTAAGTCGTGCAGGTGGACCTTGTTCTCGACGGCGAAGTAACCGTACTCGTCGGTAGCTCCGTAGCGGATGCCGGGCTTCACGCCGCCGCCTGCCAGCCACATGGTGTAGCCTTGCGGGTTATGGTCGCGGCCATCATCGCCTTGAGCCACAGGGGTGCGACCAAACTCGCCGCCCCACAGAATCAGCGTGTCATCGAGTAAGCCTCGCGTTTTAAGGTCCGCTAGCAGGGCGGCGATGGGCTGATCAACTTCCATGGCATTGCGCGCATGATCGACGCGCAGGTCGCCATGTTGGTCCCACTTGTAACTGTGCGTGCATTGGACGAAGCGGACGCCCTGCTCGATGAAGCGGCGGGCCATCAAGCACTGCCGCCCGAAGTTCTTCGTCTCAAGTTTGTCCAGGCCATAGGCTTGCTGAGTCGTCTCCGATTCGTCGCCAATGTTCTGTAACTCTGGAGCAGCGGTTTGCAGGCGGTAGGCGAGTTCGTAGGAGTTGATGCGCGCTTCGAGTACCGAGTCTGGACCGGCCTCGGCCAGGTTTCGGCGATTGAGCATCTGCGCAAAGTCGAGTTCCTGCCGTTGCAGGGGGCGTTCGAGATGGTCTGCGTTCTCGATGAACGGGATCTTCGCCTGGTCGCTGGCGATTCCGGCGCTGCCGATGGCGGTCCCCTGGAAATCGGCAGGGAGGAACGACGATCCCCAGGAGGTCGCTCCTCCGTGGGTCAACGTCGGGCAGATCGTAATGAACCCTGGCAGGTTCTGATTCTCGGTCCCCAGTCCATATGTGATCCACGCCCCCATGCTCGGCCTGACAAACGTATCGCTCCCCGTATGCAGTTCGAGCAGTGCTGCTCCGTGCCGCGAGTTCGATCCATGCATTCCGTTAATGATGCACAGGTCATCGACATGCTTTGCGACATGCGGAAACAGATCGCTGACCCACGCTCCGCTCTCGCCGTATTGCCGGAACTCCCACGGCGACTTGAGCAGGTTTCCAGTCTGCGACGAGAAGACGCGTGGCTTGTTGAAGGGCAAGGGCTTGCCGTGGTCTTTGATGAGTTGGGGCTTGTAGTCGAACGTGTCGACCTGCGACGGGCCGCCATGCATGAAGAGGAAGATGACCTGCTTCGCGCGAGCCGGGAAGTGCGTTGATCGCGGAGAGAGCGGTCCGCTGGCCCCCGCTGCTTGCTGCTGCAGCAGGGCCGACAGAGCCATCGCCCCGAACCCGCACGCCGACCGCTGGAGCATCTCGCGGCGACTGGGCATTGCGATTGGACTCGGCATGATTGAGGGTCTCAATGTCGTCGCAGAAGTCGTCAGACTTCTGCTGTGTCGGAAGGTCACCAAACGCTTAGCAGAAGTCTGACGACTTCTGCTACGTCAATTCACATACAGAAACTCGTTGGTCGACATCAACGCCCGGCAGAACGCCTTCCACGCCATGGGGCGCAGCTGGTCGGCGGTGGTCCCACGGTCGCCCAGTTGCTTCTCATAGGCTGCGATGAATTCCAAAGAAGAGGCAACTTCACTCTCCGTGGGTAGGCGCGAGTAGAACCGTTCGAAGGCCAACGAGATCCGTCCAGTGTCTTCTCCGGGGAGGGTGAGGAGGGTCCGCGACAGAGTCTCTGATTCCTTCGCCACCAGTCCGCTGTTCATCAGAAACAGAGCCTGCGGTGCGACGGTGGTCCGGTCGCGTTGTCCATTCATCGCGCTCGGGTCACCGAAATCGAACGCCGTCAAGTAGTCGAAGATCGCACTGCGTACTATGGGCAGGTAGAGCGTCCGTCGGGATGAGTTGTAGACTTCGATATTGATGTTCGCGGTGCTGGTCACATACCCGCGGTTCTCGGTCGGCAGCAAGCTGCCCCCCATTGCCGTGTCGAGGTCGCCACCGATCGCGAGCAACGAATCGCGGATCGCCTCGGCTTCGAGTCGCCGACGATTCATCCGCCACAGCCACCGATTCTCCGGGTCGATCGCAGCTGTCGATTCGTTCCAGTGCGTACTCTGTTGCCAGACCGCCGAGTTGAGGATGAGGCGGTGGAGCGACTTGATCGACCAGCCACTCTGCACGAACTCGTGAGCCAGCCAGTCGAGCAGTTCCGGGTGCGTGGGAGCTTCACCGAGCTTGCCAAAGTTGTCGGGCGAGCGGACCAGCCCGTCTCCGAAATGAGCCAGCCAGACGCGGTTGACGAGGACTCGGGCCGTGAGCGGATGGTTCGGGCGGGTCAGCCACTCGGCCAGTTGGAGTCGTCCGCTCGCGGCGGCGTCGATCGGCGGCTCGTCTCCCTGGGCCAGGATATGCGGCATCCGGCGGGCGACCTCCTCACCGAGCGTCGTGTGACTTCCTCGCAGATGGACGCGAAGATTCTGCGGCGTGCCATCGGTGATCGACATGGCTTCCGCGATGACGGGAATCGAGTTCTCGACTTCCGCCTGCTTCTCGCGGAGTGTCTTGAGTTCAGCGACCGTCGCCTCCGATAACGCGGTTTCCGGCAGATCGTCGAGCGAGAACGGTCCTTTCGAAGCACCGATGAGCTCCTGCAAGGGGGCGAGCTCGGCGGCTTCGGACAACAACACCAGATCCTGATATCGCTGTGCGAGCTGGGCCAACGTGGTCGGCTGGGGCTCCGCCAGTAGCATGGCGTTCAGTGGGGTGGGGTCCCCTGCAAAGTCGTCCAACACCCCTCGGGATTGCAGATGCCACCAGAGTGAGAATGGGCCGTCAATGACCTCACGCTGTGCCTTCAGGAACGTGACCCACTGGCTGACAATCAACGGCAGCAACGTCACCGACGGAGGGCTCTCGACGAACACCTGGTCTTCGCCGATGGACGTGGCGGGAGCGAGGCACAGCTTGTCGATGTGGGGAAACGGCCCGGCATTCTCCAGGCGGATCATGTGCTTTCCGGCGGTGAGTTCTGTCACCGCTTCCACGAACCACCTCTGGCTCTCGGGAGTCCAACCCCCGGTCACTTGTCCAGCGGCATCGGTCTTGATCGGCTTCCCATCGAGCATGATGCTGGTCGGTCGTGCCGCTGCCGCTGCGTACCGCAGGTCGATTTGGTAGTGACCGGACTGTTTGATCTCGATGTCGTACTCGGTGAAGTTCGGCAGTTCGCCGCCATTCAAGAGGACACCGATGCCGACTCCGTAGTGGATCGTGTCCTTCAAGGCATTTCCGCGAGCGTAATCTTCGGCTTCCAGCAACACGCAATCGGATGCCGTGCGGCGAGTCACGTCTTCCGCAATCGGCTGGGCAGTCTGAAGTGACTCGTCATGCCGCAGTTGGTGATCCGCCGCTAGCAGGTAGGCGGCGAGCTGCGAGCGAGCCTCGGTCCGCATGCGATTGGTTTCGAGTTGGACCCGCTGGGTGATGGCCGCTTGCATCGCCGCGGCGACGGCCAGTTGGTGATCGCGCTGGGCCACGATGGCGGGGAGGGCCACGGGGCGTTCCTGCCAGCGGGCGACAACGCCGAAGTTGTCCATGGTCTTCGAGCTTTTGAAGATCCCGGCCAAGGCGTAATAGTCGTGGGCCGAGATCGGATCGAACTTGTGATCGTGGCATCTCGCACAACCCAGTGTCAGCCCCATGACGGCTTTACCCAGCGTGTCGAGCTGCTCGTCGATGATGTCCATCTCCATCTTCACCGGGTCATCTTCGGCGAGCATCTTGGACCCGAGTGACAGGAACCCGGTGGCGACGACTCGACGCAGTTGAACTGCTTCGTCGGAGGATGGGGGGAGCAGATCACCGGCGATCTGCTCGCGGATGAACTCGTCATAGGGCCGGTCAGCATTGAACGCCTCGACCACGTAGTCGCGATAGCGCCATGCATTGCCATACGCCAGATTCTCGTCGAGCCCGTTCGAGTCGCCATACCGCGCGACATCGAGCCAGTGCCGACCCCAGCGTTCGCCGTAGTGCGGAGAGGTGAGTAACCGATCGACCACCCGTTCGAAGGCCTGTGGGGAATGGTCGGCCAGGAAGGCGTGTACTTCATCTGGCGTCGGCGGGATTCCAATCAGCGCGAGTGTGGCCCGGCGAATCAAGGTGCGTTTGTCGGCGACCGCGTTTGGGGCGAGTTGGACCGACTCCAGCTTCTGCAAAATGAACTGATCGATGGGTGTGCGCGCCCATGCGGTGGCATCGGCGACGCGGGGGACCGAGATGGCGTGCGGGGGTTGGAAGGCCCAGAACAGGCGGTCCTCATCGGTCGGGAGACGTTCAGCTGTGATGGGACGCGGAGGTGTCAGGGCCGGTTCCGCATCGGGCCAGTGCGCCCCGTCCTGAATCCACTGAGTCAGGTCCGCGATCACAGCCTGCGGCAGCTTCTTGTTGAGCGGCATCTGCAGGGTGTCGTCGTGCCGAATCGCCGGGATAAAGGTTCCCTCGTTCGGCTGGCCCGGCACAATCGCCGGCCCGCGTTCGCCGCCCGTCAGCAATGCCGCCAGCGAGTCGACATGCAGCCCGCTCTCCTGAGCGTCGCCACTGTGGCATTCGAAACAATGCTCTATCAGAGCTGGTCGGACCTTCTTCTCGAAGAACTCGGGGTCTTGAGCAGTGAGCTGAGCAGGGAGGACACCGAGGCTCGCAATAGCGAGTACCCGCCCGACAACGGCCCATTGCAGCGTGCATGACATCAGCCACCAGCGAGTCTTAAATACTCTCCGCTCCCGCACAGCACGATTCTCCAGAGGACGAATCAATTCACTCTGACCAATCGTCCCGAATTGGCGAGGGGGAGTCAACGGGTGTTCTGTTGTGGAGGGACGCATTGAGCGCGAGACGCGCTTTGCAAAGTCGCCGGACTCCCCGCGTCCGGTGTCTCGGCACAAGAACCTCGACTGCATATGCGAGCCTTGGGTGTTGCTTTTCATCGTCTTTCCGGACTCGCAACCCCGACAAGCAGGCCGAGCGGGGACACCGGATTCGGAGAATCCGGCGACAATCGCCAAGGGCGTCCCGCAGACGGGCACATCGGAAACGTGCCCCGCGGACACGTCATACCAGCCGCAGCTTCTCGCGGGCGAAGTGGATCGCTTGGATGAGTTGGGAGATGTCCTCATCGTTGGTGTAGACGCCGAAGCTGGCGCGGACGGTCGCGCTCACTCCCAGCTTGTCGTGCAGTGGCATCGTGCAGTGGTGACCGTGACGAACGAAGACTCCTTTGCGGTCCAAGAGCTGGGCGAGGTCTTCGGGGTGAGCCCCAGCCAGGGTGAAGCTGAGGATTCCGCCGCGCAGGTGCGGGGCCGGGCCGTGGATCTGCATGCCGGGGATCTGCAGGAGGGCGTCCCAGGCTCGCTGGGTCAGTCCTTGTTCATACTCATGAGCAGCAGGGAGGCCGACCTGTTCGACCCATTCAATGGCGGTTCCCAGCGCGATCGCTTGTGCAATCGGAGGGGTGCCCGCCTCGAACTTGGCGGGCGGGGCCGACCAGGTCGAGTACGTGGTGTAGACGCGGTCGATCATGTGCCCGCCACCGAGAAACGGGGGCATAGCCTCCAGCAGCTCCCGGCGGCCATACAGGATCCCGACGCCGCTAGGGCCGTACATCTTATGCCCCGAGAACGCGAGGAAGTCGATTCCCGACTCCCGCACATTCACGGGCAGATGCGGGACGCTCTGCGCCCCGTCAACGACGATGATCGCACCGACGGCATGAGCCCGAGCGGCGAGCACTGACACCGGGTTGATCGTCCCCAGCATGTTCGACATGCCAGTCACCGCGACCAGTTTGCAGCGAGAAGTCAGCACAGAGTCGAGCTGCGACAGATCGAGCTGTCCATCGCTCGTCAGGGGGATGAATTTGAGGACAGCGCCGCGCTCCTGGGCGACCATCTGCCACGGGACGAGGTTCGCATGATGCTCCATCTCATTGAGCAGAATCTCATCCCCCGCATGCACGAAAGCACGAGCCCAGGTCATCGCCACCAGATTCAGCGACATGGTGCAGCCGCTGGTGAAGATCACCTCGTCGGGCGATTCAGCCCCGATGAATGTCGCCACGCGGGCGCGAGTCGCTTCGAGCTGCTCGTCGACAATTGCACCGAAGCGGTAGACGCCGCGATACGCATTCGCGTAGCACGTCTCGTAGACCTCGGACTCCTTGTCGATCACGCACTGCGGCTTTTGAGCAGTCGCCCCCGTATCGAGGTACGCCAGCCGGACGCCCTTCGCCAATGGACGATGGAGGATCGGGAACTGAGAGCGAATGTGGTCGATGGGGAACATGGGGTTGAGTCGAGAGGATGAAGTGACAAGTGACAAGCATCAAGTGACAAGGAAGAGGAGCACTTGTCACTTGTCACTTGTCACCTGCTCATTCTCCACCAGTGACTCCGCAGCAATCTGCCTGATCCGCTGGACCATGCCGGAGAGGCCATTGCGGCGGGCCGAGCTGAGGTGTTTGTCGAGGTCGAGCTTCTTGAAGGCGACGCGGGGGTCGATGTCGAGGATCTCGCGGGCGGTCTGGCCGTTGTACATCAACTCAATGACCGCGATCAGACCACTGACAATCATCGCGTCGCTGTTCGCGCGGAAGCGAATACGTGGCGTTTCGCCCGGTATGGCCGCCTCGGGTGTCGCGACCAGCCAGACGTGGCTCTGACACCCGTGGACCCGGTTCGCTTCGGACTTGTCCTCGGCAGACAGCTCTGGCAACTGGAACCCGAGGTCGATCAAGAAGTCACACCGCTCCTCCCAGTCTTCCAACTGGTCGAACTCGGAATACAGACCATCCAGCGTCATTTCAGTCAATGTGGGCACGGAACCGCGATCCTATGGCATGGGAACAGGAGCCCACAACGTGAGATCCTCGTAGTCCCCATTATTCTAGTGGGGCTGGGTCGCTTCCGCAGCCGAATTCTGGAAACCCGCCTCCGCAATCGCGGGATCGCAGCTGTAAACGGGTTTCGATGGGCACAGGTCGTGCATCTCCTTTTGGCTGGACTTTTCGCCCATCCACCAAGCCCGCATCTGACGATAGCGACGCGTGCCGAGAAGCCGCTTGGGGAAGTAGAGTACCATTCGACGAATCGGCTCGATGCCGAAGTTTCCGAGTGCGAGTTGTAGGGCGGCATCGACAGTCGTTGTGGAGCGGATGTTCGCGCGGCCAATGTGGGTCGGTCCTGACCAGCGACTGTTCAGGTGGACATCGGAGGTAAAGATCGATTCATACCCAAGTTCCCCGGCGATCCTCCGTACGCGATGGTCGATGGCCCCGTTGGGGATGCCCACTGAGGAGACCTTGCGACCAGTCAACCTCTCCAGTTCGGATTTGGAGACCCACAATTCCTCTCGGATCTCGGCCTCCGTCATCTCATTGAGAAACCCATGTGTCTTTCCGTGAGAGCCAACTTGAAGCTGCGGCGGTAAGCGATGCAGCTCGCTGGCCTTGAGGAATCCCGGCGTGTCGAGGAGGTGGGTCGTGATGAATACGGTCGCTTCGGCGGCGTACCGCTGTAGGACGGGAACCGCGAGCTCCAGCGTCCCCCGCCAGCCATCATCGAAGGTAATCAGAGTCGATGGACGCGAATCTGGCAGTGAGACGACATGTTGTCGAGGGACAGGAGACGCAAAGAAGTTCTTGACTCGACTCAGAGAGATCAAGTCGACATCTTTTTGAATGGCCGCGATCTGGGATGTAAATGCAGCGACCTCGACGAAGTAGGACTTGATTGATGGGCTGAGTTCCGCCCACTCGCCATTTACATCGGTGAGTGATCCGTTCGAACAGACGTTGTGGTACATCAAGCAAGAGAACGCTTGCATGGGAAATCGCCTCTCAGATTCTCGGGGTCGCAGATAGGACCAGTGACACGGAGTCAGTCATCGCATTCAGCAGTTCGGCCAATTGCCCGGCGAGTTGTCGCCGTTCGAATCGTCCGATCTCCCAGTGATCGTCGTTGTGATGGACCCCACAGCGATGCTGCTCGATCTCCAAGCTCAGCTTGTTCGTGATCCCATCGACATTCGATGGCACACACAACACCGTTCCGGGCAGGTCACGCAGGATGTCCCACACATCTCCCTCGGGGGCGACGACGAACACGGGACGCTTGGCTGCCATGTACTCAAAAGTTTTGGCGTTGATGATGCGTTTCGTCTCGGGGAGATCGGTGTTGAGCATCAAGAGGGCATCGCTCGCTCGCATCAGCTGGACCGCTTCGGAGTGCTCCACAAATGGCAGCCGCACGACGTGGCAGGGAAGTCCATTGAGGCGATCCAGTTGGGCGTCCTGGTCAGCTGTCTTGCGACCGGCACAGACGAGTTCGAGGTGGCTGACGAGTTGCGGGTCGGTCGCAGCCAGTTGGCAGATCGCACTCACCAGTGGGGCAATCGAATTCAGATTCCATAAGGTGCCGATGAACGACATGCGGTAGAGCGAAGTCCCGCGACCGTAATCCTTCTTCACGATCGGAGCCGCATCGTGAGCGGCGAAGTCGTCGGGGTCGAACCCGTTATAGATGTAAGTGGAGGGTGCGCAGCTGCCTGCTTCGTGGGCGACCTTGGCGACCGCTTCAGCACTCGATGGAGTCGTCGCGAGCAAGCTCCGTGCGGCCTGCACGGCCCGGTGCTGCATGCGGGTTTGGAGCCAGTTGGCCAGACGCCCCTGTTTCTTGTTCTCCCAATAGGCGTTACTGATGCTCCACTCGTCGCGGTAGTCGAGCATCAGCGGCACGCCGGTCTTCCGGGCCAGTGCCGCTCCGACCAGGAACGAAGAAAACGGAGGACCGGTCGCGATGATCGCGTCGTGGGGAATCTCACGGAGCAGCTGGAGTCCTTGTTTCATGGCCTGGGGACGCCACAGAATCTGCGGATCAGGCTGCAAGACGAAGTTGCTCACTCCGCGCAGGACGGACTTCACGCCGCCGAGTATGCGGTGTTTGAGGCCCGGAGTCGGCGCTGCTCCATGGCTCGCTGAGACCATGCTTTTCAGAGCGTAGCCCGGTTCGTAGGTCTTGGCCCGGCGAATGATGGTCTCGGCCGGAATGTTCTTCAGCAGACTTTCATCGAACAGCGGAGCCGAAGGGTTCAGGGCGGTCAACACGGAGCAGTCCCAACCGAAGTCGGGCAGGTACTTGACGAACTTTGTGGCGCGATGGACCCCGACTCCCCCAACGGGTGGGAAGAGGTAAGCGACGAACAGAACTCGTTTCCGAGGTACGGACATCAAACGCGTCTCAATGAGATAGTGAAGTCTGTGCAACGCTCAGGGGAGGCTGTCCCTGGGCCGTTTTGCGTGTGACCAACTCTTCGAACAATGCCAGTGTGTCTTGCGCGGTCTCGGTCCACGTCCGGGGTGTGAACCGCTGAGCGGCTTCGCGATGTGAACCCTGAAGTATGGACCGGATTCCTTGAGCCAGGTTGGGAATCTCGTTGACCCGCACCAGTTCCGAGAATTTAGGTTCCGCGATTTCTCGGATGCTGCCCACATCGGTCGAAACAAACGGTGTGCCACACGCGACCGATTCTCGCAGAACATTCGGCAGTCCTTCGGACTCGCTGCACAGAACGGTGAGGTCGGCGGCTCGATACCAATCGGCCAGACGGTCGTGTCCGACCGGCCCTATGAAATGAATGAGATCGGAGACCCCTTCATTCACTGCCAACTGTTCCCACTCCGTCCGGCAGGGGCCGTCGCCCAACAGGCAGATTCGCACTCGCTGGCCCTGTGCCTGGAGTAATCGACACGCGCGAATCAAAACATCGACCCGTTTCAATCCGACCAGCCGTCCAACCCACACGGCCATGGTCTCGCCTGTGGCCAGTGTCAGTCCCAACCGCGAGCGAGCCTCGGCCTGGCTCCCTGGATAAAAGGTTTCGGGATCGATTCCCTGACGAATCGTTCTCACTCGCTCCCCTGGAACTCCCAGCTGCAAGCACGCGTCACGCAGGCCATCGCTGACGGTAATCACTGTGTCGGATTCACGCAGAATACGGCGGACACATTCGCCGCGGATTCGATCCTTGGGCAGGAGTAGCACATCCGAGCCGCCGACAATCACCGCGCTCGGAGCCTGGAACATCCGCCCAGCCCGCAGCCCGCATTCCCCATCGGGATGAGCCCAGTAACTGAGTACGGCATCGGGTCTCCAATTGTGGCAAAGTGTCTGGAGGGCGGACTTCATGGACCACCACATTTGACCACCGTATTGAGCCTGAGCGAAGCCCGGCGTGTACCAGCGGGTCGGATAGAGGACTTCGATCCCCAAGGATCGCGCGGACTCCTCGGCGGCAGAGTGACGGCCTCGTAGGCGATCGATCCATGACCGGGGAGAGATCACTTTCACCGAATGATTGAGGGCCAGTTCGCGGCACAGAGCGAGGTTGTACGTGCCCATCGCGGGGTGCGCCGCATCGGGGAATGTTTCGCTGATAAACAGGATGTTCATGCTGAAGCTCCTGCGAGAGAGCGAGCGAAGGCTTCGTCAAAGGTCACTAACGGACGCCAACCCAGTTGCGCCTTGGCCTTTTCATTCGTGTACTTGAGTTTCTTCCACATCGAGTCGCTGCGATACCGCGTGATCACTCCGGGAAGCTGGCCCTGTGACCAGCTGCTGTACCATTCGTAGACACTCGATAGCGGGCCAATCATGGGGCGAGGAACCCAGAGCGAGCGGACTCCCTGGCCCGCGCGGCGCAGCTTGCGGAGGAGCTGTGAACCGGTGGGCAGTCCATCGTCGAGGATATTGAAGGCTTCTCCGTCGACCCCTTCGGCCAGGCAGGCCTGCTTGACTGCCGATGCGCAGTTGTCGACATACGTGTAAGGCAGCGTCTGGCTTCCCCCCATTTTGATCAGCAGTGGTCCGATCTTGAGTCCCACTCGGTTGCTCATGACACCCCGCCCGGGACCGTAGATCACTCCGGGGCGAATGACGGTCAGCGGCAGGTTCGCTCGCTCGTGGGTCTCCCAGCCGATTTGCTCCTGGACGATCTTGCTGTACGTGTAGGGGTCGCGGAGTTCCGGATGAGAATCGAGTGGGGTGCGTTCATCGAGTTGAGCCCCGGTCGGTAGACCCGCAGCCCCGTAGACGCCGAGCGAACTAATCTGGACGAACCGGCGGACCCCGACTTGAGCAGCTGCCGTGAGGAGGGACCGTGTCGGAATCACCGTGTTGAGGAACATGACCGCTGTGCCGCCGGACAGTGAAGCGGCGACGTGGCAGACGGTATCGGATTCACCGATCAAGCGACGGCAACTGTCGATGTTGGACAACTCGCCGGGGACGATCTCGACACCGCCCCAGAGGTCTTGGCCGACGAAGTTCTGGAGCGAGCGCACATCGCTGCTGGGACGAACGAGGCAGCGGACCTGCACGCCGTCTTCACGCAGGCTCTTGACAACTCTTCGACCGAGGAAGCCGGTTCCGCCAGTGAGAAAGACATTCATCGGACGGCCTCTAGTTCTTGAGTCTCAGACGCGATCTCGACTACGCCCGCTTCACGAGCCCGGCAGTCGGCGAAGATTTCGTCCATGATCCGTGTGACGCGAAGCATCTCGGCATTGGTGATCGGCTGACCACTGTTCTGTTGGATCGATCGATAAAACGCGGTCATGAGATTTCGCATCCCGCTGAAATAGTGAATCTCGCTCTTGAGGAACCGCCACAGATTGCGGCGCAGATTCCGGGCTCCCTCACGCCACTGGCGGAACGGCATCTCCAACCGACCAAAGGCTCCGGGCAGTTTGGGGGCGGCGTGTCGACGGATCGTCTGTGCGTCGAAGTCGACTTCCAGCATCCCCTGGTCGCCGTACACACGCGTCACGCGTTGGGCGTAGACGCTGCTGGTGAAGGTCAGCGAGCCCGTCACGTCGGTCCCTCGAAGCTGCACCCAGAGCTCCGTCGGAAACTCATACTTCGTCCTGTCCCAGCGAGCTTCGACTCGCGGATGAGGGTCCGGCAACAGGTCTAGAATTCGATACAAAGGATGCGAGATCGTGTTCTGGAACAGGCCCCCGGGGAGCTGGCGGACCCAGTGACGGGGATCCCCGGCGACCACCGCTCCGAACTGACCGGAGATGGGGTAGCCGAGCGTTGACTCGATATGACGAACGGTTCCGATGTGTCCAGCGGCAATTCGACTTCGGCAGTCGAGCCAGGTCGGATCGAACAGTTGGTCATGCCCGACGCACAGCTTGCGGTCCTCGGATTCGGCCGCTGTGATGACGGCTTCCGCTTCGAGTTCATCGAGAGTGAAGGGCTTCTCGACGTAGACATGGCAACCAGCTGCCAGAACTTTCAAAGTCAGCGGGCCGTGCGTGTGAGCGGGGGTGGTGATGTGGACGACATCAGGTTTGATCTCGGCGAGCATGCGGTCGACGTTGTCGTAGATCCCCGGAACGTGAAAGCGCGCCGCCGCTTGATGGGCCAAGTCGAGATGCATGTCGCAGACAGCCACGACCTCTACAGAGGCGACCTTGGCCGCCTCTTGCAGGTGTGCATCGGCAATCTGGCCACAGCCGATGAGGGCCATGCGAAGTCGGGGGGTGGATGGGGAGTGGGGCATGGTGTGGTTGATTCGTAGGACGGGCAGATTTTCCCGTCCGTCCTGTGGGATCCTTCAATGGTGTTGTCAGTCGCTGGTCGGGAAGCCGGGACGGGCAAATGTGCCCGTCCTACTTCGGTCACTTCCTTGTACTCAAAACCTCTGTGTAGAGCGCTTCGTACTGGCGGATCATGGTGCGAATCTCGAACTGCTGCTCGACCCGCTGGCGTCCGCGTTCTCCCATGGCGGGCCATGCCTCGCGATGAGCCAGCATCTGCAGCATCGCAGCTGCGAGGGCACCGGGGTTCTGGTCGGGGACGAGGTGGCCGGTCTGGCCTTCGATTACGATTTCGGGGTTGCCGCCGACGCGCGTGGTAACCACGGGTAGCCCGACCGCCATCGCTTCGAGGATCGTGAGGGAGATTCCTTCGCTCTTCGAAGAGGAGACAAAGAATCCGGCTCGGGCGAGCAGTTCCGGCACGTCGGAGCGTTCTCCGAGGAACTCGACGTTCGGGCCAATGCCGAGGGTTTGAGTCAGCGCTTCCAGCTGGGCACGCTCGGCACCGTTCCCAATCATGAGCAGTTTGAAGTCGGGAACCTCGCAGACCACGATCGCGACGGCTTGTAATAGCGTCGGAAAATCCTTCTCGGGAGAGAGGCGTGCGACCGAGATAGCCACGGGAGCCTGAGCCGGGCCCCGATAAACGAAACGCGAGGTGTCGATCCCGTTCCAGATCACTTTGGTCTTGGATGCCGCCCAGGGGTCTTCCCCGCGGCAGAGAGCTGCGGCATCTTCCGAGACTCCGATGACTCGCGAGGCCTTGAGGTTCGCGAGACGAAACAGCAGCTTGTCCTTCGCCCGAGGTCCGCAGCCTCGACCATGCTGGCTGTTGATGACATGGGGAACTCCCGCCCAGGAAGCCGCGACCGTGCCGTAGAAGTGGGCATAGGTGTTGTGGGTATGCACGATGTCGACGCGGTCGCGTTGCAGTCGACTGCGGAGTGAACGCAGAGCGGCGAGCTTGCCGCGTCTGGGCAGGCCGACCGATTCGACCGAGAATCCCATCTGGCGCAACTCGTCGGCAGGCGGTCCCAACTCGGCGAGAGTGACGAACCGCAAATCGAATCGCTGGGCATCGTGATGCCGTGCGAACTCCACGAGCAGTCGCTCCAGACCACCGGTCAGTAGAGTCATGCTGACGTGACAGATGCGGAAGTGATCTCCACTCGGAACGCGAGTCGCGTTCAAGGAGGAGGAGGCCACAGCATGGGGAACCGAGAGAGGCATGTTTACTCTTGCTCCGCTGTTTCGACGGCAGTGTGGAGTGGGGCCGTGGTGGCCGGGTTCGCGGGAATCGGGCGCAGTCGACGCTTGAGATTTGTCAGAGCTGCGAAGATCCAATTCTTCAGCGTGGGACGCACGAGCCGGGTCCATGTCAGAATTTGGATGTGTGTCGAGAGATTGTCTTTGTGTCTTTTGTCCCCGACGAGGAAGTCGTAGGCTGTGAAGCCGCGCTGCAGTGCGTCGCATTGACACAAGTAGTGTGTGACCAGACCTGGGCTGGGCTGTTCATCGAAGGCCGCCAACCCTGACAAGTAGTCGAGCAGACGATGGCGATCAACGAGGAGCAGCAAGGCACCGATCGTGGCCCCCCGATGCCGGGCTCGGAATGCGACACAACGGCCTTGGGGGAATAATTCCGTCAGCAGGGCTCGTTGGAAACTGAGGAAACGCGGACTGGCAAAGGCTCCTCGTTCGCCGACCGACTTCCAGCGGGCTTGGTGCAAATCGATCAGATCGGACAGGATGTCGTTCGCTTCGTCGAGTGTTGTCGCCCACGCGGTGTCGATCAGGCCGTACTCTCGCAAGCGCCTTCGAAGGTTGGCTCGCGTGCTGCGTCCGAAATGGGAAATCAGTTCTGCTCCCGAGGCCCGGACGGCATCCAAGTCGAGGTACTTCGACTCGCGCTGCCGGACATCGACTGGCGGCCAGTGTGCGGTGAGTTCAGCACTCTCTGTCGAAAGGAAGCCATCGAGCTGAATGACATCCCCATCCGCTTGCTTCAGCAGCCAGTGAGAGACCGCTTCCAGGAAAGCATCCCGCGAGGCGGGCTCGACCAGCAAGCTGTTGTATTCGACGCAGGCACTTTCGGAGACCGGGTCGCCAGCGGTTCCGAGATGGCGTGTATGCAGAGTGAGGAGCGGTGCTTTAGGCGCGCTGCTCTCCGTGTACAGGCAAATGCCACAGACCTGTCCCGCGTCCTCAGCGACGAGGAACCAGAAGCGAACAGTCTCCCCGTAATGGTCCAACCAGATGCGGGTCCAGCTTTCGCTCGCGGCGAGCGGGACTTGCTCGACACGTTGTTCCAGCTCACTCCAGATCGCGAGTGCGAGGGTTCGTTCGCTGGCCTCGAAGATTCGCAACCTCAGCATCGACGGACTGGGGAGCGTCCGTTGGGTCGGGTTCGTGAGTGGGGCGACAATGGTCATGATTTCGTGTTCGTCGGTCGGGCTTTACAGCCGGTCCTGAATTGGTGTTGAACAGTTGGTGTTCTCTCGGTGGACGGCCTGGAAAGGCCGTCCTGCGTGATCATCTGGCTCCACCGACTTTTGAGAAATCGGTGGCAGGGAGTGTTGTCCTGTTCTCGCGTTCCATGAGCCCAGAGATCGGGTAGCCCGTCACGAGCAGAACAACTCCTCCCCCGCCTGCAATGGCCAGCAGTGTGATCCACCCCTCGGGGTAGTTCTGCCTCGATACGATCTCACAGTACGCCCACAGAGCGGCGAGTGGGACCAGGCAGGGCAGAATGGATTGCTGCAACAGTGCTCGCTTTCGGATGCCCACTTGACGGCAGGCATAAGGCAGGAAGACCAGCAGTTCGACAAAGACGAGAGGGATGAACGTGCCCCAGGCGACTCCTTCGATACCCCAGCGTTTCACCAGCACGATCGAAAGGACAAGGTTCAGCACCGCCTCGAAGATGTCGATCAGCGAGGGAACTCGAACGATCCCCATTCCGAGCATTGTCTTTCGCAGGATGAGCATCGGCTGCGCAACAATCTGGGCGGCGAGCAGAATCACAAGCACTCGGTGGCTCTGTGTGAGGTCTTCGCCGATCCACGTGCGGATCAACATGCCTCCGAAGTACACGACCCCGATAAAGAAGCCTCCGACCAGCACAAAGGTCAAGGCTGTCATCCTTGCGATGAGCGAGGTTAGCTCGGAATGTTTGGACTGAGTATGGAGTTGCCCGGCCTTGGGGAGGACGACTTCCCCGATCCTGGCCAGTGGGTCTTGGATCATTTGGCAGATTCGAAGTCCGATGTTGTAAACATCGACGTGAGCCACCCCGAGTGAGAACCCGATGACGGTGATGTCGGACAGATAGATGATCTGTTCGGCAGCTTGTCCGATCGCACTATATCCGCTGAAGGCGTAGCACTCTCGAAGGGTCTCACGGGAGACGAGTTGTCTCTGAATTCGGAGTGTCGGGACTGCACGAGTTGCAAAGAGCCAGAGGAGCAAGTTCTCAAGAATTGTGATGCCGAGGAACATGACCGAGAGGGTCGTGATCTCGGGTCGCCATTTCAGGCATGTGATCGCGAATAGGAATCGCAGCACCCCAGAGCTGACTTCGATCGCTCGCTTGAGCCCCACTCGCTGCGTCCCGATGAGGATTCCACCGAACACACTGCCGACCATCCCGATTGATGTGGCCAGTCCGTTGATCAGGATGACCATCTGAACTTCATGAATCGGCATCGTCCCCCATTTATCGATCCACGGGGCAATCGCGCAGAAGCCGACAGTGAGCAGCAACACGAGGCCCGCCATACAGGCATAGACTGCGAAAATTGTGCTCGTCACCCTGTTCAGATTCGTCCACTCTTCGTTGGCCACATACTTCGCGACGTACCGGCAGATCGTGGCCCCGAACCCCAGATACAACAGTCCGGCATAGCCCGAGATCATGTTGATGAAGATCCAGGCACCGAACGCTCCGGGAGCGAGGGTGCTCCGGACGAACGGCAGCATGAAACACCCAATCGCGACCATCACGATGTGGGCAATCCAGCTGGTCAGAATGTTCTTACGCAGGGACATGAGGGTTGAGCGGGTAGCGACTGTGGGTGGACGGAGTGAGGGTCTTAGGATCTTGTAGTGGGTTGAGCGCGGCGGAGGTCGAGCACCGGACGAGGGACGAACGTGGCCACCCAGCGAACCAGGGCACTAATGGTGGGTTGGCGCTTCAGCACGTTCCGGTAGCATTCGCGAGCCTCTTTCAAGTCGCGCGAGTGGAACAGAGCTTGCCCCCATTCGGAGTAGATCGCTGCCTGCTTGAGGGAGATTCGCTGGTCATCCAGGCCGCAGGCCTGCCGGATCTTTTCGACGTTGTTGAGCTCGCTGCGGACCATGCGACCGAACTGCCCCGATAGATTGTTCGGGGCGGGTGTGTACTCCACGAGTCCGTCACGCACGACTCGAAACTGGTAGCCACTATGTAAGAGTCGCAGCCAGAGGTTGTAGTCCTCGACGGCCATGATCGAGCGATCGGCGTCGAAGCATCCAACGGCTTCAAAAGCGCGTTTCCGCAGCAGGACGCTCGACGTGCAGACGGTGTTCTTCTTCCAGAGGCTATCGAAGGTCTGCTCGTCGGGCGCGAACTGGCTGTTCTGATCCACTGTGCAATAGGTGTGGATCAGCGTGATGGAGTCTTCGGCAAGCGAAGCCTGGCATTCGAGCTTGTTCGGAAGCCAGGCATCGTCGGAGTCGAGAAAGGCCAGCCACTCGCCGCGAGCCTCGCGGGCTCCTGTGTTTCGAGCTGCGGCGGGGCCCCCATTGGTCTGGCGGATAACGCGTACCAGTTCTCCGCAATTGGCAGCTGCCTGAGCGGTATTGTCTTGAGATCCATCGTCGATGACGAGGATTTCGAGTGGCTGCAGAGTCTGTGTCTGAGCACTGCGGATGGATCGCGCGATGAATGCTTCCGCTTGGTAGGCGGGCATAATCACACTGATTGTCAGGGGTGTTTTCGACATAGCTGTCACGCGCGAGGTTCATTGAAGAACGAGAGGTCAGGGAGTCGCCGCTTACCCGAAACGTGCGAAGATTCGGACAAACACAAAGAATGCACTGAGCAGCGCCACACTGGCCACGCCGAGTCTTTGAATCAATGGTTGATCGAGTTGTTGCAGCGGGCCCGGCTGTCGGCGGTAGAAGCCGACGAGATTCATGAAGACCGCCATGGTTCCGCAGATCATGTAGGTGGTCGGCATGTAGCATCGAGAAAGTGACATCATCGACATGCACCAGCCGGCCGTCATGCCAGCCAGATAGGGCATCATGCGGCGCAGTTCATCATCCTCAATGGGACGCCGGCTCCGAATGATCGAGTAGATCGAGAAGGCCGGGATGAAGAAGCAGCCGAGGAATAGTGTTCCCCCAATGAACCCCAACTCCACATATGCGTGAACATACGAGTTATGGGCCACCAGTCCGGCGACATCCGCGTACATCCCCTCGCCAATGCCAAAGAAGAATCGCGAAGTTTTGAGTTGGTTTAGCCCATCCGCCCAAAGTTGAATCCGCTGCTGGCCGGTCCCTCCGGAAAGGTCGATATTGCCTTGACGCCCCATCGCGACGGGCAGGGCCAACGCACCGAGTACTCCGATACCCGCTGCGACCTTGCCTCCGTACCGAGTCGCCAGCCAGGCCATCGTCGCCACTCCGCCCGCCAGCAGTCCGCCTCGGGAGTGGGTCAGGAACATCGCGTAGCCACACAGACCCAGAGCTGGAATCCACAAGAATCGCATCCCGGACAGCTTGGGATCATTCATAAAGAAGAAGCAGAGGATTCCCGTCATTACAATCAGCTGGGCCATGTCATTGGGGTCGTGGAAGATTCCGAGTCCACAGAGCCGAAAGTACCACTCCGTGTCCCCGGTGGCACTGACTTTATCGTTCTCGGGGACATGCCGCAGTTGCTTGGGCTCGTTATCCGGGAGTGAGTTCTCCAGGTTCCGGATTTCCCACAAGTCGGCTCGGCCGCTCCAGTCCTCAACGAACTTGTGGTAGTCGACGACGCAATAGCCGATCATGAAGACCGAGCAGACGACGCAATTCAAGAGGAAACCGCGGAGTCGTTCGGGAGTGTTGATGACTGCGACGAGGGTCAGATAGTAAAGACAGACTTTGATCATCATGGAGAAGCTGGTCGCCGCCCCGCCGATGTATCCGACGGAGAGGTGGGAAGTGGCTGTCGCCAGAGTCACTCCCAAGACGCACAGGTTGATTGGTTGCTGAGTCAGTGTGCGAAAAGTGACCTGATTGTGGATCTGTCGAATCGCGACCAGAATCGAAGCGACGATCAAATAAAGATAGACCTGCACGTCTCCCAACGCCGGAATGAGTTCGGCGGGGCGGATGTACAGAGCGGCGTTGGCGAGCAGGAACAGCAGGTAGGCCATCAACGTTGCCTTCGAGTGACCGGCGGGCGGGGCACGTTCGCGCGCACCGTCCCGGTCGTGAACTCTACCTCAAGTCTGCGGTCCGGGCGGGCAATGTCGGATGCGGGAGACAGAGAACGTTGACGTTTTGCAGCGGGTGAAATGGCTACAACGCCGAATAAGTGGGAATACTGATACAAGTCGGATACGTGTTGAGACTGAAACAAATGAACCCATGGAGTGAGCAGCGTGGATTGCAGCGTTGAGCGCGTGATGGCACTTTCACTAGTCGTCTTCACTCCATTGCCCGCGAGGCGCCGCCTCGCCACCAACCCGCTGCGTCAGCGAGGGCGATCGGAGTGAGAATGTGAAAGAGCCAATACGGCTGAAGCGCACAAGTGAATCCGATCGAGACTGGCCCGCGAGACACGGTGACCCAGCGCCCGCCCTCGCTGACGCTGCGGTTTGGTCAGCTGAGACAAATTGCGACCTCGTCGTGACTTCCAGCGGGAGGCGACATCGCACAGACCAAGGGTCAGTCCGCTCCGAGGAGACAAGCCCGGTGGCGGGATACATTTTCGCCCGGCTCGCCTTATTTTCTTCGCTCCATCCCCGGCTCTCGGACCGGCAGCGATCCCGAGGAGGAGACCTGGAAACGGGTCGATGTCGATAACCTCGGGATCGATTCCCCGGCTTCGGCCTGCCGAACCAGCTGGGCCATTTCCCAGGCGGTCACATAGTGCAGCCTGAGCTGGGGATTCTTCTGTCGCTGAACTGCCAACTCGGCGTGAAACGCCTGCATCTCTGGTCCGAGCAGCATGTCGATGTTGCCGTCCTTGCAGCCGTGCGTGTGCAGCTTAAGGAACTTCCAATTTGGCTGTCCGGCGACGTGGACGCCGACGTTCATCCAGTGTTGGAATCGCCGCCAGGTCGGGGCTCGGCCTTCGGTGAGATCGCTGTTCTCGATGCGGGGGATGACTCCGAACTTGCGGGCTTGCCAGTCGAGGCTCAGTGGGCCCTGGATCATCAAGAGATGGTCTTTCGGAGCGACCTGTCCGGCACGAGCGCGGATGCCGACGTTGTGCGATTTCCGCTGCCCGGGAATGTCCTTCGCATAATAGATCGAATTGATCGTGCGGGTCTGACACTCACTCGGAGCGGACGGCAACGTGAAGTCCGCGTAGCAGCCGGTCTCCTGAAGAATCGTCAGCTCTTGGTCGACGCCACACCAACGACCATCAGGTCGGGAGTTGCACAGCGCCCAGTTCCCGTGAATGAACCCGTACACAATCTCGTTCGTGAGCGGGTCGCGACGCAGCAGCCCATGGCGGTGAAACAGTGTGTCTCGAAACGTTTCTAGGTTCTCTCGAAATCGCTCGGCACTGTCGTTGTCATGGTGCAGATGGATGTCGACATCGCCGTATCCCTCCGCACACAGCTGGGCGATCTCATCGAGGTACTCGGGACGGTATTCGTCTTGTGGGTAGAAGAATGTGTGCTGGGGGGGGCGGCCGTTGAAGTCGCGAAACTGGCTGAATGCCTTGGGGTACTCGTAGACCCAGCGCTGGACACGCTCCAGTGCTTTCTCGTGCGAGACTCCGTAACACTCGGGCTCCCAGTGGTCACAAACGGCGACGAACAGATCGACGGGTTGGTCGCGGTCGACCTTGGCAGCCGGCTCACTCGGGAAGTAGTAGCTCCCGATCCAGTACTGCATGTTTCGCTGACGGACCAAGTACCGGATGAATTCGACCACACCGCATGTGGCGAGGACTCCAGCGCACGTCAAAATCCATTGCAGGCTCGTCATCGAATCTCGTTCCCAGCCCCTCACTCCGTCAATGTCTCCACTTAGGAGGCGACGACGGGGGAATTCAGAAGGGCATTCCCACTCGAAGGTTTGTGCAGGACGACATCCATTCCAATCGTGTTGAGGTCGTCCTCATCACACCACTGGAATTCCGGGGCCAGTGCCACTTGTTGAAAGTAGGCGGCCCCCTGAGTGTCTCGATATCGACACACTTCGTGTTGCGAAAATCCTACGTCATGAAATGCCTTCAGGAATTGAGAGGCTCGCCAGCGGTTCTGAATTTTTAGCGAATGGTTAAACCACCGGTTCCATGTATTCTGTCGATAGGTCAGGAAGTGGAGGTTGTGTCGGGCTGGGTCGCCAAGGGCATATTCATCGGTCATGCGGATGCGATGAGTCGCCAGACCCGAAGGCTTCAACACTCTGGCCGATTCCCGGATGACCGGCATCACTTGTTCTTCGGTCATACACTGCAAAACCAGATTACTGACGACAAAATCGACGGACTCGCTCGGCAAAGGTAACGCCGCCGTGTCGCAAGGGGCCAGGTAGGTCCCGCCGGTTTTCTGGAGGAGGTCCTCTAACGACCGGCATCGCGAGAGACTTTCCCAGCGCTCCACCACTTCCATCAGCGGCTGATTTGCCGCGACCGCGATCTCATCCAGACGCGGTTTCCAGGCGGCCAGTGTCCGCCGCAGATAGTCAGGTTTAGTCAGTGCCGTCACATCAAACGAGTGGGCCTCACTTCCCGCCAATGCGAACGCGACCGAGATCGCCGGAACCCACCCCGTCCCGATCTCAACCACACACAGGCCCATGAGGGAACGGCCATCAAGACTGGCCGTCTTCAAGAACTGCAGGGCATCGTCGAACTGGTTCCCAGTCTCCATTCCCCGCAGCTGACCGACTCGCTCCTGCATCAGTCGATGAAACGACCTCCCGCCAGGAGTGCGCGCGAGCAATGATTGAATGCCCCAATGAACCCACCATCGCATGATTGTTGAACCCCCCGATCACAATGAAGATGTGTCAATTGATTCTCTCAAGCCTCGTGACACGAGTCATCCAGTTTTGGAGCCGTCGCCCCTTAATCGCGTGATCTCGATCCAGGCAGCCGGGTCGTTTCGGTTGCGAGGGATGTGACGAGGTTGAACGGACCGCCCATGACGGTGAGTGACGGAGGGTCGCTTCAGGCAGCCTCGCTCATCTCCCTTCACTTCCCGCGCGG
>Ga0105047_10005253_pt1 | contig 22310 bp, 17 predicted proteins | sample MAT04_FD_78384 | JGI IMG/M metagenome (GOLD analysis project Ga0105047, IMG submission 78384) | Freshwater microbial communities from Lake Fryxell liftoff mats and glacier meltwater in Antarctica - MAT-04 (megahit assembly) | ecosystem: Environmental > Aquatic > Freshwater > Ice > Liftoff... | reverse complement strand
CGCGAGCCTCCGCTGACAAGACGATGGGCACCGTCGGACGACCGCCGTGCGGGCGGCCCGCCAGCTCGTCGTATTCGATCATGCGCCGTGATTAAACCGAATCGATCAGCATGGAAAGAAGAACCTGACCGAACTTCTGCCGGGCGGCACTAGTATGACTCCCGATGCCTCACGCCACGAAACCGTCCGAGACCCGAGAGGTCGAGTGGAACGGTCCCCCCGCCTCGTTCGACCAGTTCGTGGTCGAGCGGGTGCTGGGCAGCGGCGGCATGGGCCACGTCTATCTCGCGCGTGATACCGCGCTCGATCGCCTGGTCGCGCTCAAGTTCATCTCTGCGGCCGACCCGTCGCCCGCGGCGCGCAGTCGCTTCATGGTCGAAGCGCGCGCCATCGCGAAGCTGACCCACCCCAACGTGGTGGGCGTCTACCGCGTCGGCGAGGTCGCCAATCACCCGTACATCGCCTACGAGTTCGTCCCGGGCGAGAGCCTCGATCGGCTCGCGAAGCCCGTGCCGTGGGAGACGACGCTCCGCCTCGCAAGCGGGCTCGCGGCCGGTCTCGAGGCCGCGCACCGCGAGGGGGTCCTTCATCGCGACATCAAGCCGAGCAACGTCGTGCTCAGCGAGCGCGGCGAGATCAAGCTGCTCGACTTCGGACTCGCCAAGCTCGCCGGCGGCGAGGACGTGGTGCCCGACGACATCGGCGACCCGCCGAGCGGCGAGGGCACCACGCAGCGGGCTCGCCCCTCACCCGCCCTGCACGCCGGCCGTGCACCCACCGCCCCGAACCGCGCCCTCACGCGGCCCGGCACGATCATGGGGACGCCCGCGTATCTCGCGCCGGAGCTCTGGTGGGCCGAGCCTGCATCCCCGCGCTCCGATGTCTGGGCGCTCGGCCTCGTCCTCTACGAGCTGCTCGTCGGCAAGCTCCCGCACGCTCATCTCGAGGCCGAGGCGATGGCCTTCGCGATCGTCGACACCGACATCACCCCGGTGCACGTCGCACGTCCCGACGTTCCGCTGTCGCTCGCGGCCATCATCGACCGATGCCTGCGGCGCGACCCGACCGAGCGCTTTCCGTCCGCCGTCGAGCTCGCAAAGGCCCTCGAGGAGGTGCGAACCGTCTTCCTCCCTGCGTCGGGCGGCGTCCCGGCGGTGCAGATCGAGCCCGAGCGGCTCGAGGTCGCCGCGTCGCTCGCACGGCTCTCGAGCCGCATGCGTCCCCTCACCTCCCGGCTCTACGAGCGCCTCTTCACGGCCGAGCCGGGGCTCCGCGCGCTGTTCCCCGAGGACCTCGCCGCGCAGCAAGACAAGCTCGCGCATGCCCTCAAGCTCGCGATCGACGGCCTCGCCGATCCCGAGCGGCTCGCTCCCGTCCTCGAGGACCTCGGTCGGCGTCACGTCCGCTACGGCGTCGGGGCCGAGCACTTCGCCCAGCTCGAGAAGGCGCTGCTCGGCTCGCTCGAGGAGCTCGAGGGAGACGCCTGGGTCCCGAGCCTGGAGCGCGGGTGGAAGCGCGCGTTCGCCTTCATCGAGGCCGCGATGGTGCGCGGCATGGAGCACGAGCGAAAGACGGCCGTGAGCGGCGAGGCGCTCCGTCGGCTGCGCGAGAAGGAGGCGCCCCCGGAGCTCCCGCGCACGCGGTACGCGAGCAGTGGCGAGCTCTCGGTCGCGTACCAGGTGCTCGGAGACGGGCCCGTGGACATCGTCGTGCTCCTCGCGTGGCTCACCCACGTGGAGATTGCCTGGCAGCACCCTGCGCTCGCGGACTTCCTCCGCCGCCTGGCTCGCTTCGGTCGCGTCATCATCTTCGACAAGCGCGGGACCGGCATGTCCGACCGCGCCTTCGACTCGTCGTCGATCGAGGACCGCGTCGACGATCTCGCCGCGGTCTTCAAGGCCGCCGTCGCCGACGACGCCGTCCTCGTCGGCTTCGGACAGGGCGCAACGACGGCGACGATGTTCGCGGCGATGCATCCGAAGCGCGTGCGCGGGCTCGTCGTCTACGGGGCCAGCGCCTGCCTGTTCCCCGACGCGGCCGCGCCGCACGGCACGAGGGCGGGCGCCCTCGAAGAAGCCGTCACGATGATCCGCGCGCAGTGGGGCGACGCGCTCTTCCTCGACCGCCACGCGCCGTCGATGGCGACCGATGTTGCCTTCCGCAACTGGTACGCGCTCTTCATGCGGATGTCGGCGAGCCCGGGCACGGCGATCGCCATGCTCAAGCTCGACGCGCAGCTGGATCTCCGCGGAGCCCTCCCACTGGTTCGCGTACCGACCCTCGCGCTTCATCGGACCGGCGACCGCGTGGTCCCGCTCGCGGCCGCGCGCGACTTTGCGGCGGGGATCTCGGGCGCACGCTTCGTGGAGCTGCCAGGTGTCGATCACATGCCGTTCGTCGGCGATACGACGCCGCTCCTCGCCGAGCTCGAACGCTTCGCGACCGAAGCCCAGAGCCCCGGCTCCGACGCAGCGCCGCTCGTCGCGGTGATGTCGATCCTCGGCGCGGGCCCGAAGCCCCTCCCCGAGGACTTCGTCCGCGAGTGCCAGACCCGGGTGAGCGCATTCGGAGGCAAGCCGGCGACCGAGGGCTCACCGCTCGCGTTCACGTTCGACGGCGGCGTGCGCGCGATGCGTTGCGCGCGGGAGCTGCTCGACCACGCGGCGGAGAGCGGCGTCGCCGTCCAGATCGGTCTCGACGCCGGACCGTGCACGCTCGGCGAGAGCGCCACGTGCGAACGCGTGCATTCCGCAACCGAAGTCGGACGCCGTGCCCCCACCGGCACGGCGCACGTGAGCGAGCTCATTCGCGCGCTTTCGCTGGGCAGCGGTCTGTCGCTCGAGCGGATCGCGGGCGACACCGTCTACCTGCTCAAGCCGGGCTGAGGCCTCAGGTCGCCGGTCCCTCGTCGTCGTCGCCCGTCGCAGCGATGCCGTGCTTCTTCATCAGCCGGTACAGGAGATAGCGATTCTTCAGCCCCAGCCGGCGCGCGGCCTGGCTGATGTTGCCCTGGGAGGCCTCGATCGCGGCCCGCACGGCGTCGGCGTCAGGCTCGCCCTCCGACTCGGAGCTCGCGAGGCGGAGCTCGGCGACGACCTCCGGCGTCAGCGCCACGAACGGCTTCCGCGTCGTGGTGACGGCAAGGAGGAGAAGGCGCTCCAGCTCTCGCAGGTGGTGCGTGAACGAATGGCGGAGGAGAGCGTCGACGAGCTCCGGCTCGATGCGCGCCTCGGGAGGCCCGTCGTCGCGCTCGTCGAACAGGCGCGCGACGAGCGCAGGGTTCTCGGCCGCGAAGCGCCGCAGGATGTGGCGCACGAGCAGCGGCAAGTCCGCGCGACGCTCGCCGAGCGGCGGAATCGTCACGCGCGAGGAGAAGCGTGCGGCCAGATCGTGCTTCAGCGCGTCGAGCGTGCGATTCGTGGCGGCCACGAGCCGCATGTCCGCGCGACGCGAGCGCGACTCGCCGAGGCGCTGGTACTCGCCATCGCGGTCGAGCAGCCTTAGCAGATGGCCCTGCAGGGCATGCGGGAGCTCTCCGATCTCGTCGAGAAAGAGCGTGCCGCCTTCGGCCTCGCCCACGACGCCGGCTCGCTCGGGACTCCCCGCGTGCGGGTAGTTCTTCGCATTGCCGAAGAGCTCCGCATCGACGAGCCCCTCGGGAAACGTCGCGGCGTTGCGCGCGACGAAGCCGCGCGACGCACGCGCGGAGAGCGCGTGAATGGATCGCGCCGCGAGCTCCTTGCCTGCGCCGCTCTCCCCGAGCACGAGCACATGATGAGGACCGCTCGCCGCCATCGCGAGCTCGTCGCGCAGGCGCCAGGCGGCGCGACTCTCGCCCACGATGCCCGAAGCGTCGGGCGTTCCGAATGCGAAGGCCGGCGCGGGATGCGCGGTGAGCGGCTCGGGGGGCGGCTCATGCACGACGCAGAGGACGAGCGCGTTCTTCAGCATGAGCACCGAGCCCGGCTCGACGATCGCTCGCTCGGTCACGACGCCGTCGACGAAGAACGTGCACTTGCCGATCGACGTGACCTCGAGCTTGCCCTCCGCGGTCGGGACGAGCTTCAGCTGCGTCCGCGAGACCCTCGCGGCCGCGAGGGCCGGACCAGGCTCGGCGGCACCGGGCCGACGCGAATGAAACACGACGCGCGGCAGCTTGTCGTCGGACTGAGGGCCGCCGCGCCCGAGGACCGACGCCTCCCGCACGATGGCCGACTGCCCCACTCGCCACGGTTCATCGAGCGACCATGCGATCACGAGCTGCCACTCGTCCCGCCGACCCGCACGGCGCTCGATGCCCCAGGGAAGCTCCTGTTCCTCGAGGGTCGGCGACATGGTCATGCGGAGCGACATCGATCATACCATCGTGACGCTCGGGCGGGCCTCCTCGGAGCTGGTGCGAGCGGCATGTGCACCGGACAGCATCATCGACTGGATCGCGCCGTACGCCTCGCCCCACTGCGCCTCGACCTCCGCGGTCCAGGCGTCGCCGCCGGCCTCCGCGAGCGCGGCGAGCAGGCACTGGCCGACCCATCCGTACATCTCGTCGCGAACGCCGTAGCCGACGTGCTTCGCGCCGAGGCCGAAGAGCGTCTCCTGCAGCCAGGGCGCGTCCTCGAGGTGGTCGAGCACTGCGACGAGCGCGTCGGTCAGCATCTTCTCCTGGCGCGCGATCCCCGCGGCGCCCCCGCCGAACATCGGCCGGACCTCCGGGTGGCGCTCGAAGAAGATCTCGTAGAAGCGTGCAATGACCTGCGGCGATCGTTCCACGACCGTCGCGAAGCTCCCACGCAGAATCGATACGTCGAGTGCCATGTTCATCTCGTTTGTGAGGGTTCGGGTCACCCTTGAGCAGGGCGCGTGCCAGACGTGCGAACCCACGAATCGCCGTAAAAAGCGACCTCTACCGCATGCACGCGCGTGTGCACGAACACCTGCGCAGCGTGCGCGCACAGGTGGCGGGCTTCGAAATGCAGCGCGCCGCCGGAGGACCTGAGCCCTCGGCGGCGCGTGCGCCGTGCGGTGTGCCCGAGGGCTACTTCTTCTTGCCGCGGGGCGTCGGCGGCGCCTCGGGGGCCGGGTCCTGGTCCGCGATGATGAACTGCACGCGGCGGTTCTTCGCGCGGTTGCCACCGGTGACGTTCGGAACGAGCGGCTTGGTCTGGCCGTAGCCGACGGGCGTGAGCCGGTCGCCCGAGACACCGTGCATCGCGAGCCAGGAGGTCACTGCACGAGCGCGGTCCTCGCTGAGCTGCTTGTTGTGCTCCGGCGTGCCGGTGTTGTCCGTGTGGCCCTGGACCTCGATGCGCTTGATGCGCGGGTTCTTCACGAGGGCGTCCGCGATCTCGTTGAGGAGGCCGCTCGACTCGGGAAGGATCGTCGCAGAGTCGATCGCGAACTGAATCTGCTGCTTGATGAAGATCTCGCCCTTGCCGACGGTGACGTTGGCGTTCTTCGGGCGCTTCTTCATCAGAAGGTCGGCGTTGTTGTCGATGCGGACCTTCACATCGACCTTCTCGGTGAGCGCGAGGTAGCCGTCGGCGTCGACGGTGACCTGCACGTCGCCAGGCGTGACCTCGGCGAAGCGGAACGCACCGTTCTGATCGGCCGTTCCGGAGTTCTCCTTGCGCGCGGAGTCGACGATCTTCACGGCGGCGTTCGGGATGGGCGCCTGCGTGTCGACGTCGCGAACACGACCGAGGATCGTGCCGACGCGCGGGAGCGCGACGAGCGTGCAGTCGAGCTGCACGTCACCGCCGGCACCACCGGGCGGCGGCTGGCTCGGCGGCGGCTGGCTGGGCGGGAGCGCGGCGCGACCGGCGGGGGCCGGAGCGGCTGCAGCCGGCTGCCCGTTGCGCACGATCGTCGTCGTGCACTGGCCGGGCTTGAAGCCTTCGGCCTTGATGCCGAAGGCGTACGAGCCTTCCTCGAGCTCGTGCGTCGTGAAGTGGCCGTCCGGGAACGTGACGAGCGAGGTGAGCTCGGGGCGGTTGTCCCAGCTGACGATCGCGCCGGCAACGCCCTCGGTCTTGTTCTCCTCGTGGACGAAGCCGCGGATCTTGCGACCCGGGGCCCTCACCGCGATGGGCTTCTCGACGATGCGCTCCTTGATGACCGGCGGACGATCCTGCGTATCGAACGCCCACCCTGCGCCGAGATAGAGCATCCAGGGCGCCTCGGGCTTCACCTCTTCGATGAAGGTGCTGACGCCGGAGACTCCGATGTCGAGCGCGAGGAGGAGGTTGAAGCCGCGCTTCCAGGGGAAGAAACGGCCGCCGAGCGTGATGCTGCTCGGCGCGACCTGCTGGTTCGCGAGGCACAGGTCGCCGCTCGGATTGCCGGGACGACAGAGGTAGTTCTGGCGATTGACTGGGATCGCGATGTTGTACTCGAGGAACGGCCGAACCTTCTCCTGAGCCGCGAAGATCTCGGCGCCGAGCGCGATGTCGAAGTGGTCGACACGGTTGATGCCGAGGCCGAAGCGCTCGATGCGCGTGATCGAGGTGCCGCGCGACTTCTCGGTGTCGTCGACGACGTTGCCGCTGTTGTCGACCACGTACGTCGTGTTGACGCTGAAGCGCACCGGCAGGGGCTTCTCGAGGCCGCGGAGGTCGACTGTGCCGAGGGCACGGAACTTCGCGCCCGTGCCGCCGCCCGCGAGACCGACCGAGCCGGTGCCGTTGACGAGCGAGAGCTCGAAGGCGCCGCCGACGTGGACCACCTTGCCAAGCGCCCCGTGCGCCTTGGCGCCGAGGATGCTGTCGCCGAGGACCTGGAGGAGCGCGGGGCGGTTCGCGGCGTCCGAGTTCGCGTACGCGCTGGTCGCGAGGTACGGCTCGAGCCACTTGAGCACCTGCATCGAGAGCGTGAGCCGCCCGCCGATGTGATCGCTCGTGTCGTTGGTGATGCTGCCGCCGCTCCCCTTCGGGTCCTTGCACGGGAAGGCATTCGTGCAGAGGAAGCCGGACGAGAAGTACTCGGTCGTGAAGCCGACACGGAACTGCCCGACGGCGCCGCCCTGGGCGTGCTGCGTGTGGAGGAGACCGACGCCGCCCGTCAGGGTGGCCGCCTCGTTCATCTTGCGATCGCGCTCGAGCCACTCCTTGTCGGAGTCGCTGGTGGCGGCACCACCCGCCATCCCCTCGACGAGGAGATCGCGCTCGGGCTGGCTCGCCGAGCCCGCGCCCGCGCCGGATGCGCTCGACGAACCTGAGGCACCGGCCGGGCTCGCGCCACCGGAGGCACCGCCTCCGAAGGTGACGGTTCCCTGTGCGGCCGCGCTCGAAGGAGCGATCGACCACGCAAGGGTGAGAAGCAACGTGGAGGAAAGAAGGAAGCCGGCTCTCTTCATGATGATGGCCGGCCGAGGTTGTAACACGAGTCGCAGAGGCAAAAACGTCTCGATGACAGCCCCTCTGGTAAGCTGCCCGGGTCGATGCCGGAGCCTCTCCAGCCACCGCAGCCCCCTCCGCCCGCGCAGCCCCTCCCGCAGGCCCCCAGGCCTACACGGGATACGAGCCCGCGCGGCCGGATCCTCGTCGTGGACGACGAGGCCAACGCGCGTGCCGCTCTCAGCGAAATCCTGAGGGACGAGGGTTACGCGACCGAGACCGCCGCCGACGGCTTCAAGGCCCTGGGCAAGCTCGAGGAATTCGCCCCCGACGTCGTCCTCACGGACCTGAAGATGCCCGGTCTCGACGGCATCGCCTTCATGGAGAAGGCGAAGAGCGCCTCCCCCCAGACCGTCTTCGTCGTGATGACGGCCTTCGGCACCATCTCGAGCGCGGTTTCGGCCATCAAGAAGGGCGCCGAGAACTACCTCACGAAGCCCCTCGACTACGAGGCGCTCTCGGCGGTCGTCGACCGGGCCATGGAGAAGGCGAAGCTCCTTCAGGAGACGCTCGCCCTCCGCGACCGGCTCCGCGAGCGGAACGCCTTCGGTCACATCGTCAGCGAGGACCCGAAGATGCAGGCCGTGCTCGACCTGGTCGCCCAGGTCGGTCCGAGCAAGGCCACCGTGCTCATCACGGGCGAGAGCGGCACCGGCAAGGAGCTCATCGCCGAGGCGCTGTGCGCGGCCAGCCCGCGGGCGGGGGCCCCCTTCGTGCGACTTCACTGCGCAGCGCTGGCCGAATCGCTCCTCGAGAGCGAGCTCTTCGGCCACGAGAAGGGCGCGTTCACCGGGGCCGTGGGGCGCCGCGAGGGTCGCTTCAAGCAGGCCGACGGCGGCACGCTCTTCCTCGACGAGATCGGCGAGATCCCCCAGGGCACGCAGGTGAAGCTCCTGCGCTTCCTGCAGGAGAAGACGTTCGAGCGCGTCGGCGGAAACGAGACCTTGAAGGTCGACGTCCGCCTCATCGCCGCGACGAACCGCGATCTCAAGGCGGAGATCAAGAAGGGCTCCTTCCGCGAGGACCTGTACTACCGGCTCAACGTCATCGCGGTGGAGCTGCCTCCGCTGCGCGAGCGACCCCAGGACATCGGCCCTCTCGCGAGCTTCTTCCTCGGCCGTTACGCGAAGGAGAACGGGCGAAACATCGAGGGCATCAGCGAGCAGGCGCTCAAGGTGCTCGCCGGCTACGACTGGCCGGGCAACGTGCGCGAGCTCGAGAACGTGATCGAGCGCGCGGTCGTCCTCTGCGACGCGCCGCAGGTCGACCTCCGGCACCTTCCGCCCTCGCTCGTGCCCGCGGAGCAGCGCGACGCCGCGCCGCCGATCCCTGGGTCGACCATCCAGGATCTCGAGCGCTACGCCATCCTCAAGACGCTCGAGGCGTGCGGCGGTTCGACCTCCAAGGCCGCGAGCATCCTCGGCGTCTCGCCCCGCAAGATTCAGTACAAGCTGCACGAGTACAGCAGCGGCCCGCTGCCCAGCGGCGGCATGACCAGCGATTCTCCGCCCTCCTCGAGCCGCGAAGAGTAATCGGCGGCGAGACGAGCCCGCGACTGGCTCGGCGGCGCCGTCGTGCTACTGATCGCCCGCCCGCCATGACGCTCGCCCCCCACCTCTCGCGCGTGCGTTACGTGGCGATCGCGCTGCCTCTCTTCGCGCTCTCCTCGACGATCCACGCCGGGTGCACGAGCGGCGCGAGCTACTACAACGGGCGGTACGGCGGGAACTACCGCACGGCCGGCGAGAACGACTCGCCCGGCGAGTGCGTCGTCTTCCGCACCGGCGAGAGCGGCAGCGAGGGCTACTTCGGCCCGTGCAACGACGATGACGGCTACGGCTACGGCTACGGCTATGGCGGCTACGGCTATGGCGGCTACGGTGGCGACAGGCCCTGAGCGACCTCCGGGAGCTCGCACGCTGCCGTCACGCCCCCAACGCATCTGGTCGTACGTCCTCTGGGCCGTCGCGATCGCGACCGCGCTACCGCTGTTCGCGACGCGCTATCCGCCGCTGACGGACCTCCCCGAGCACGTCGCGGTCATCGCGACGCTGGCCCGCCTCCTTCCCGGCGGAGGAGGCGCGCCCTACGAAGTGGCGTTCGGACACAGCCAGTATCTGCTCTTTCACCTCGTCGGCGCGCTACTGGCGCGCGTGGTGAGCGACGCGGTCCTCGCCAACAAGCTGCTCTTCGCGATCGTCGCGGTGATGTGGCCGATCTCCGTGCGTTCCCTCCTACGCGCGCTCGGCCGGGACGAGCGCCTCGCGATCTTCGCCGCGATGGTCTTCTGGAACCGCGCCACGATCGTCGGCCTCGAGCCGTACATCGCCTCCGTGCCACTCGCCGTCTTCGCGCTGGCCACGATGGTGAGGCAGGTGCGCGAGACCACCTGGAGGCGAGGCGTGGCGCTGGGCGGCCTCTCGATCTCTGTATTCTACACGCATATCAGCTCGTACGTGCTCTACGCGTTCACGGCTGGCATCCTGGTCATCGCGATGTTCATCCGCGAGCCGAAGGGCTCCCGCATGCGGCGCGCGGTGCTCGCCCTCGCAGCGCTCGCGCCGAGTGTCGTCGCGGCGGCCCTGTGGTGGCATGCCGGGAGCCTCACGGCCCCGGGCGGACAGCCGGGGGGCTTGGACCGCATGCCGATCGCGGAGTCGCTGAGCGCGATGCCGATCTGGACGTTCGACATCTGGCAGACCCACGTCGACGAGCTCTGCGCCGGCGTCTGGTGGGTGGCCTACGGGCTCGTCATCGTCGCGAGCTGGCGAGGGCGGGCGAGCGAAGGGCCTGACGAGCCCGAGCAAGGCATCGAATGGCTCGCGTGGGTCCCGTTCGCGTGCGCGGCGCTGGTGTATCTCACGACGCCCTTCCGGGTCGGCGGCGCCGCGATGCTGAACGTACGGCTGGCGCCGATGCTCACGCTCTTCGCCCTGCTCGGCCTGCGCCTTCGCAAGGACCGGCTCGGCACCATTCCCCTCGCGCTCGCGGCGTGCGCGGCGCTCGTCACCGCCGGGAATGCGGCGCACGAGATCCGCGCGGTCGCCCGCGAGAAGCTCGGCGACCTCGATGTCGTGCTGTCGGCGATGAAGCCGAGCACGCGCGTCGCGATGCTCAACTTCGATCGTTCGTCACGGCGGACGCACTTCTGGCCGTACGTCTTCGCGGGGTCCTATCACCGCGCCCGCGGTGGAGCGGTCGCCTCGTATTCGTTCGCGGAGCTCCCGCACTGGCCCGTGCACTACGCGCGCGGCTCGGAGCCGCCCGACCACGGGCCGTTCTGGGGGTTCCGGCCGTGCGCCTATCGCTACCGCGAGGACGGCGCGTTCTACGACTACGTCCTCGTCCAGGGCGCGGTGGACCCATGGGACAGCCGCCAGGGCTCGCTCGGGCCGCGCTTCGTTCCGGTCGCGCGCGCGGGAGTCTTCACGCTCTACGCCAAGGAGACGGGAGCCATGGCCGACGCGCCCCCTTCGCTGCTCGACGAGCCCGACCGTGGGCCTTGCCGGGAGCGAGCACCCGCCCCGCCGTAGAGTCGTGTGCTCCTCGCACGCGACCTGGTATATCGGCTGTTCGTGAAAAGGCCCGAGATCGTCCTCTCCGTCGAGAAGCTCGCCAAGACGTTCGTGAAACCGTTCACGGGCAAGAAGGTCGAGGCCGTTCGCGGCGTCTCGTTCGAGGTGCGCCGCGGCGACATCTTCGGCTTTCTCGGTCCCAACGGCGCCGGCAAGACGACCACGATCAAGATGCTCACGGGGCTCATCTTCCCGACGAGCGGCAAGGCCACGATCCTCGGCGAGGAGGTCCCCTCCTCCGAGGCGATGGGCAACGTCGGGTTCCTCCCCGAGAACCCGTACGTGTACCCGTACCTGACGCCGCGCGAGTTCGTGTCGCTCTGCGGCCGGCTGAACGGGATGAGCGGCCAGCACCTCGCGCGCGAGGTGGAGCGCGTCATCGAGCGCGTCGGGATCGCATACGCGATCGATCGGCGGGTCGGTGCGCTCTCGAAGGGAATGCTCCAGCGCACGGGCTTCGCCGCGGCGATCGTCCACTCGCCGGAGCTGCTCATCCTCGACGAGCCGATGAGCGGCCTCGACCCGGTCGGCCGCAAGGAAGTGCGCGACCTCATCGTCGAGGAGGCGCGCGCGGGCCGCACGGTGTTCTTCTCGAGCCACATCCTGAGCGACGTCGAGCTCCTCTGCGATCACGTGTGCATCCTGCGCAGGGGCGAGGTCGTCGCGGGCGGGGCGATGAAGGACCTGCTGGGGGCCGGCGCGCGCCGCACCGAGCTCACCCTGGTCGACGTCCCGGACGAGGCGGTCACCGAGCTCTCCTCGCTCGCCGAGCATGCGCAGCGGCTCGGCAAGTCGCTCGTGCTCGACGTCCAGGGAGACGACGCCGTCCGCAAGGTGCTCGAGCGCGCCCTCGCGACGGGGATCCGCGTCGAGTCGCTCATCCCGAAACGGGAGACGCTCGAGGACATCTTCGTCCGCAAAGCGCTCTAGGCGCGTGGGTTGCGGAACGCCTGATCTGGGCGGCGCCCCAGCCAGGCTCTCGATCACGCCATTCCCGCGATTCTCGTCCCCACGTGCCCGTGCCCGTGCCCGTGCCCGTGCCCGTGCCCGTGCCCGATCTCGCCTCCTCGGGCCGGAAACCTCGTTGTCACCCGTTCGGGTGGATCGTTGGATCCCCCGGGATTTCGGTATCTAGTGCCAGCGTAGTTGTCCACACACACTGGAATCGTGTCATTCCGTGCATTTGGCAATGTAGGTCGATGTGCTGATTCTTGGCACCAACACTGCAAACATCCGTTGTGAACGCACGGCCCGCCCGGGCCTGCGAAACACCCCGGAGCCTGCCATGTCCCGCATCCTCGTCCTCTCGGTCATCGTCGCGAGCCTCTCCACGATTGTCGGCTGCGGAGCCTCGGCTCACGCGTCCCGCTCGTCGGTCGCGCCCTCCGGCGTGAACGTCGCGGACGTCCGTGACGAGGCGTGCTGGCAGGCCCCCGAGGAGGTCGCCATGCAGATCAACGAGGCGAAGGCGCCCGAAGCGGCGGCGGCCGTCACCACCGAGAAGCTCAAGGGCTCGTACCGCCCGAACCGCCAGGAGCGCCCCGCGAGCGGCGCCGTCCACGCGGCGACGTACTGAGCAGTCAGAACATCGTTCCGGTGATGCCGACGAAGAGTGGCGAGATCACGGGCTTGATGCTCGACACCGCCGGTAAGTCTCGCTTCTTCGTCTCGACCGTCTCTGACACGTACGCGAGGTTCGCCTGCACGATGCCCGTGATCGCGATGGCGGCGAACGCTCCCACGAAGCTGAGGTTCACGGTGCGGATGTTGTCGGCGCGGTCCTGATAGAGCTGCGCGGTCCTGAAGTCGTTGGCGCGCGCCACGTCCTCGGCGCGACCGCGATGGTAGGCGTACATCGGGACGGTGATGCCGGTCCCGACGACGAGCGCCGCTTCGCTCACGAGGAAGGTCCACCCGAGCACGGGGTCGCGGTTCTGGAACTGCCCCGCGCCGAACGGCAAGAAGGCCACGAGCCGGCTGTTCCGGACGGTGATCTTCTCCTCCTGGGCCATCTGCTTCACCTTCGCGAGCCACTCCTCCTGCTTGCGTCGATCCTCCTCGGCACGCGCGCGGCGCTCGGCCTCGAGGCGCGCCACGTTCTGGGCGGCCTGACGGATCTTCTCCTGCAGCTGCGCACGCACGTCGAAGAACGTATTGATGACGTCGCCGGAGAAGCTGAGCGGGTCGGGCTCGAAGGCCGGGTCCTCCAGGATCAGCTTCTCGAAGAGCTCGATCGCCGGCTCGCGCTTGCCCTGCGCGAGGAGCACGGCGCCGAGGACCATGCGCGCCTGGGACAGGAGCGAGAGCTCCTTCAGGCCCGTCTTGGGGTCGACGAGCGGGCGAAGTCGCTCCTCCGCCTCGGCGTAGTTGCGTGCGAGATAGGCGGCGCGTGCCTTCTCGACGTCGACACGCCCCTGCGCCGAGGCCGCGCGTCCTCCGAGGACGACGACGGCGAACGCTGCAGCGAAGGTGAGCCGGCGAAGGGCCCGCATTGGACAAGATTACCCGAAGCGGACGTTCGAGAGCGTCACGGATTCTTGAATGACGCCACGTGCTGCTGGCCTGCCCGGAGTGCCTGTTTCTTGCGCTTCTCCGGGTCCGCGCGATCGAAGATGGTCACGGTCTGCGCGGCTTGCCCGGCCCGCATCGGGATCTCGGCGGCGACGCCCGAGGCGAGCGTGATGTTCGGCACCTCCTCGATGCCGTACGAGCGACCTGGTTCGCCGTCGACGATGAGCTTCGCCGGGAGGATCGTGAGCTGCACATCGAGCGTCTGCTCGGTATCGCCAGGCGCGACGTTGACGGTCTTCGGGACGCACAGCTCGTTGCCGAGGTGGTCCTGGCACGTGAACCAGAGCGCGTGAGCCTTCTCGTCGGGCAGCATGAACGAGAAGCCCGGCCCCGGGTCGGGACCACGCACGCCGTCGACCTTCATGACTACGCCATACTGCGGCTGGAGCGAGGCGAACGTGACCGAGCGCTTCTTGGGCGCGGCAGCGTCGACGGTCGCGGTCGCGGGGACCTTGATGGCGCCGAGCGCGACGGTCGGTTTCTCCGATGCCGTCGGCGCCGTGACGAGCGGCTTTGCCGAAGGGAGGGCGCTCGGCCCCGGCCCAGTCGCCACCCGCGCGGAGTCGGCCGAGGTCACGCCCGGAAGGCTGAGGACGGTGGGCCCGCCCTTGAGGGCGCGTGCGACGAAGAAGGCTCCGGTACCGAGCGCAACGGCGCCGAGGAGGAGCGGGCCCACGCGCCGCACGAGGCGCATGCGCGCCTCCGCGCGGTGCATGCTGGCGACGATGCGAAGGAGCTGAGGGTCGTTCGGGGCGTACGCGAGCGCCCGGTTGTAGTCGGCGGCAGCGGCGACGGCGTCGCCGCGCTTGCGCGCATCACCGCCGAGCGCGCAGAGCTTTCCGATGAGGACCTTCTCGTGCTCGGCGGACCACCCTTCCGGGTCGTCGAAGTACGACTCGAGCTCGGTGCGCGGTGCAGCGACCCCGACGCGGAGCAGCTCGGCGGAGAGCGCCTCGCGCATCTGCTCGGCGCCGGCGTAGCGATCCTCGGCCTGACGGGCGAGCGCACGATCGAGGATCTGGCTGTAGACCCTGCCGATCGAGGGCCTCTCGCGCTCGGCGCTCGGGTAGATGCCGTCGAGCACACGGCGGAGCACCTGCGCCGGGTTGTTCCCCTCGAACGGCAGGTGACCGACCATGCACTCGTAGAGGAGGACGCCCATGCCGAAGACGTCGGCGCGGCCGTCGACGTCGCCGCCCTCGATCTGCTCCGGCGCCATGTGCGCCGGGCTCCCGAGGACCTGACCCGTCGAGGTGACACCCTGCGCGTCGAGGAGCTTCGCGATGCCGAAGTCGGTCAGCTTCACGCCGATGCGCTCACCGCGATTCGAATCGACGGGCGTGCGTCGGCTCGCGGCGCTGCTGCTCGACGGCGCCGCGGCGACCCCGGTCGTGCCGGGAATCGGCGTCGGCGTCGAGCTCGTGGACGACTCTCCTCCGGTGCGATGCTCGAGGAGGACGTTCTCGGGCTTCACGTCGCGATGAACGACGCCGGCGCCGTGGGCATGCGCGAGCGCGCCGAGCAGCTCGACGGCCAGCGCCGCGGCCACCTCGGGAGGGAGCGCGCCCGACTTCTGCAGGAGCTTGCGAAGCGTCTGGCCTCGGACGAACTCGACGACGAGGTACTGCTCGTCCTCGTCGATCGAGGAGACGTCGAACACCTCGACGATGTTGCGATGCCGCAGCTTGGCGACCGCCTTGGCCTCCGCCTCGAAGCGGTGTGCGATCTCCCGGCTCTCCCGGAGGTGGGGGTGGAGCACCTTGATCGCGACGTCGCGCCCCAGACGCTTGTCGTGCGCGCGATAGACAGTCGCCATCCCGCCGTGCCCGAGCTCTTCGAGCACTTCGTACTTCGTGAGCGCAGGTACCCGTGCCGGTCTCGAGCCGGCGCTTGCCACCATCGTCACTCAGAGTACCCGGACCCCGGGCAACCTCCCAGCTCGGCCTTCAACCCTTCAAACCAAGCCTTTTCATGCGCGATCGGAAGGTACTCTCGCTCATTCCGAGCGAACGGGCGGCCCGGGACTGGTTGTTGTCGGCACGCGCGAGTACCTGGGCGAGGATCTCGCGCTCGAGATCGTCGAAGGTCGTTCCCCCCTCGGGGAGGTCGAGCGAGAGCGCTCCAGGGGCAATCGCGTCGACGTCGAGCCGCGGGCGTGACATCGGCGGGAGCTCGTGCTCGTCCGTCTGCGCCTGGACGTCTGCACGGTGGAGGTCGCTCACGGAGTCGGGCGCGTAGGGCGCCGTCAGGACGGCCGGGCTCGCGGCCTCACGGCCCCACGAGGGCGCGGGCGGACGGGAGCGAGGCCCTTCGCTCGGTGCCGCTTGCGGGACGTTGTACGGAAAGAGGCTCGCGCGCAGCGACTGCGGTAGCCCGAGGTCCGCCGGCTCGACGTCACGGCCTGCGTGATAGATGACGAGGCGCTCCATCACGTTGCCGAGCTCACGGACGTTGCCCGGCCACGGATGCGCCTCGAGCGCACGCCACGCGGGCTCGCCGATGCGCGGCAGCTCGCGATTCATCCGGTTCGCGGCTGCCTCGAGGAGGGGCAGCCCGATGCCGCGCACGTCCTCGGTGCGCGCGCGGAGCGGCGGCACCTCGATCGGGCACACCGCGAGGCGATAGTAGAGGTCGAGGCGGAAGTGACCCGCGTGTGCGTCGGACAGCAGATCGCGGTTGGTCGCCGAGACGATGCGCACGTCGACGTGACGCGGCTCGCTCGCACCGACAGGCCAGAACTCCCGCGACTCGAGCGCACGGAGCAGAAGCGCCTGCAGGGAAGGCGGAGCCTCGCCGATCTCGTCGAGGAAGAGAGTGCCGCCGTCGGCGAGCTCGAGGAGACCACGACGCGCCTGCTGGGCGCCGGTGAACGCGCCCTTCACGTGGCCGAAGAGCTCGCTCGTCATGAGCTCGGGCGGTAGGGCGGCGAGGTTCTGCGCGACGAACCGCGCGCGGCGACGGCCGCTGCGCTCGTGGATCTCGGCGGCGATGAGCTCCTTGCCGGTGCCGGTCTCGCCATGGAGGAGCACGCTCGCATCGGTACCGGCGACTGCCGTCACCTGCGCCATCACGCGCTGCATCATGGGCGACGTCGCAAGGAGGCGCGACCGCGACGCCGACGCGGTACGCGAGACGGCCTCGACGTCGTCGCGGAGCCGCACATTCGACGCCTTCAGATCGTTCGTGAGCCGCCGGTTCTCGAGCTCGAGCCGCCGCTGCGCCGCCGCGCGACGGATCACGAGCCGGAGCTGCTCGTTGTCCCAGGGCTTCTGCATGTACGCGAAGAGGTGTCCGCGGTTCACGGCATCCGCGAGGTCGTCGTGATCGCTGAAGCCCGTCAGCAGGATGCGCTGCGCGTCCTTGTGCGACTCGTACGCCTTTGCGAGCAGCTCGGAGCCGTTCATCGGGCGCATGCGCATGTCGGAGACGAGGACGTCGAATTCGCGAGAGGCGAGCGCGTCGAGCGCCTCCTGGCCCGTGGCGACGCACGTGATGTCGAAGTCGTCCTCGAAGATGGCGGCGAAGACCTCGCGGACGTCCTCCTCGTCATCCGCGTAGAGCACCCGCGGCGGCCGCTCGGTCGGCGCGCTCGGCGGGGCATTGGGGCCGGCGTCAGGAAACGTCACGACGGGACCTTACCGGACGCGAGCACTCGGGCTCAAGCCCGCAGGCTCATGCCGCCGGCGCGGCGGGTGACGCTTCGGCGGTCGTGACGAGCTCGTCGTGGAACGAGCGGAACGCACTCTCGGCCGGCCACGCAGGGGCCGAGGCGAGGAGCTCGAGCGCCTCGTGCCGGCGCCCGTTGTCGACGAGAAAGATCGCGCGCGCATAGCGCATGGCCCAGTGCACCAGCGGCGAGGAGCGACCGGCGCGCGAGAGAACCACCTCGTCGTCGGCGTGGCTCTCGTGGGCAAACGCCCGCGTCATCGCGGCGATACCGCGGCGGAGCAGGGCGATCTTGCGGCGCATCCAGAAGCCCGTGGGCGGGAGCGGAAGCTGCTCGAGCTCGTTCGCCTTGGTCATCGCGCTCGTGCGTTCGCCCTCGTAGACATCGAGTAGCGCCTCGACGAAGAGGCGCTGCTCGACCGCCGCGTCCCACGCGGGCCCCCGTGCGGCGCGCGAGAGCGAATGGCGCGCGGCATCGATGAACCCGTACGCGGCGTACGCGGTCGCCGTCATCAGCGGCGCCATCGTCTCGGGGTACGTCACGCGCCGGAGCGAGCCCTGCCACGTGCCGAGGATGCGCGGCACGTCCCCCGAGATGAGCAGCCGCCGCATGCGGCGGCGCGACAGGAGCGCGGGCACGCCGAACCCGAGGAGCACGAGCAGCACCACGACCACGAAGCGCTTGTCCTGCGCGACCAGACGCGCCGAAAGCAGCGCGAAGAGCGCGATCGACGAGAGAGAGAGGGCGCGGCCGAGCAAGCGATTCACGGGGGCTACGGAGTGTTAAGGCCGGCGCGGCGAGAAAGCCAGCCCGTCGCGGCCTCTCGCCTCGTTCGCGCGCAGCACGAAGTCGCGAAGAGACGGGGGCCTCGAGCGCCACGCTCGAGGGGGCCGAAGGCCCCACGAGACTAGCCAAGAAGTCTTGCGAGCCGTGGCGGCCCGCTGTGGGCCGTCACTGCTCGCTAGACTTCTTCGGGTCGCCGATGCCGTGCCGGCGCAGGTAGCCACGAACGTGCGCGCGCTCCATCGCTGCCCGACGGCCGATCTCGCTGACGTTGCCGTTGCACTCGGCGTAGAGCGCCGTGAAGTACTCGCGCTCGAAACGAGCGAGCACTTCGCGCTTCGCATCCTGGAAGGTCCGACCGCGCGTCGGCGTCGACTCGCTCGCGGCCGACGACATCGGAGCGAGGTGAGAGGCGAGGTCGATCGGGCCGTCCTTGCCGAACGCGAGCGCGACGGCGATGACGTTGCGAAGCTCGCGGACGTTGCCGGGCCAGTCGTGGCGCATCAGGCGCTCGAGCGAATCGTTGGTGATTCGGCTGTACGCGCTCGGATCGCCGAGGTCGGTGATCATCTTGCGGACGAGCGCCGGAATGTCCTCTGTGCGCTCGCGGAGGGCGGGCAGCTCGATGCGGAGCTGCGCGACGCGGAAGTACAAGTCGCTTCGGAACGTGCCGGCGTTGACCTCGCGGACGAGGTCGCGGCGCGTCGCGGCGATGACTCGCACGTTGACGGGGCGGTACGCGTTCGAGCCGACGCTCTTGATGCGCTGCTCGGCGAGCGCGCGCAGCAGCTTCGGCTGCACGTCGACGGGAAGCTCTCCGAGCTCGTCGAGGAAGATGGTTCCGCCGTCGGCCTCGACGAAGGGCGAGATGCGCTTGTCGACCGCGCCCGTGAACGCGCCGCGCTCGTGACCGAAGAGCGCGCTCTCCGCGAGGGTCGGCGGGATCGCGCCGCAGTCGACGACGACGAACGGCTTGTTCGCGCGCGAGCTGGCCTGGTGAATCGCCGCAGCGACGAGCTCCTTGCCGCAGCCCGTCTCGCCGAGGATGAGGACGGTGAGGTCCGTCGGCGCAGCCTTGCGGCAGCGCTCGAACACCGCACGCATGCCCTGGGAGACACCGACGAGGGGGCCGAACTGGGCGACCTCGGGGATGTCGACCGCCTCGGGCTCGGTGGGCACGAAGTTCAGCGCAGATTCGCCGACCGTGATGATGGTGGGCTTCATCAGGTAGACCTCGCCGATGCGAGTGTCTCCGATGAAGGTTCCGTTGCGAGACCCGAGGTCGCGGACACGGACGCCGCGTTCGGTGGCAACGAGCTCCATGTGCACGGCGCTCACCTTGCGATCATCGAGAACGATGTCGCAGGCTTCATTGCGCCCGACTACCTGGGTCTCGGGACCAATCTCGAGGGTCTGCTTGTTGGCTTGTCCGCGCGTGACCTTGAGGGTTCCGCCACGGACTTCCAGCCGACCCTTCGCGACGACTGTGGCATCCACGGGTTCCGTTTTAACACGCTATGAGTCCGTCACGGCAAGAGGAATGCAATGCGGAGCCTCGCGAGGGCGCCACGAGGAGGCCTTCCGGCCGCGCCGGAGGGGGTGATTTTGCAGCCCGGGCCCGCACCCGCTACCATGAAACGAGCATCTTTATGGTGGGTCCGCCCCTCTCTTCCGAGGTGCCGCCCGTCATCCAGAGTTCGACAAGTCATGCCTCGCTTTCTTTCGTCTGCTTGCGCAGCTCGCGTCCCTCTCGGGCTCATCGGCCTCATCACAGTCACTTCCGGGGTGCTGGCCGTCGGGGCGTGCAGCAGCTCGGAGAGTGCCGGCTCCTCCTTCACAGCCGAGGATTCGGGGCCCCGAAAGGACGGCGGCCTCGTCGGTCCGGCCGACGGCGGCACCTACGACAGCGGGACGACGCCAGGGCCCGAGCCCTCGTGCACCAAGTACTGCGACCTCGTCATGGACAGCTGTGCGGGCGACCAGGCCCAGTACGCGTCGCGGGCCGAGTGCCTCGAGATGTGCGCACGCCTGCCGGCGGGCGACGCCGGTGACATCGAGTCGAACACGGTCGCCTGCCGCCAGTACTACGCGGGTAGCCCGGCCCGGACGAACGCTGGCGGCTATTGCCTTGCGGCCGGCCCGTTCGGCGGCGGCGTCTGCGGCGATCGTTGCACTGCATTCTGCGGGCTCACGCTCGGTGCATGCTCACCCGACGCGGCCGTCGCTCCTTACGGCAGCTACCCCGACTGCCAGACCGCGTGCGCCGGCTATTCCTACGGGGACGGCGGGGTCGACGGCGGCGGCGAGCCGCCGAACGGGCCGACCAGCGGCGACACGCTGAACTGTCGGCTCTTCCACGCACGCGGCGCCGTCCGCGACAGCGCAGAGTGCGGGAATCTCGGGCCCGACAGCGGCGCCTGCCGCTGACGGAACGCTAGCGCCGGCGCGGAGGAAAGCCGCCGAACGACCCGGGCCCACCGTCGGTGAACGAGCCGGCCGTCACCTCGGTGTGGTCGTCGCGCATCTGGATTTGCGGCGGCGGCGCGGGCTGACGGCGGCGCGCGTTGCCCATCACGCGACAGACCTTGCGCCATGCTTCGAGAGCGTCGACCGCGGAGCCGAAGCGCTTCTCGCGCTCGCGCGACATGATCTTCGAGAGAAACCTCTCGATCGCCGCGGGCCACGTGTCGCCCGTCGTCTGGGCGAGCGTCGGCGGATCGCGATCGAGCTTGAGCGCGATGAGCGTCAGGGCGTTCGAGCCCTCGAAGGGAAGCCGGCCCGTGAGCGCGCGGAAGCCGACGGCACCGAGCGCGTAGAGGTCGGCGCGTTCGTCGACGCGCGCCGAGCCTCGCACCTGCTCGGGCGCCATGTAGGCGAAGCTGCCCAGCGTGGCGTCGAAGGCGGTCAGCGAGGGCTCGCTCCGGCGCGACGCGCTCGACTTCATCTTCGACACACCGAAGTCGAGGATTCGCGTGCGCTCCTCGTGGTCGCCCTGGGCGATCTCGTCGGGGGTGAGCTTCCGCTTCTCGATGAAGAGGTTCGCGGGCTTGATGTCGCGATGGACGACATGTGCGTTGTGGGCGGCGCTCAGCCCTTGGAGCGCGTCCTCGACGATCGGCGCGACCTCGGCAAAGGAGAGGTATTGCTCGCGACGGAGCCGCTCGTCGAGCCCCTCCCCGACCAGCCGCTCGAAGGCGATCCAGAGGCGGCCGTCCTTCTCCTTGCCAGCGCCCAGGATGGCGGCGACGAAGGGCGACTGGATCTGCTTGGCGATGTTCGCTTCACGATTGAAGCGGGCCACCAGGTCGGGGTCTTGGGCGGCACGTTCGTGGAGGACTTTGAGGGCGACCTTCTCGCCTCCACGACCCTCCGCAGCGTACACCTCACCCATCCCACCTTGGCCGATCAGCCGGCGGATCTTGTAGATCCCGCCGATTATCGATCCTGGCGCCAGGCCAGGCTCGGAAGCCATATCCCGCCGAGCGTAGCACGGCCTTCATGGCCCGCGACAAGCACGGCGTTCACGAAGGCAACGTTCGTGGTCCGAACGGAATTCCGCCGATCGGATCGGTTGAACGGCGCGCCGACCCCCTCTACGCTCGACCCCCCGTGCCAGGCCCAGGGAGGGTTGGCCGGCTCGATCGCGTGGTTAGCTTCATCGCGCGGCGGAGTTTCGTTCGCCATCCCGCCCCACACCGCGCCCGTTACCGGAGAGACACACGATACCCATGCGTAGCGTTGAAGACGTCGAGGCGTACCTCGGCAAGATGAACCGGCGTTTCACCCACGTCGACGATCAGCCCAGCACGTTCCTCGTCCACGGCGGCGACAACATGCCCCCCACGGTCCTGCGGGTCGACCCGCCGCTCGTGGTCCTCCGCGTGCACGTCGGTGACATCGACGGGGACGCCGCCCACAATGGCGAGCTCTACCAGAAGCTCCTGACCATCAACGCCAAGTCGCTGGTGCACGTCAGCTTCGGCCTCGAGGACGGAAAGATCGTCCTCTCGAGCGCCCTCGAGCTCGAGAACCTCGACTACAACGAGCTCGCCGCCGCGCTCGACGAGATCGACGTGACGCTCGCGCAGCAGGTCGCCAAGCTCGCGGAGATCTCGAAGGCCTCCCACTCGTCTCGTCCAAGGAAGGCCTGATCATGGGCATCTTCAGCCGCCTCGCTCAGCTCATCAAATCGAACCTGAACGATCTCATCAGCAAATCCGAAGACCCGGAGAAGATGCTGAACCAGATCGTTCTGGACATGAACAACCAGCTCGTCGAGGCGAAGAAGCAGGTCGCTTCCTCGATCGCCGACGAGAAGCGCCT
>Ga0105047_10005250_pt1 | contig 22321 bp, 23 predicted proteins | sample MAT04_FD_78384 | JGI IMG/M metagenome (GOLD analysis project Ga0105047, IMG submission 78384) | Freshwater microbial communities from Lake Fryxell liftoff mats and glacier meltwater in Antarctica - MAT-04 (megahit assembly) | ecosystem: Environmental > Aquatic > Freshwater > Ice > Liftoff... | reverse complement strand
GCTCGGGGCGATTGGCGCAGTCTGGCTAGCGCGCTTCCCTGACACGGAAGAGGTCACAGGTTCAAGTCCTGTATCGCCCACCAAGCACAACTCAAAGGCCCGCGGTGTCGGCTTCAACATCTTCCGCCTTACCGCTGCTCGCGCTCATTGGCTGGGTGCTGTTCGGCCCGCGCGGCCGCATCGACGCTCGCATCAAGGTGCTCACCATTGTGTTTCCGTTGACGTGGCCGCCTTCACGTTCGCCCGAGGGCCCCTCGTCGACTTCTACCCGTACCCCTTCCTCGATGTGCCGGAGATCGGGTACCCGCGATCGATTGTCAACGTGCTACTCGGCGGGCTGTTGTTCCTGGTCTTGGCGTGGATCGCCGGCGCCGTCGATGGCCTGCTCCGCAAGGGCTCCAGCACCGACCGCTGATCCGCACCGACATCGCCGACACAACAATGACGTCATGACGGGAAACTCAGAGGTTGCGGGCGCCACCGAGAAGAGCGCCTTCAGTAGCGGGTTCGTCGTCAGCCAAGGTGTGCGGGTTCACTACGAGGTCCATGGCGAAGGCCCCACCGTGCTGGTGATGGTGGGATGGGGCACCTACGCCCACGGAGCGTTCGCCCAGGTTCCGTGGGCGATCGCGCGGGGTCGACGCGTGGTGCTCATCGACTGGCGCGGCCTCGGGGCCAGCGAGGACTCCGACGAGATTCCCGCGACCACCAGGGCCCATGCCGCCGACGCGGCCGCGGTCCTTCAGCACGTGGGTGGAGATCCGGCCCACATCGTGGGCATCGTGGGCATCGGTGCGTGCGTGGCCCAATGGCTCGCGATCGACCACCCTGAACTCGTGCGCTCGCTCGCGATGTCAGGCGGCTGGGCGGGGCCCGACCGGCTCTTCGTTGACCAGATGAACACTCTGCTTTCAGTCGCCGCCACTATGGGATTCGCGGAGTTTCAGCGGCTCTCGGCGCAATGGTGCTTCGACGCCAACTACTACAACGCGCACGCGACGAACTTCCTCGGCCCGCACGGCCCGTGGTCGCACCTATTCGGCAACCTGGACGGAATGAACCGCCTGGTGTCGGCCACGATCGGCCATGACGCCCGTGCTGAGTTGCATCGCATCGAGTGCCCGACCTTCGTGCTGCATGCAGGGGTCGACCTCTTGACCGGACCGCGTCTCACCATGCCGCTGGAGACTGGGATCACAGGTGCCGAAGGGGTTCTGGTGCCAGAGCTAGCGCACGTGGTTGCCGGGCGCGAACACAAGAAACTCTTCTCCGACGCCATTGGCGACTTCTTGCATCGCGTCGAGGCATCGGGTCAAGGCGTCTGACACACACTCCGCACGCCTCCACCCCCACCGCGGGGCGTCGCGACGACTCACCCTCGGGTCGAGAACGCTAATCGCCAGTCTTCGCGTGCCTGCCCATCGATCCGCAGCTGCCAGGCGTACCTCCCGAAGGGTGCCAACTGCAGAGGGGGCACACCGATGACCAACGGCACATCGATCGGCACTCCGGCGGGTTGTGCTGCGGGGCGTTGAACCTCGATGCGCCCATCGATGCGCACGGGATTGCGTGCGCCCTCGACTCCTTGGACGACAGGATGACCGTCTTCATCAACGAGGGTGATCTCGAGCTCGAGGGGTGCCATGGCACGGTCCCACGGCACCATGACGATCATCGCGATGCCGATCGGCGGGGTTTGCGCGTCAACCACGCTCCATCCGCCACCGTTGATGAAGAGTTTTCCGTCGGCGACTTGGCCGTAGTCGCATAGCATCATCGTGACCTGAAGGGTCATGACTGGGAACCCTCCGCTGAACCGCCGAGGATCTGCGAGATCCTGCACCCGTCGATCTTCGGTACCTCGATCGGCTCGCGTCCTTGCACTTCGATCCTCAGCGTCCCGATGCACGACGTCGGGGTGAGCGAGCCCTCAAACGCCGACCTGACCGCCTGACTTTCGGTGGTGCGGCCCACGCAGGTGATCGTCCCCGAGGCCTTCACCTGCACCGCATCGACCGAGAGATCGCTGGTGCAGTCGGGAGGCGACACGAGGGTGATGCCCGCCTCACCCAGAGCGCTGGATGTAGCGGTGCCGATCGCAGCGGTTGCGGCGTCGGCCGTCGCCGATTCGGCTGCCTGGCGTGCGGCGCCCGCGGCCTGATCGACCACTGATTGCGCCTGATCGCACCCCGTCAGAAGCCCGAGGGTCAGGATGCCGGCCGCCACTGCCGTGCCTGGGCGCGCGAACGCACTGTTCATGGTGGGAGACTACGTCCCCGAGGTTTGTCCATATAGCGACACGTCGATCTCAACATGTGGACCCGCTTGGACTCATCCCGCCCCGACTGGCATGGTTCCGCCCATGGCATCCACCGGCATCCTGCTCGTCGTGCGTCGGCACGTCGATCTGATGCGCGTGTGCGGTATGTCCTGTCCGACCGCCTGACGCCCCTTGCCCGCAGTTCCTGCGACAAGCGTGTGCGCCGGTCGTTCCCCCACCTTCACGGTGAACGTTGGCTCGCGCGTGTGTCCTCACACAGTTTCGGAGTACGCCTGACATGGCGCCCCCCCAGTCACGCCGCCCCACCGGTCAGGGCCAGTGGGCCCTCGGTCACCTCGAGCCGCTGAACGCCAACGAGCGGTTCAAAAAGGACGATGACGGCCTAAACGTTCGGGCCCGCATCGAGAACATCTACTCCAAGGCCGGGTTTGCGAGCATCGACCCCAGCGACCTGCGGGGACGCATGCGGTGGTGGGGGCTCTACACCCAGCGCAAGCCTGGGATAGACGGCGGCCGCACAGGCGCCCTCGAACCGCACGAGCTGGACGACGAATACTTCATGCTGCGGGCCCGCATCGACGGCGGACAGATCAGCCTCGAGCAGTTGCGCGTGCTGGCCAGCATCGCGGTCGACTTCGGCCGCGACACTGCCGATGTCACCGACCGGCAGAACATCCAGTACCACTGGATCCGCGTAGAGGACGTTCCCGAGATTTGGCGCCGGCTCGAAGGTGTTGGCCTATCGAGCACCGAGGCGTGTGGCGACACCCCTCGCATCATTCTCGGCTCCCCCGTCGCAGGACTCTTGGCCGACGAGCTGATCGATGGAACGCCGGCTATTGAGGCGATCTACGAGCAGTACATCGGCAGTAAGGAGCTTTCGAACCTGCCGCGCAAATTCAAGTCAGCCATCAGCGGATCCCAGGACGTGGTCCACGAGATCAACGACATCTCGTTCGTCGGGGTGAACCACCCCGAGCACGGCCCTGGCTTCGACCTGTGGGTCGGCGGCGGCCTCTCGACCAACCCGATGATCGCTCAACGCCTCGGCGTGTGGGTGCCGCTCGATGAGGTGCCTCAGGTGTGGGCCGGCGTCGCATCGGTGTTCCGCGACTACGGCTACCGCCGACTGCGTCACCGTGCCCGCATCAAGTTCCTCGTGGCCGACTGGGGCACCGAGAAGTTCCGCAGCGTGCTGGAGAAGGAGTACCTGGGCCGCGAGCTCATCGACGGTCCAGCACCCGAGCCACGGCCACAACGCCTAGACCACATCGGTGTGCATCCGCAGAAGGACGGCACCTTCTATGTGGGCTTCTCCCCTGCGGTCGGGCGGATGTCCGGCACCCTGCTGAACCAGGTGGCCGACCTGGCGGAGGGTGCGGGTAGCGCGCGGGTGCGCACCACGGTTGAGCAGAACATGATCGTCCTCGATGTTCCTGCCGACCGCGTTGACGCGCTTGTCGAGGGCCTGGAAGCACTCGGGCTGCGCGTCACGCCGAGCGAGTTTCACCGCGGAACCATGGCCTGCACCGGAATCGAGTACTGCAAGCTGGCCATCGTCGAGACGAAGGGGCGCGCCCTGCAGCTCATCGGCGAACTCGAAGATCGCCTGCCCACGTTCGATCAGCCGATCACCATCAACCTCAACGGTTGCCCTAACTCGTGCGCGCGCATCCAGGTGGCAGACATCGGACTGAAGGGTCAGCTCGTCGTGGACGAGGAAGGCCGCCAAGTCGAGGGCTTCCAGGTTCACCTCGGGGGCTCCCTCGGACTCGAGGCCGGGTTCGGCCGGAAGGTTCGTGGCCTCAAGGTCAGCTCGGCCGAGCTGACCGACTACGTCGAGCGCGTGGTGAGCCGCTACGACACGGCGCGCACCGAGGACGAGACGTTCGCGACGTGGGTGGCGCGCGCCGACGACGAGGAGCTCTCGTGAGCTCGCGGATGGCTCCGCACTACTGCCCTTACTGCGGTGATCAGGACCTTCGACCGACCGAGACCGAAGGTCAGTGGGAATGCCGCGACTGCGTGCGCATCTTCTCGGTGAAGTTCGCTGGTGTGTCGGGCGAGGCGCTCGTCGCGCTGCAGGAAACGAACTTGAGGAACCAGCCGGAGGGAAAGCCATGATGCAGCTCCCCACGTCGACCGATGGCCTTCGCAAGCTAGCCGAAGATGCTCGTGAGCGTTTTCGCGATGCCCCGGCCGCAGATGCGATCGCCTGGGCCCACGAACACTTCGGCAACGGCCTGGTGGTGGCCTCGTCGATGGGTGACGAGGCTCTTGTGCACCTGGCTGCATCAGCCGCGCCCGCTGTGGATGTGCTGTTCATCGACACCGGCTATCACTTCGCCGAGACGCTCGGTACGCGTGACGCGTTCGATGCCGCGTACGACATCAACGTCAAGACGGTGCTTCCGCTGCTTAGCGTTGCCGAGCAGGACGCCGAGCACGGTGCCAAGCTCTTTGCTCGCGAGCCCGATCGTTGCTGCGCGATGCGCAAGGTAGAACCGCTTGAGCGTGGCCTGCTGCCTTATGCGGCATGGATCACCGGCATGCGTCGGGAAGACGCACCGACGCGCTCCGACATCGAGATCGTGGATTGGGATGCCAAGCGGAACATGGTGAAGCTCAATCCCCTGGCCGCCTGGACCCAGACCGACGTCGATGAGTACGTCGCTGCCAACGCCGTGATGCTCAATCCCTTGCGAGAACTGGGATACGCCTCAATCGGCTGCGCCCCATGCACGCGACCCGTTGCCGAAGGCGAAGACCCTCGTGCCGGACGTTGGTCCGGCACCACCAAGACCGAATGCGGGTTGCACACATGACAGCGGCCACGACCAACGAGAGCACTCTGCTCTCGCAGCTCGACGTCCTAGAATCCGAGTCGATCCATATTTTTCGCGAAGTGGCCGGCGAGCTCGAACGTCCTGTTCTCCTCTTCAGTGGAGGCAAAGACTCCATCGTCATGCTGCATCTAGCGCGCAAGGCCTTCTGGCCCGCGCCGGTGCCGTTCCCGGTCATGCACGTCGACACCGGGCACAACTTTGACGAGGTGATCGACTACCGCGATCGCACCGTTGCTGATCTCGGCCTGCGCCTCGTGGTGGCCAGCGTGCAGGATGCCATCGACAGCGGCCGGGTACGCGAGCGTTCGGACGGCACGCGCAACCCCCTTCAGACCGTTCCGTTGCTCGACGCGATCGTCGACAACAAGTTCGACGCCGTGTTCGGCGGAGGACGCCGTGATGAGGAGAAGGCGCGTGCAAAGGAGCGGGTCTTCAGCCTGCGCGATGAGTTCGGCGCCTGGGATCCCCGCCGTCAGCGACCCGAACTCTGGGATCTCTACAACGGCCGGCACCGCCCGGGCGAACACATCCGCGTCTTCCCCTTGAGCAACTGGACCGAGCTCGACATCTGGCGCTACCTGCAGCGCGAAGGCATCAAACTTCCCTCGATCTACTTCGCGCACGAGCGCGACGTGTTCCTCCGCGATGGCATGTGGCTCACCGCTGGCGCGTGGGGCGGCCCTAAGGGCGACGAAGCCATCGAGCGTCGCCTGATCCGCTACCGGACCGTCGGCGATATGTCCTGCACCGGTGCCGTCGACAGCAGCGCGGCTACCTACGACCAGGTGATCGCCGAGGTTGGCGCCAGCCGACTCACCGAACGTGGCGCCACCCGGGCCGATGACCGCATGTCCGAAGCCGCCATGGAAGACCGCAAGCGTGAGGGGTACTTCTGATGGGCGACCTGTTGCGGCTGGCCACCGCCGGCTCCGTTGACGACGGCAAGTCGACCCTGGTCGGTCGCCTGCTCTACGACACCAAGTCGGTACTCGCCGACCAGCTGGAAGCGGTGAACCGGGTGAGCGAGGCACGCGGGCTCGAAGGTCCCGACCTCGCGCTTCTCACCGATGGCCTGCGTGCCGAGCGTGAGCAGGGCATCACCATCGACGTGGCCTACCGCTACTTCTCGACGCCCAAGCGTTCGTTCATCCTGGCCGACACCCCCGGGCACGTGCAGTACACGCGCAACATGGTGACGGGCGCCTCGACTGCTGAGCTGGCCGTCGTGCTGGTGGATGCGCGCAACGGGGTGGTCGAGCAGACACGCCGCCATGCCACGGTGGCCGCCCTCCTCGGCGTGCCGCACGTGGCGCTCGCGGTGAACAAGATGGATCTCGTCGCGTTCGATGAATCTGTGTTCGATTCGATCGCGAAGGAGTTCGACGAGTACGCACGCGGGCTCGGTATCAACGACGTCATTGCTGTTCCCTTGTCGGCACTTGATGGCGACAACGTGGTCGACCGGTCGAACCGCATGACCTGGTACGACGGTCCAACGCTGCTGGAGTACCTCGAGGCGGTGCCTGTGCTCGTCGACCCCGGCCACGAGCCGTTGCGCTTCCCCGTCCAGTACGTCATCCGGCCGCAGTCGGTCGAGCACCCCGACTACCGCGGATATGCCGGACACGTGGCTTCCGGTGTGGCAAAGGTGGGCGATCAGGTGCTGGTGCAGCCGGCCGGTCGAACCACCACCATCACCGGCATCGATACCTTCGACGGGCCGCTTGACGAGGCACTTCCCGGCCGCTCGATCACGCTGCTGCTGGCCGATGACCTTGATATTTCGCGCGGCGATCTGATCAGCGCGGCGAGCGAACCTGCCGAGCTGACGCAGGAGCTCAAGGCCACCGTGTGCTGGTTGGCCGAGCAGACCGTTCCCGTCAGAGGCCGCGTCCTCGTGAAGAGCGGGACGCGGACGGTGCGCGCGATCGTCCAGTCGTTCGACCAACTACTCGAGATCGATTCACTCGCGATCGACGCACACAGCGATCCGTTCGCTCTGAATGAGATCGGCACCATCACGCTTCGATTAGCAGAGCCACTACCGATCGATGACTACCGGACGCACCGGCATTCAGGAGCCTTCTTGATGATCGATGAAGCCGATGGAACCACCCTGGCCGCGGGCATGGTGCTGGCCCTCGAGGAACTGCCTACGCCGCGATGAACCGGCTCTTCCGTCGCATCAGCGCGGCAGCACTCGTCGTTACGGTCGCGGTCGGAGGCCTGACGGCCTGCTCCAGCTCTGAGGCATCCAGCCCCAACGCGGCCAAGGAGCTGCGGCTGGGCTATTTCACCAACCTCACCCACGCCACGGCCTTGATCGGTGTCAAGGACGGCTACTTCAAGGAAGCGCTCGGCGACGTCGCGCTCAAAACTCAGACGTTCAACGCGGGGCCCGCAGCTGTTGAGGCGTTGTTCTCAAATTCGATTGATGCCGCCTACATCGGGCCGAACCCAGCGATCAACGCCTACGTCAAGAGCAAGGGTGAGGCCGTTCGCATCATCGCCGGAGCCACCTCGGGCGGCGCCTCGCTCGTGGTGCAGCCCGAGATCAAGGGCGTCGAGGACCTCAAGGGCACAACGGTGTCCTCCCCTCAACTAGGAAACACGCAGGACGTTGCCCTGCGCTACTGGCTCAAGGAGCAGGGCGTCGACACCAACGTGACCGGTTCCTCCGACGTGACCATCACCCCAACGGAGAACTCCAACAGTCTGCAGCTCTTCCGTGACAAGAAGATCGCCGGTGCGTGGGTTCCTGAGCCGTGGGCCTCACGCCTAGTGCTCGAAGGCGGTGGCAAGGTGCTGGTCGACGAGTCGTCGCAGTGGCCTGATGGTCAGTTCGCCACGACTCACCTGCTGGTGCGCACGAAGTTCCTGGAGAAGAATCCCGCCGCGGTGGAGGCACTCCTGCAGGGCCACGTGAAGGCCACCGAGTGGATCAATGCCAACTCCGAGCAGGCCAAGAACGATGCCAATGCCCAGCTCGAGGAACTGACCACGAAGAAGCTCAGTGAGAAGGTGCTCGACCGGGCATGGGAGCAATTGACGATCACCGAGAACCCGATCGCCTCAACCCTTCAAGTGTCGGCAGATCACGCCTTCGAAGCAGGCACCCTCAGGGAAAAGGCCGACGTCAAGGGCATCTACGACCTGAGCATCCTCAACAAGATCCTCGTCGCACAGAACCAGAAGCCTGTGTCGGCCGCGGGTCTGGGCAAGGAGTAGACGCATGAGCAGCGCGACGGCGGAGCCGCAGGCCTACGCCGATGGGGTCGACCTGTCGGCTCCGTTCGCCGCGCGGCTCACACGCGTCTCCAAGGTGTTCGATCACTCGAGTCCCTTGCCACCGGTCCTCGAAGAGGTCTCGCTCACGGTGGCGCCAGGAGAGTTCGTCAGCCTGCTGGGCGCCTCCGGTTGCGGGAAGTCAACGATCCTCAACCTCATCGCCGGACTCGACCAACCCACCTCAGGTCTCGTCGAGCTGCCCGAGGCTCGCAAACCGGCCCTGATGTTCCAGGAGTCCGCACTCCTCCCCTGGTTGAGCGCCGGGCGCAACATCGATCTGGCCCTTCGACTTCGGGGCTTCCCGCGGGCCGACCGCCGAACCGAGGTGGAGCGATTGCTCGATCTGGTCCACCTGAACGGCACCTACGACAAGAAGGTGCACGAGCTCTCCGGCGGTATGCGTCAGCGCGTGGCCCTGGCGCGGGCGCTTGCCCAGGACACCTCGATCCTGCTGATGGACGAGCCATTTGCGGCACTGGATGCCATTACGCGTGACGTCTTGCACGAAGAACTCATCCGGATCTGGCACGAGGAGCAGATCGCCGTCGTGTTCGTGACGCACAACGTCCGCGAGGCCGTGCGCCTAGGCCAGCGCGTGCTCCTCATGTCGTCGCGCCCGGGCCGCATGGTGCGGCAGTGGCAGATCGAGATCGAGGGTCCACGACGCATCGAATCGCCGGCCGTGGCCGAGCTTTCCGTCGAGATCACCGATGACCTACGCAGGGAGATCCGTCGCCATGGCCGTCACTGATCGCACCGCGCAGCCCACGGGTCCTGAACCCGACGACACCGCTGCCCTCGAGGCGGGGCTCGACGCACTCGAAACCCGCATCGTCGTCGCCACGCCAGCGTGGCGTCGTTTCATCGCGAAGGTTGTGCCGCCGCTCATCGCCATCGGACTGGTCATCGTGGCGTGGCAGCTGGTGTACACCTTCGGCGACCTGGACTCCTGGCAATTGCCGTCGCCCGCCGACGTCTGGTCGGAAATGTCGTTCCAGATCCAGGACGGAACTCTGCAGAAAGCCATCTGGATCAGCATCAGCAAGGGCCTCACCGGTTTCGCCATGGCGATCGTGGTGGCCGTCCCGATCGGGGTGCTCGTGGCCCGCTTGCGATGGTTGCGGACAGCCATCGGACCGATTCTCTCGGCGCTTCAGACCTTGCCCTCAGTGGCGTGGGTTCCTCTGATGATCTTGTGGTTCGGCATCTCGGACACCACGCTCTACGCGGTGATCCTGCTGGGCGCAGTGCCCTCGATCGCGAATGGCCTGGTGGCGGGGTTCGACCAGACGCCGCGCATCTACGGTCGCGTGGGCAAGGTGCTCGGGGCCCGCGGTTGGACGATGGTGCGCTACATCGAATTGCCCGCGGCGATGCCGGGTTTCATCGCCGGGCTCAAGCAGGGCTGGGCCTTCGCATGGCGCTCCCTGATGGCTGCCGAGATCATCGTTGCCAGTTCAGCCTTGGGTCTCTCGTTGGGGCAGTTGCTGAACATCGGTCGCGACACCACGAGCGTCGAACTCACCATCACGACGATTTCCGCCATCCTCTTCGTCGGCCTCGCCGTGGAGTTCCTTCTCTTCGCTCCCCTTGAACGCCGCGTGCTCAAGGCTCGTGGGCTCGGGGACCAGCGATGAGCAAGTCACGCAGCGCAGCGCTGTACCCCCTGATGCTCGACCTGAGCGGACGGCGAACACTCGTCGTCGGCGGTGGGCCCGTGGCAGCTCGCCGGGCCGCGGCTCTAGCTGACGCAGGTGCACGGGTATGCGTCGTCACGCCCTGGGCCTGCGAGCAGATGTGGGCGCTCATTGATGCCGGCAAAGCCAACATCACGCTGCGCGAGTTCGCCGAGCCCGACATCAACGGCGCATGGGTGGTCCACACGGCTACCGGCGATCGGCAGGTGGACACCGACGTGGCGCAAGCGTGCGAAGCCGCCCGCATCTGGTGCGTGCGAGCCGATGACGCCAAAGCCTCCATGGCCTGGACGCCCGCAGTCGTTCGCACGGGCGAGGTGACAGTGGCGGTCAGTGCCGGCGGCGACCCTGGCCGCGCCAAGCGGGTCAGGGACGCGATCGAGCACTCGGTGGATGCCGGAACGCTTCCGCTGAGACGCCATCGCGCGCCATTGCCCGGCTCGGGCTGGGTAGCCCTCGTCGGTGGCGGACCTGGCAACCCAGGGCTCATTACCGCGCGGGGACTCCAGCTCCTGAGCGCAGCCGATGTGGTGGTCGTGGATCGGCTGGCACCACGCGACCTTCTGGATCGCTTGGATGTCGACGTCGAGGTGATCGAGGCCGGCAAGGGTCCTGATGCTCACACGCTGACCCAGGACCAGATCAACGCTGTGATCGTCGAGCGCGCATTGCAGGGCCACCGCGTCGTTCGGCTCAAGGGCGGTGATCCCTTCGTGCTGGGCCGCGGAGGCGAAGAGGTGCTCGCCTGCGGAGCAGCAGGAGTGCCAGTCGAGATCGTCCCTGGCGTCACCAGCGCCGTAGCCGCCGCTGCTTCCGGCGGCGTTCCCGTCACCCATCGTGGCCTGTCGTCGCAGTTCACTGTCATCTCGGCGCATGACGACGTGGAGACAGCCCTGGCCGATGCACCGGCGAGCGGCACCCTGGTGATCCTGATGGGAGTGGGTCGACTGCAACGCATCGTTGATGCGTTGGTCGGAGATGCGCGCCCCGGTTCAACGCCCGTCACGATCGTCGAGCGGGGAACGCTGCCCGATCAGCGGGTCACTACGGGCACGCTCGATTCGATCGTGCCGCTCGCATCGGCCGCCCACGTCACCTCTCCAGCGGTGATCGTGGTCGGCGTGGTGTGTTCTCTCACCGACGTCATCGGGTCCACGTTGACGACCGTGAGCATCTGAGAGGCGTCGCGCTCATGCTCGGCAGCATCGCGCTGGCTCACGGAAGCCGCAGCCCAGGACAAGCATCCGTGGTGGGCGAACTGGCTCGCCTGGCCCAGCAGCGCGACGGCTCACTCTGGCGGCCCGCCTTCCTGGACCACCACGGGCCCGCGCTCCAGGACGCGGTGAGCGAACTGGTCGGCCTGGGCTGCCGCACACTGATCGTCGTTCCTACCCTTCTGTCGAACGCCTTCCACTCCAGCATCGACATCCCCGCCGCGGTCGATGCGCTCTCGACAGATGCGTCCGTCACGATCGCCGAGCCGGTGGGGCCCGACGCACTGTTGTTCGACGTGGTCGCTCGGCATGTTCGCGCCGCACGCATCCACGACGCGAAGCACCAAGCAGCCAAGCGCGTTGTCGTGGCGGCGGCGGGCACCTCAGTTGAATCTGCACGCGAGCAGTTCCGCGTGGCGGTGGCGCGATGGTCGGCCACCCTTCATGACGTCGACGCAACGGCCGCCTTCATCGCAGGCGGCGCACCGGACGTCAGCGACGCCGTGGGCTCGGCGCTCGCGGATGGAACGGGGCCGCTGGTGGTGCCGTTCACGTTGGCAGGAGGCTCCCTCACCGAGCGAGCGCGTGCGCAAGCCTTGATAGCCGGCGCTGAGGCCTTTCTGCCACCCCTCGGGGCGGCGGACGAGGTGATCACAATCCTGCTGGACCGACGCGATGCCTGTGCCACAGTGTGATCGTGCGCCTGCTCACCGGACCCCTCAGGGATCATCTCGCCGCCGAGCACGGCGAGTTGAGTACCAACGACCTGCTCGCGCTCTACGCCGTGGACGATCGGGTTCCGACCGTTCGCGCCAATATGGTCGTTTCGCTGGATGGCAGAGCCACCGACGCCAAAGGCCTCTCGGCGGGCATCTCATCGGAGTCGGACCGCTTCGTCTTCTCACTGCTTCGAAGCCAGAGCGATGCGATCATCGTGGGCGCCGGAACCGCGCGGGCCGAGGGATACCGACCGGCGAAGGTGCGCGCGGACTTCGCCTTGCCGCGCGAGGCTCGGGGGCGCGTCGACCCACCCGTCATCGCCGTGGTGAGCCGCACTCTGCAGTTCGAGGCCGACGACCCGCTGTTTCGCCGGGGACGCGCACTCTTCATCACCAGCGAAGGAGCCGATGACGCCGCGGTTGCCCGTGCCGAAGCCTCGGTTGAGGTGATCCGAACACCGGGGGCCGAGGTGGATCTGGTGGCTGCGGCCGCGGCTCTGCGGCAGCGTGGCCTGGAGCACCTGCTGATCGAGGGCGGACCCCACCTCTTCACCGACGCGTTGGCTCAGGACGTGATCGACGAGCTCTGCCTCACCATTGCACCCGTGATCGTGGGCGGGCCGGGCCCACGACTGCTGGCCGACCATGACGCGATCGATGCTCGCTTCGCGCTGCAGCACATCGTGGAGAGCGAGGGCTTCCTGATGACGCGCTACCGGCGGGATCGCGCATGAGCGCGCGAGCTTCCGGCGGCATGCCGGTGCCCGGGCTGCGTCCGATGCTGGCAAAGGCCGTCGCGTCGGTGCCGGACGACGAACCCGGTCGCTGGCTCTTCGAGCCCAAGTGGGACGGCTTTCGCTGCCTATTGTTCAAGAACGGCAACGAGGTGGTGCTGGGGAGCCGGAGCGACAAGGAGCTCACGCGCTACTTTCCCGAGCTCGTGGCTGCGGCGATCCAGGATCTTCCAGAGCAGTGCGTGCTCGACGGCGAGATCGTCGTGGCCGACCACGATCGACTTAGCTGGGAGTCGCTATCGGCTCGCGTGCATCCAGCAGCTTCCCGTGTCGAACTCCTCTCGAACCAGACTCCGGCGTCGTTTGTGGCCTTCGACCTCCTTGGCCTCTCGGGAATCTCGCTTCTTGACGCACCGCTAAGTGAACGGAAGCGGCAGTTGCACTCGCTGGTTCCTGCCTGGACGTCGGGATCGTTCACCGCGAGCGTCGACACGCAGGATGCATCTGTGGCGCGCGAGTGGTTCGAGTTGTTCGAAGGCGCCGGGCTCGACGGTGTGGTGGCCAAGGAGCTGACCTCGCCGTACTCCCCCGATAAGCGCACGATGCTCAAGGTCAAGCACAAGCGCAGCGCCGATGTCGTGCTGTTGGGATATCGCCTGCACACATCGTCTACGCCGGAGGCACCCGCGGTCGGCTCGTTGCTTCTCGGTCTCTACGACGATGACGGTGAGCTTCACATGGTCGGCGGCGCGTCGGCGTTCACTTCGGTGCGTCGGCGTGAACTCGTCGACGAGCTCGCCGAACTGGTCTCTGGCTCAGGCGGTGGCGAGAAGAACCGATGGAACTCCGGTAAAGACACCTCGTTCGTCACGTTGAGGCCGGAGCGCGTTTGCGAGGTGGGGTACGACCAGTTGCAAGGCCAACGATTCCGTCACACAGTCTCGTTCATGCGATGGCGCCCGGATCGCGATCCCGCCTCATGCCGGTTCGACCAACTCGACGTGCCGGCGAACTACTCCCTCGATGCGGTCATGCGACGGGGTTGAACCCCGGCATCAACGCGAGCAGTTCGCTGCGCACGGGCACGGTGGCCTCGAGCGCTGCCAGCACACCCACTACCCCGAGCCATACGCGGTGCGTAAACAGGTGCTCCGGGGGAAGCGTGAGCTGCAGGGCCACCAGGAAGTCCGGATTCCTAGGGTCGTTCACCTGGCCGAACTGTTCACGGAGCCAGTCGCGTGAGTAGGTGAACACCTCGTGGCGCGCAGGATCGGTGAAAGGTTTGAGGTAGTCGCGCAGTGCGCGTACGTCGATCCGGGCGCCCGCACGCACCAATCCGTGCTCGCGAAGCGCGTCAAGCACTTGGGCATCGCTCTCCCCCAGCAACGCCGTGATCAAACGGCCGAACGTGTCGGGCAGACCCCCGGGCATCTCGAGCGCCGAGCCGAAATCGAGCACCCCGAGGCGGCCATCTGGCATGAGCCGAAAGTTCCCGGGATGCGGATCGGTATGCAGCAGACCGCACACGCTCGGGGCACCGAGCATGAAACGTTGGTACAGCAAGGCCACGTGATCGCGTTCGTCCTGTGTTCCCGACGCGATGACGGCCGACAACGGAGTGCCCTCGATCCAGTCGCTGACCAGCACACCTGGGCCGACGTCGACGACGTCTGGCACAAGGAACTCAGCGCTCCCTCGGTAGGCCTCGGCAAAACGGCGTTGCCGACTAGCTTCACCTACATAGTCAAGCTCGTCGTGAAGCCGGGTACGCAACTCGGCGACCAGGGGCGGCATGGCCATGCCTTTGGCGACGAATCCGGCCATGCGCAGCGCGAGCGCCAGCATCGACAGGTCACTGGCGATCGCCTTATCGATGCCGGGGTATTGAACCTTGACCGCCACCTCATGCCCGTCGTGCCACGTAGCGCGGTACACCTGTCCGATCGATGCCGCAGCAGCGCCCGAATCATCGAAGACCAGGAACCGATCACGCCACCGGGAGCCGAAGCAGCCCCGAAGCACCGGCTCCATCGCGTCGAGTGGCAGGGCAGCGCCGCGTTCCTGCATCACGGTCAACGCCTGGCTCCACGTCGCCTCCGGGTCTGGCGGCAGTAGCGCCTCCAACGTGCTCAGGAGTTGTCCGCTTTTCTGCGCCCCGCCCTTGAGCCCGGTGAGGACCGTCGTGGTGCGATCGGCCTGACGTCGTCGCAATCGACGACGCACCAAGGCGGCGTCCTCGCCGCGCAGCTTTCGCGCGAACCCCTCAATGGCATCGCCCAGGGCGCTGATCGGCAGCCGCAGAAGCACCGCGCCGCGGACGACCCGGGACCGCGCGGGACCGCTCGACGACGAATTCATGCCACCAGTCTGCTCAGGTGACAGGACAAGCGCGCCGTTGGCTGGTTCGATGGGTGAAACATTCTCGAAAGGCGGACCATGAGCGACATCCAGGCCGGCTGGTATCCAGCACCGGACGACCCCACCCAGCTCCAGTACTGGGACGGAAGCGCGTGGACGGTGCACCGTGCCGTCAGCAATGCTGCTGCGACCGCACCGGCTGCAGCGGCTCCGGCACCTCCGATAGCTCCCCAGCCGGTAGCACCGGTCGCGGCAGCCGTCGCTGCACCGGCCGTGCCAGCCGCTGCACCGCAAGCACCCGCACCCCTCGTTCCTGAACCCCCCGTTCAGAATCCGCTGGCGGCAGCCGTTCCCCCACCGACGGCACCTGTCGCGGCAATGGCGGCTCCTCCCAGCACCGGCATCCCACCCATCGGGGCCACCGCCCCGATCCTGCCGATGACCGCCGCCGCCCCGGGATCGGTCATGCCGGGAGCATTCACACCCGTCGCCACCACCACTCTTGCGCCGATAGGTGGACCGGCCCAGCCGATCTCACCGGCCAGGCCCTCCTCCTCACGGGGCAAGACGATCGGCCTCATCATCGGTGGCATCGTGCTCGTGATCGCGGCGTTCTTCGCCGGGCGTCTGACGGCACCGGACGACGCCACATCGACTCCGGCAACCCCTGCGCCGGCCGCCACCCAGCCCGCGTTCGTCGTGCCGGGAGCCACCCAGCCCGCCGCGCCCGCCCCGGCCCCGGGAGCGCCCGATCCCAACGCCCCCGCGCCGGTACCCGGAGCGCCCGATCCCAACGCCCCCGCGCCGGTACCCGGAGCGCCCGATCCCAACGCCCCCGCGCCGGTACCCGTCAACCCGGGCTTCATCATCCCGACAACCGCGCCGTAGCCCCGCACCACAGAGCGACAAAGAAGCCGTCCACCGATCAGGTGGACGGCTTCTTTCGGCTCGGCTGAACCCTCAGCGGCTCGCCGGGCATCTTGGGGAACTCGGGCGGATACGGCAGATCACCCAAGCCATCGCCCTCATCGCGTTCGGCCCACTCCAGCAGTGGCGTCAGGTCGTGCGCGACGTCGTCAATGCCTGCGTGCGGATCACCGATCGCGGCAAATCGCGACGGGGCGGTCAGGACGGTGAAAGCCCGCGGATCCACGTCGTGGATCTCAGACCACTCCAACGGCGTCGACACCGGAGCATGGGGTTGGGGACGCACCGAGTACGCCGAGGCGATGGTGCGGTCACGAGCCGTCTGGTTGAAGTCGATGAACACCCGTTCGCCCCGCTCCTCCTTCCACCAGTCGACCGTGATTCGCGAAGGATCGCGACGCTGAACCTCGCGGGCGAGCGCTATCAGCGAGCGACGCACCTGGATGAAGTCCCAGCGCGGTTCGATCCGTACGTACACGTGCAGGCCTCTTCCACCCGAGGTCTTCGGGTAGGCCCGCCATCCGAGTTCGTCGAGCACCGTTAGCAGAACCTGAGCGGCGTTCGCCGCATCTACAAAGTCAGTGCCCGGCTGTGGATCGAGATCAATCCTCAACTCGTCGGGATGCTCGACATCGCTGGCGCGAACCGCCCAGGGATGAAACGTCGTGGTGCCGAGTTGCACCGCCCACACGGCAACCGCCAGATGATCGACCACCACCGACTCGGCGGTGCGGCCGCTGGGGAAGGCCACCGTGGCAGTGGTGACGAAATCAGGTGCACCCTTGGGCACGCGCTTCTGGAAGAACGCCTCGCCGGCCAGCCCATCGGGCCGGCGCTCGAAGGTGGTGGGCCTCATCCTCAGGCCCCTCATCAATCCCGGCCCCACCGCAAGCACGTACTCGACCACGTTCATCTTGGTCAGCGGGGTGCCGCCGTGGCCGGCCGTGGGAAAAATCGTCTTGTCTGGACTGCTCACCCGTACGGGGACGCCATCCACATCGACGATCACCGCGGTTGAGGCCATGAACGGACGCTAACGCGGATCCTGGCGAGGATGCGGCAGTCGCGTGGGTCGGCGTAGATTCGCGTCATGGCCCTCTTCCGTTCCGACAAGCCCGCAACCACCAACCGGAACTACCCGATCGAGCTGACCGACGAACAGTGGCGGGCCAAGCTCGACCCGGCCGAGTACCAGGTGCTGCGAAAGTCAGGCACCGAGCCAGCGTGGTCCGGCGAATACGTCGACACCAAGACTGTGGGCATCTACCGATGTCGAGCCTGCAGCACCGAACTGTTTCGATCAGAGAACAAGTTCGAGAGCCACTGCGGATGGCCGTCGTTCTTCACTCCGCTCGCTGGTGATCGCATCGAAGAGATCACCGACCGCTCCTTCGGCGTGGCGCGCACCGAGGTGCGTTGCGCGGCTTGCGGCTCGCACCTCGGTCATGTGTTTGCCGGCGAGGGCTACGACACCCCTACCGATCTGCGCTACTGCATCAACAGCCTGAGCATCACACTCGAGCCCCTTGATGAGCAGACTCCTTCAGCCTGACGCGATCAGCATGACGCCAGCGAGCGCAAGCACCACTCCGATCTGCTGAATCCGCATCAGTCGTTCGTGGTGGACGAAACGCGCGAGCAGCACCGTAGCCACGGGATAGAGCGAGCCCGCGACCGAGACGATCGAGAGCAGACCCAGCGTCGACGCGATGCCATAGGTGATGTTGGCTGTGACGTCGAACACCCCAACGACACCCAGCGGCACGACCTCTCCTCGCGTGACCGTGACCGCGGCCCGGGCCGCCGAGCGGGAGCGAACGAGTACCCCCACGACCAGCAGAACACTCATCGCGACGGTGGTGACGCGCATCACCCCGAGCGTGGCCAAGGCATCGGTTCTGCTGCCGACCGCGATGAGCGTCAGCGCCGTTCCGAAGCATGCCGCCGCGAGCAGGGCCAGCAGCAGCGGACCAGATCCTGACCCCTTCGCACCGGTGAGCTCTGGCCCGCTGGCCAGCACCACTCCAACCAGTGCCACCACCACTCCAATGGCCTGCACGCCGCTAGGCCGGTCGCCTTCGATCAGACCGAAGACGACCGGGACGATGGCCCCCAGAGCCGTCACCGGAGCAACGACGCCCATGGTGCCGCGCGCCAGGGCGGTGTAGAAGCTGAGCAGGCCGACGTAGCCGGCGGCACCGGCCGCCACTCCGATGAACGCCACGTCAGCCCATGGCGACCAGTTCCCCACCACCAGTGCGGCCAGCAGGATCACCACGAGCCCAGCCACCTGCGACCAACCAACGACCGTGTACGGCGAGCGGCGCCGGGTCAGCGTGCCGCCTATGAAATCCGCGGTCCCCCAGAGCAGGCTCGACAGCAGCGCAAGGAGGACAGGCACGTGGGCAGGCTAGCGGCGGCCGAATTCGTCGACGGTGTCCAATGAGGCCCTTTTCGACACGCCGCAGCACGCCCGAGGTGGTCGGCTCCCAGATTCGCGGCTCGCGGCGACCTACTCTCCGTTTCGTGAACGCACCCCGTGAGCAGGACGAAGCGCCCGAGCAGTTCCGCTCCGCGCTGCGCTCCATGCGAACCCTTCGGCCGCGGTCGGAGATCCTCATCGATGAGGCGCCGGCGCCGCAGCGGCTGGCCCCCCACGCCGTCGCGCTGACCGCCGACGTCGTGATCGATGAGGAAGAGATCGCCACCGGCCGGTTCGTCCTGCTGCACGATCCTGAGGGCCACAGCTCCTGGAACGGCACCTTTCGCGTGGTGACCTTTGTGCGTGCCGACGTGGAGCCCGAGATGGCGGCCGACCCGTTCGCCCACGAAGTCGGCTGGTCGTGGCTGTCCGAAGCCCTGCAGACCCATGACTGCCGGTTCGACATGCTCGGCGGCACCGTGACGCAGGTGCGCTCGCAGTCATTCGGGGAATTGGCCGAACGCAACCCTGAAGCTCATCTGGAGGTCAGGGCTTCGTGGACCCCGGAGGGGGTCAGCGCCCCCACCAGCATGGGCCAGCACCTGGCCGCGTGGCTCGACCTTCTCTCGACTGCAGCGGGTCTGCAGTCCTTGCCTCCCGGCGTGGCCGCCATCCCCATGCAGTCGCGCCGCCGCTGATCCCGTCAGTCGAGCCCCAAGGTTCCTGAGCCCAGTCGGTCAAGACCGGCACGACAAGCGCCGATGGATCGGACAGGACCACCCACCGGGTGTCGTCCTGCGTGATCGCCCGATCGCGCCGATCGGCAAAGGAGCCCCCGTGACCGCACTGGTGGACCGCGGATATCTGCCATCAGCTCGTTCGGCCCGATTCACGGCCATGGTCGTGATCGGTCGTCCTGCGCTGAGGGCTGCCCTGGTGCACCGTTTGCGCACTCTGGGGGCTATCGACGTCTGTGAGGCGGCCAGCGCCTCCGAGGCTCGGGCCCGCGCCCTGAACACCGGCCCCCGCGATCTCGTGATCGTTGATGGGGCCCTCAGCGATGGCAGCGGAGTCGCCCTCATCAGCGAACTGCGACGTCGCGGCTGGCGACGCGGGGTCGTCCTGAGCCCCAGCGATGACCCGTACACCGTGCGCGCAGCTCTGGCTGCGGGTGTCCACGGCTTTGTGGTGGCCCAGACCGAGATCCGCGAACCCAAGCCGCTCACCGGGCCGGTCACCATCGTGGCCCGCGAGCAGGCCACCGGCCCCGCCGCGCTATCGGCCCGTGAGGTTGAGGTGCTGCACCTCGTCTCGCAAGGGCGCTCGAACCGCGATGTGGGTGAGCAGCTCGGACTCTCGGCGCTCACCGTCAAGAGCCACCTGGCACGGATCGCTCGCAAGCTCGGCACCGGCGATCGGGCCGAGATGGTCGTGCTCGCGATGCGCGCCGGCCTCATCGACTGATTCATCCCTGCGCACCGACCCTGAGCCGCGAGCCTGATCCAGGCTCCGGCAGCAGGGCCATAGATTGGCCCAGTGAACCCCGGCGACGAAACACTCGAATCCGCCGGTACCGACGCTGCTCGCGATGACGGCGTGGACGCGGCGAACCCGCCTCCCGAGCCCGAACCGATCCCACTCCTGGAACCGGCTGCGGGCGTGCCCCCAGTTCTCACCACGCTGGAAGAAGTACAACAAGCCGCGGACGAACTTGCCGCCGGCACCGGCCCAGTGGCAATCGATGCCGAGCGGGCCTCGGGCTACCGCTACGGCCAACGCGCGTATCTCATTCAGATCAAGCGCGCCGGAGCCGGCAGCTACCTGATCGATCCGATCGATCTGCGCGACCTCTCGATTCTGGATGCCGCGCTGGCTGACGCCGAATGGGTGCTGCACGCGGCCACCCAGGATCTTCCCTGCCTGGCCGAGGTCGGCCTTCGTCCGCGCACCCTCTTCGACACCGAACTTGGTGGCCGCATCGCCGGAAAGCCGCGGGTCGGCCTCGGGCCTCTGGTCGAGCAGATTCTGGGGCTCCGACTCGAGAAGGGGCACGGCGCCGCCGACTGGTCCACCCGCCCGCTGCCGGCCGCGTGGCTGCGCTATGCGGCCTTGGACGTCGAGGTTCTGCTCGAGCTCCGCGATGCCATCGGCCTCGATCTGGAGCAGCAGGGCAAAGCCGAGTGGGCCCGCGAGGAGTTCCAGGCGATCGTGGATGCGCCACCACCGCCACCTCGCATCGAGCCCTGGCGACGCACGTCGGGGCTGCACCGGGTGCGCAAGCCGCAGGCGTTGGCCATCGTGCGAGAACTCTGGAACACCCGAGATGCGTTGGCGCGTAAGCGTGATGTCGCCCCCGGACGCCTGCTGCCCGACACCGCCATCGTCGAGGCGGCGCTGGGCGCACCACGGACTCGTGAGGCCTTACGCGAGCTGCCGGGGTTCCGCGGCCGGGGCGCCCAGCGGTACCTGCGCGAGTGGAGCGAGGCCGTCATCACCGGCCTTAACCTGTCGAGCGAGCAGTGGCCAGCCAGCACGATGACCACCGACGGACCGCCACCGGCACGGGCGTGGGCCGATCGCGACAAGCCCGCCGCCGCCAGGCTCTCGGCCGCACGCGCCGCGGTGGCGGCCATCGCCGATGAGCATGCGATTCCGGTGGAGAATCTGCTCTCCCCCGACTCGCTGCGCCGTCTGTGCTGGACGCCGCCGTGGACCGACGACGCTGCCGCCGACCCGATCGCCGCCCGGACAATGCTCACGAACCTGGGAGCACGAGAGTGGCAGTGCGCCCTGGTCGTGACGCCGGTCTGCAAGGCGATCTCGCGCGCCGCCAGGGCTGGGGTCACACCCCCGCCAGAACCCCAACCCGCACCTGAGGGATCAACGGCCGATCCGGTCTGAGCGCGATTCGCCCTCCAGCGAGACGACGTCGGTGGCCCAGGTGGCCCAGGTGTCCCCGGATGGCGATCGCGAGTAAGGTTAGGTGTACCTAACTTTCGCTCTGGTATCCGTCCGGCCTCGAGGAGTGCACATGTTTGCGAACTTCCTCATCGGGTTGCGCGAGGGCCTGGAAGCCGCACTCGTGGTCAGTATCCTTATCGCCTACCTGGTCAAGTCCGGACGGCAGGATCGTCTGCCGGCGATTTGGCTCGGCGTCGGCGCAGCTGTCGGACTGTCGCTGGCCTTCGGGGCCTTCCTCACGTTCACCTCGCAGTCGCTGACGTTCAAGGCGCAGGAAACCTTCGGCGGTGTGATGTCGATCATCGCTGTCGGACTGGTCACCTGGATGGTCTTCTGGATGCGCCGCGCCTCGCGATCGATCGCCGGAGATCTGCGCGACAAGGTCGATAGCGCCCTCGCGGTAGGCGCCGGCGCCCTGGCCATCGTGGCGTTCATCTCGGTGGGTCGCGAAGGACTTGAGACAGCCCTGTTCGTCTGGTCGGCCGTGCAAGCCAGCGGCGACACCACCACTCCCCTCCTGGGAGCAATGCTCGGTCTTGCCACCGCGGTGCTGCTCGGGTGGCTGATCTACAAGCGCGCCGTGACGCTGAATCTCACGACGTTCTTCCGCTGGACGGGTGCTGCCCTCATCATCGTGGCCGCCGGCGTCCTGTCGTACGGCATCCACGATCTGCAGGAGGCCGGGATCCTGCCGGGCCTGAACAACCTGGCCTTCGATGTGAGCGCGCAGATCCCGCCGGGCTCGTGGTATGGCACGCTGCTCAAGGGCGTCTTCAACTTCTCGCCCCAGACCACGTGGCTCGAACTGCTCGCGTGGTGGGCCTACGTGGTTCCTGTGATGGTGCTGTATTTCCGGCCGGTCCGCGAAGCAAAG
>Ga0105047_10005249_pt1 | contig 22324 bp, 17 predicted proteins | sample MAT04_FD_78384 | JGI IMG/M metagenome (GOLD analysis project Ga0105047, IMG submission 78384) | Freshwater microbial communities from Lake Fryxell liftoff mats and glacier meltwater in Antarctica - MAT-04 (megahit assembly) | ecosystem: Environmental > Aquatic > Freshwater > Ice > Liftoff... | reverse complement strand
GCGCGCGAGATGGCGCGTGCCGGACTGGCTGTGCGTGGTTTTCGGGGACTGCTCGCCAGCACCCTGCCGGAAGCCTCCGGCCTGTCCTCCTCGGCGGCGTTGGAGCTGGCGTCCGCCTGGGCCATGTCGCCCGTCGGCGGTCCAGCTGTGTCTCCCCTGGAGATGGCGCGTATCGCCCAGCGAGCAGAGAACGAGTACGTTGGCGTCCGCTGCGGCCTGATGGACCAGTTCGCCGCCGCGTGCGGCGTGCCCGGATCGGCCGTCATGCTGGATTGCCGGACCCTGGGGCACCGGCCCGTGGCGCTGCCGGAGGGCCTCGTCGTCTGCGTGGTGCACTCGGGCGTGCCCCGCACACTGGTCACGTCGGCCTACAACGAGCGTCGTGCCGATTGCGAGCGTGCCGTTGCCAGCGTCCGGGAACAGGAGCCGAGTGTCCGGGCACTGCGCGACGTGGACTTGGCGATGCTGGGGCGCGCCGCGGCCGGAATGGACCGGCTGGCGGAGATGCGCGCCCGTCACATCATCGAAGAGAACGCCCGGGTGCTGGACACAGTTGCCGCGTTCGTAGCGGGCGACCTACCGGCCATCGGCGCACTGTTCGCGGCGAGCCACGCTTCGCTGCGCGACCTGTTCGCGGTGAGCTGCCCGGAGCTGGACCTGCTGGTGGAGCTATCAGCCGCGACCCCCGGCGTGGTGGCGGCACGGATGACGGGGGCAGGTTTCGGCGGCTGCATCGTGGTCCTGGCGATGCCCGACGCCGTCGACGACCTGTGGGCGCGCGTGCAACGCGACTACCCCGCGCAGACGGGCCGGACCCCCCGCGTGTGGCGCGTGCGCGCCGTAGTTGGTGCCGGCGAGCTGACTGACTACAGCTGAGTGGCTAGCTCGCGGCCATCCTGGAGCGATCGCTAGCCCTTCGTCGAGCCGAGCGTCAGGCCACCGATGAACTGGCGCTGCAGCACGAGATAGACCACGAGCGTCGGCAGCGCGACGATCAGTGCGCCGGCGGCGACCAGGTTGTTGTCCACGAAGAACTGGCCCTTGAGATTGTTGAGGGCTGATGTGATCGGGTACTTCGCGCCCGTGCGCATCAGCATCAGCGCCCAGAAGAAGTCGTTGTAGATGAACGTGAACTCGAGGGTCGCGAGGGCGGCCAGGGCAGGCTTGGTCAGCGGCATGATGACGCGGCTGTACGTCGTCCAGACGGATGCGCCATCCACGACCGCAGCCTCGTTCAACTCCTTGGGCAGTGTCTTCATGTAGTTGCTGAGCACGAATGTGCAGAAGCCCAGCTGGAACGCGACGTGGATGACGATCATGCCCAGGTACTGGTCGTACAACAGCCCGTTGTCACTCAGCGGCGGGAAGATCGGGATGCTCAGGTACATCCGGAATAGCGGCGTGATGATCACCTGCGGCGGCAGCAGATTGAGCGCCGTGAACAGCATCAGCAGCACGAGATTGAATCGCCAGCTGTATCGAGATACTGCGAACGCCATCATCGAGGCGAGGAACAGCACGATGACAACCGCGGGCACCACGATGACGAGGGTGTTCAGGAAGTACCGCGCGAGCTCCGCCTTGTTCCATGCATTCGCGTAGTTATCCAGCGTGAGCGTGTCCGGCAAGGATACGAAACCCTTTGCCGATGTCTCGGCATACGGCCGTAACGACTGGTAGACCGTCCACAACAGTGGGAACAGCCAGACGATGCAGATAGCGATCAGGAATACGTGCAGGAACGTGCGGTTCCAGTCGCGCGGCTTCCGGGTGTGGCCCTGCGGGGGCTGTGTCGCGGCGCTCATGTCGCCTCCTCGCGGACGGAGCGGACCAGGAAGTACACGATGGGGCCTAGCGAGATGAGCAGCAGGATGACCGCGATCGACGAGCCGAAGCCGATCAGGCTCGCCTCCCCGATGAGGTTGTTGGTGACCAGGATCGAGAGCAGTTCCAGACCATTCTTTCCACGATTGATGATGTAGGCGATGTCGAAGGCCCGGAGTGACTCGATGACAGTGATCACGAGCACGACCACGTTGATGGGCCGGAGCACCGGGAACACCACCCGGAAGAATGTTTGGCGCTCGTTGGCGCCGTCGATCTGGGCTGCCTCACGAAGGCCGGGATCGACCGCCTTGAGACCAGCCAGGTAGAGCACCATCACGTAGCCGATGTGCCGCCACGAAGCAGCCACGAGGACCGCCCACAAGTTGATGTCCTTGTCGCCCAGCCAGTCGATGAAGCCAGGGTCCCGGGAGGTGGTGCCCAGCACGTTGTTCAGGAACCCCTGGTCGGGCGAGTACTGCAGCTGCCAGATGAAGCCGACGATGGCAAGCGAGAGCACCACCGGCATGTACAGCACGCTCTGATACACGCGCGTGCCACGTATCCCCTTGTCCAGCAGGACTGCCAGGAACAGGCCGATGGGTGTGGCCACGAAGATGAAGAACGCCAGCCACAGGATGTTGTGGGTGAACGCCGGCCAGAAGGGCTTGTATTTGGTGAACAGGTTGACGTAGTTATCGAGGCCGTTGAACTTGATGCGGTCGATGCCGCCGATGCCATTCCAGGAGGTGAATGACAGGACCACGGACAGGATGGTCGGCAGCAGGATGAAGAACACGACCAGGAACGTTGGGATGGCCACCATCCCGAGCAGGATCACGCGGTCGACCCGGGTGAGGGTGCTGTAGCGACGGCGTCTGCGACCCGGGGACGCAGAAGCCCCCGTACCGCCAAGGATCGGCGATACGGGGGGCATCTTCTCGGTGACGTGTTGCGTCACCGGACGATCTGTACTGCTGGCCTACTGCGGCGGCAGGGTGTCCCAGAAGTCCTGGATGCCCTGCTGGAAAGCGGCCAGGTCCTGCTCAGGCTCACCCAGGAAGCTCTGGAGGAAGCCCTGCATGCCATTCGGGCCGGCGAAGTCCGGCCGGGTGTCACGATCGAGGAACTGGGCGATGGCGCCGGAGCTGGCGATGATCTCCGCCGACTTCGCCTGGAACGGCGTGTAGCCGCTGGTGTCGACGTCATTGGCCGCGCCCACGCTGTTGGGGCTGACCGCCAGGAACGCGTTCTGCGCCGCGCCCGTCGACAGGCACTTGAGGAGGGCCTTGGCGCCCTCCGGGTTCTTGGGGGCCCTGCTGAGCATGAACCCGTCGATGGGGGCGTCGATGCCCAACTGGGCGTCGAACTCGGTCCCCAGCGTCGGGAACGCGAAGAAGTCGAGGTTGCCGCGCTGCTCCGGCGTTGCCTGCTCACCGGCGAAGGTGCCCAGGAAGTACATGCCCGCCTTGCCGGAGATCATGTCCTGCGCGGCTTCCTGCCAGGTGCGTCCAAGCGCTCCGGCCTGATGCACCGGGAGGAGGGTCTTCCACGCCTCGAACACGGCGGTCACCTTGGGATCGGTCCATTTCTCGGTGCCTGCCATCAGGCCGGTATGGAAGTCATAGCCGTTGACGCGCATGTTGAGGATGTCGAACGTGCCCATGGCGGGCCAGCCGTCCTTGTCCGCGAATGCTACGGGCACGAGGCCGTCCGCCTGCATCTGGGTCGCGAGCGCGCTGAAGCTTGCCAGATCGGTCGGGACCGCGTAGTTCTTCTCAGTCCAGAGGGCCTTGTTGTAGATGACCACCCAGGGGTAGTTGTAGAAGGGCACGAAGATCTGCTCGCCATCGTTGCCGGTGGACGCAGACTTGAAGGCCGGGTTGTAGTTGCTCTCGATCTCCGCCCAGACATCGCTCACCGACGAGGCGAGGCCCTGGTCGTAGAAGAACTTGGCCCGATACCCCGCGAACCACGTGAACACGTCATCAGGTGTGCCCTGGAGGTACGAGTTGATCTGGTCCTGGAAGGTGCCGTGGTCGACCGTGTTGACGGTGTACGTGTCACCGGTGACGGTCGCGCAGTAGTCGAGTGCGGCCTGGAAGGCGGCCTTGGGCACCGCATCCGAGTAGTTCGATCCCACGGTGACCACGCCGCCCTGGGCGCTGGCACCGATGCCGCTGACGCTGAGTGCGGCGACTGCTAGGCCGGTCATCACGACCGACCTGCGGACGCCATGAAGGAACGCCATGAAGGATCCTCCTCTTGCCTCTTCTGTGCCCCGCGGAAGGACCGCAGACGGATCAACAGAAACCCACAGGTTCCCACGGAGTGTGACTCGCTCGAGCCCATCCTGTCAAGGACTCGCTACCGATCTGTACCATTGCTGGCCGGGTACTCGTTGACTTATGTCCGGTTCTGCGCGAAACTGCGGCGGCCGCAAGATCTGCGTCGTCACAGCTTCTGGACGCATGTCACAGGGCTGCGACAGCCGCCACATGAGGAGACGCGACACCCGTGCTCGCCCGTCAGCGTCACGCCTACATCCTGGACCGGGTGCGCACGGATGGCGGGGTGCGCGTGGCGGACCTGGTGCGGGAGCTGGAAGTGTCGGACATGACCATCCGGCGGGACCTGGAGCTGCTCCACGAACAGGGTCTCCTCGAGAAGGTCCACGGCGGTGCCACGACATTGCCGTCGAGCGCGTTGTTCGAGCCTGGGTTCAGCGCCAAGGTGACCCTCCAGCAGGAAGCCAAGGAACTCATCGCGGCAGCAGCAGCGGCACTCGTGAGCCCTGGACAGGCCATCGCCATCTCCGCCGGTACCACCACCTACGCTGTGGCGCGCAGGCTCCTGGACGTGCCTCGGCTGACCGTGGTCACCAACTCCGTGCCCGTTGCGGATGTCCTGTACCACGGTGGACGGTCCGACCAGACGGTAATCCTCACGGGAGGTGTGCGGACACCATCGGACGCCCTCGCGGGGCCGTTCACGGTCGCGGCGTTGCGGATGGTGAACGTGGACCTGGTGCTCATGGGCGTCCATGGCATGGACCAGCGGGCCGGGTTCACGACACCCAACATGCTGGAAGCGGAGACTGATCGGGCACTCCTGGAGGCCGGCCGACGCCTCGTGGTCGTGGCCGACCACACCAAGTGGGGGGTCATCGGCGTCAGCACCATCGCCCGCCTGACGCAGGCGGACCTGCTCATCTCCGATAGCGGCCTGTCCGAGTCGGCACGCCTGGTCCTGGGGGAGCAGGTGCAGGAGCTGCACATCGTGGGCGAGACCGGACGGCCCGATAACGTGGTCGCGTGGCGCACCGACAGCGAAGGCGGTCGCCCGCAGTGACGGACATCCCTGCCGCCGCCACGGACGAGGCTGGTGGCGTGACGCGAGCGCATCCCCACCGGCGGTACGACCCCTTGCTCGACCGCTGGGTGCTGGTGTCGGTCGGCAGGACCCGCCGGCCCTGGAACGGGTCGCGCGAGAGCACCAGCCGTCTGGAGCCGCCACGCCATGACCCGCGCTGCTATCTGTGTCCCGGGAACGAGCGCGCCAACGGCGAGCGCAACCCGGACTACCCGGGCACGTTCGTGTTCACCAACGACTTCGCGGCCCTCCAGCCGGACAGCCCCATCGATCGACGCGAAGACGGGCTGCTGGTCGCCGAGGGTGAGCGGGGCACGAGTCGGGTGGTGTGCTACTCGCCGCGTCACGATCTGGGCATGGCGAGCATGCCCGTGGACGACATCCGGACCGTCGTCGACATGTGGGCCGACCAGACGACCGAGCTGGGCGCCCGATACCGCTGGGTCCAGGTGTTCGAGAACCGGGGCGCCGAGATGGGAGCATCGAGCCCGCACCCACACGGCCAGATCTGGGCCGGCTCGGCGTTGCCGACGGATGCTGCCCGAGAGGATGCGACGCAGCGGACATACGCGGACGCCACGGGTCACCGGATGCTGCTCGACTACGCCGCCCAGGAGCTCTCCGGGCCGCGGGTCGTGGAACAGGACGCCGACTGGCTCGTGGTCGTGCCCTACTGGGCCGCCTGGCCATACGAGACGATGATCCTGCCACGGGCGCCGGCGTCCCGGATCGAGGATCTGGAGCCAGCGCGCCGGGACTCGCTGGCACGTGTCCTGAGCCGGTTGCTGCAGTGCTACGACGCCCTGTTCCAGCGGCCATTCCCGTACTCCATGGGCTGGCACCAGGCGCCGTTCGGGGCCGGCGGCACGGACCATTGGCAGCTGCACGGCCACGTCCTGCCGCCGCTGTTGCGGCAGAACGTGCGCAAGTTCATGGTCGGCTACGAGCTGCTGGCGGAGCCGCAGCGCGACATCACGCCCGAGGACGCGGCCGAACAACTGCGCGAAGCAGGCGCCACATTGCTGTCTTGAGCGGCCAGCGATACGTCCTGGCGCTCGACCAGGGCACCACCTCGTCGCGCGCCATCCTGTTCGATCGTGCCGGACGCCCCGTGGGAACCGCCCAGCGGGAACTGACCCAGCACCTGCCATCTCCCGGCCACGTGGAACATGACGCCGAGGAGATCTGGCAGTCGCAGCTTGCCGTGGCGCGCGAGGTGATGGCCGCGACCGGCATGCGCGTCGCGGATATCGCCGCGATGGGCATCACCAACCAGCGCGAGACGACCATCGTCTGGGATCGCGTGACAGGTGTCCCGGTCGGCCCCGCCATCGTATGGCAGAGCCGCATCACGGCGCCCCGGTGTGACGCCATCCGGAGGGCCGGGCACGAGGCACGTGTCCGGGAGCTGACGGGCCTGCCGATCGATGCGTACTTCTCGGGTCCCAAGATCGCCCACATCCTTGACTCGCAACCCGGATTGCGAGCGCGTGCAGTCGCCGGGGAGCTGTGTTTCGGCACAGTCGATTCGTGGCTGCTGTGGCGGCTGACCGGGGGCCGGGTGCATGCGACGGACGTCAGCAACGCCAGCCGGACGCTCCTGCTGGATATCAGCCGGCTCACCTGGGACCCATGGCTCTGCCAGCTGATGGACGTGCCGATGCAGCTGTTGCCGGACATCGTCAGCTCCAGCGGCGTGGTTGCCGAGACGGACGCGGAGTGGTTCGGCGGCCCGATCCCCATCTCTGGCATCGCAGGCGACCAGCAGGCCGCCACGTTCGGTCAGGCGTGCTTCAACCCGGGCGCCACCAAGAACACCTACGGCACTGGCGCTTTCCTGCTCCGAAACGTCGGGCGTGCGCCGGTCGCCGCGGGTCACGGGCTGTTGACGACCGTCCTGTGGCGCCTCGGTGACGATCCGGTGGCGAGCTACGCGCTCGAGGGTTCGGTGTTCGTGGCAGGCGCTGCCGTGCAGTGGCTGCGAGATGGCCTGCGTGCCATCGATTCGGCAGCGGACGTGGAGCGACTGGCGGCGGGTGGCTCGCGGGAGGACGGGCTGTATCTCGTGCCCGCCTTCACCGGCCTCGGTGCGCCGTGGTGGGACCCGACGGCGCGGGGCCTGCTCATCGGCATCACGCGGGGCACGGATCTTGCCGATATCGCCCGCGCGACCATCGACTCCATCGCCTACCAAGTCCGCGACGTCCTGGACAGCATGGCCGCGGATGAGGTGGGCCCGACGCCGGTCCTGCGCGTCGATGGCGGCGCTGCCCGGAACGACAGCCTGCTGCAGTTCCAGGCCGACCTGCTGGGGGTGCCCGTGGAGCGGCCGGTCGTGACCGAGACGACCGCTGCCGGTGCCGCGTTCCTGGCGGGCCTTGCGGTGGGTCTGTGGTCAGGTCAGGACGAGATCAGGGCTACCTGGGCACTGGATCGCAGATTCGAGCCGCGGATGGATGTCACGACACGCGATCGGCTGGTCGGTGGCTGGCGCCGAGCCGTGGAGCGGAGCCTGCACTGGGCCGAAGGACCAGAAGCCTGACCGTCGCCCTGTCAGGGGTCGAAGTCGGGGGCCTGGTTGACCACCGCTCCATCGATGAGGGTCACGAGTGGTCGAGTGGCCGCCAGGTGCTCCCCTCGCCTGCCGGGCTCGAGCAGGCCGTCGATGGGTACCACCAGCAGGTCGGCAGGGCTGCCTGGCGTCAGCCGTCCGAGGCGATGGTCGCCCAGGGACAGGCAGGGGTCCACGCACGCGGCACGCAACGCCCGGTCGACACCGATAGCTTGCTCCGGATGGAGCGCGGCCCGTTCCTCGGCCCAGGTCGGGTCCACGCGCGCCACGGCCGCGGCCAGGTTGCGCCACGGGTCGGGTGACTCGACCGGGGCATCCGTGCCAAAGGGCATCAGCGCACCGGTGGCATCCAGGGCAGCGATGGGGAACGCGTGCGCAGAGCGGTTGCCCCACGCCTGACGGACCGCGGGCGCGTCCGAGCACAGGTGGCAGGGCTGCACGGACGCCGCGATGCGAGCGCGCGAGAAGCGCGGCACATCTGCCGGATCGACCAGCTGGGCGTGCTCGACCCGGTGGGCGATCCCTGGGACCCGCTCCAGCGCCTCCAGGACGTCCAGCGCGGCCCGAACCGCGGCGTCGCCGATGCCGTGGATCTGGACGGCGATGCCTGCGGCGGCGGCGGTGCGCGCCACGTCCCGCATCGCCGCCTGGTCGTGGGTGATCATGCCCGCAGGTCCGCCTACCGGTCGGCCGCCGGCGTCATCGACCTCGTACGGCGCCAGCAGTGCCGCGCTCCGGGAGCCGAGCGACCCATCCGCGAACAGCTTCAACCAGCCATCGCGATAGCGGCCGATGCCCTGCCCCGTGTGCATGCCGGTCTCGATCGCCGCAGCCAGCTCGACCTCCCGGACGGATGCTGCGACCCGGAGTGGCAGCCGATCCTGCTCGGCGAGGCTCCGGTATAGCCGCGGTCCCTGCAGGGGCGCGGAGATGGCGAGGTCGCCCGGATCGTGGACACCGGTGACGCCGAGGGACGCGAGCAGTGCGGCGTAACGGGCCAGGTCCATGGTCCGATCGGCGATGGTCCGCGTCGGGATGACCGCGTCGAGCAGTGTCGCTGCGGCTTCGTGCAGCACGCCCGTGGGCAGCCCATCCGAGTCGCGCCTGACCAGGCCGCCGCCAGCGCTGGCCGCAGATGTGATACCTGCTCGTGCGAGTGCTGGCCGGCTTGCCCAGCGGGCATGATGATCGTGGCTCCAGAGTGCCACCGGGCGCCCCGGCGCCAAGAGCCACAGCTCGTCCGCGGTCGGCCACGCCCCTAGCTGGTCCAGCGACCAGCCGTCGCCCAGCAGCCACGTATCGACCTCTCCGCGCGCGGTCAGCGTGGCGTGCGAATCGGCGATCGCGGCCCAGACGCTGGCCCGGTCTGGCAGGTCACCCAGCCGCAGGCCTGCGGCCGCCGCCGCAGCCATGCCCAGGTGGAGATGGGCATCCGTGATGCCGGGCATCGCGCAGGTGCCCGGCGGCAACTGCCAGCGCTGTGTCCGGGGACCCGCCAGCGACTCGATGGCCTGGCGTGTGCCGGTGTGGCTGACGATGCCATTGGTGAGCGCGATGGCTTCGACCTCGCCCAGGCCGGTCTGTCCGGCAAGGGTCAGGACGCGCCCGATGATGATCCGGTCGGGCACCGGGTCAGGCCCCGAGCAGGCCGCGCAGCCCTGTGTCGTCAAGGCCGGCCCCCAGGCCCAGTGCCAGGCCGATGCGCGCCTTGGGGCCGCTCAGCCAGCCTGCAGGGATCACGCCGGCCGCCATCCAGTGCGCACCACCGCCCGGGAAGCCGTAGCTGGGCGACACCCGGCCGGACACGCAGCGGGTGGCGAGGACGACCGGGATACCGACTGCCATCGCCTCTGCCGCGGCCGCCAACACGTCCGGATGGGTGTTGCCGCTGCCCGTGGCGGCGATGACCAGGCCCCGGGCGCCCATGCTGGTCGCAGCCCGGACGAGCCCGCCGTCCATAGCCACGGTCACCGTGATGAGGGACACGGGCTCCGCTGCCGCGCTGGGGATCACGGGCAGTGACCGGTGCATGGTCCGGCGCCGCCCGACGATGACCTGGCCGCCAAGGATGTGTCCCAGCGGGCCGAGGTTCATGGCCTGGAACGTGTCGTACGCATCGGTGTGGATCTTGGTCACGTCATCGGCGGGCAGGATGGCGCCGCCCATGACGACGACTGTCCCCTGCCCGGTCATCCCTGGCGACGCGGCGACCCGCACGGCGTCGATGAGGTTGGCGGGGCCTTCGAAGCCCGGATGGCCGGCGGAGCGCATGGCGCCCACGATGACCACCGGCTTGTCCGAGTCGACCAGGAGGTCGTACGCGAAGGCCGTCTCCTCCATCACGTCCGTGCCCTGGACCACGACCACGCCGCTCACCTCCGCTCGAGCCAGTGCCGCACGTGCCAGGGAGGCGATCGCCAGCATCTGCGCGAAGCCGAGATGGGACGCCGGCACGAGACCCCAGTCCACCGCCTCCACTGTCGCGATGTCCCCCAGGCCGGGTGTCCGTGCGAGGATGGCCGCCCCGTCCAGGGCTGGCACGGCAGCGCCCGTCACCGGATCGGGCAGCATCGAGATGGTGCCGCCCGTGAAGATCGTGACCACTGTTGGCCGGACGGTCACTCGTCCTCGTCCGGCGCGGTACCACCGGGCCCGGAGGGTGCGCTGGCCGAGGAACCAGCAGGGCCGGCACGGCCAGGCACGACCGGCGATGCCATGTAGTCGATGGGTGAGGGCCGGTCGGACGACTCGACATAGCGCAGCTTGATGGCCCGGGTCAGGACCGAGGTCTGGGTCGCGACGGTCATCGGGTCGACTGGCTGGTACGTCTCCGCGGGCGCCGCGGATGCGTCCATGGCGGGCGACAGGAAGAACGAGGCGATGGCGGTCGCGCCCACGAGCGCGGCGCACATGATGATCACGACCGTGGGGCCGACGAGGTCGGAGATGGGCCCGGCGATGATGATGGGCACGAAGCTGGCGAGGCTCACGAGCGTGTTCAGGACGCCGAAGACGCGACCCCGGACGTCCTCCGGCAGCTCCTCCTGCAATGCCGTCTGGGCGGGCACAGCTACGAAGGCGTACGAGATGCCCGCCGTGAAGGCCACGAAGACGCTCACGTTGCGCAGCGAGAGCGCGCCATCGCTGGGCAGTCCCAGTCCCTGCGCCGCTCCCAGGATGAGCAGCGAGACACCCAGGGACACGAGCCCGATCTCGATGAGCCGTTTGCGAGCCACGTACTTGCCGAACACATTGAGGATGCCGATGCCGATCACGAGACCGATACCCAGCGGCAGCACCAGCATCCAGAAGTCGGATGAGGTCAGGCCCAGGGCCTCGACGGCGAACGCGGGCCCCAGCACGCCGAGCACCCCGATGAGGGACGACGTGATGGTCAGGTATGCCAACGCCCAGAAGATGCTGTTGTGATCCTTGATGTAGACCAGGCCGTCCTTGAGCTGGGACAGCGTGGCCCGGACAGCGACACCCATCTGACGCACCGCGTCGCTGGCGATATCGCGCAGCACGGACGGCGCAGGTGGCAGGGTCCAGCACAGCACGCCCGCCACAAGGTAGAGACCCGCCACGATGCCGATGAGCGCATCGACCCCGGTGAGAGCCACGAACAGCGGTCCCAGCACCGCGAATCCCAGCGCGAATGAGGCCTGGAGTCCGAGCACGAACATGCCGTTCGCGGTCATCAGGTCGCTGCGCTTCACCACGAGCGGGATCATGGCGGTCTCCGCGGGCGCGAAGAACGTGGTCAGGGTGGCCACGATGGCCGTGATGATGTACAGGGCGACGACGTTGGTATCGAAGAACACGAGCGCCACGAATAGCAGGCCACGGGCGACGTTGGTCCAGATGAGGATCTTGCGTCGGTCGTAGCGGTCGACGAACACGCCTGCGATGGCCCCGAAGACCACGGCCGGGACGAGGAACGTGAGCAGCAGGAACGCTGTCGACGTCGTGGAGTTGGTGAGGTTGAAGACCTGGATGGTCAGGCCGTACAGCACCATGTTGCCGCCGACCTGGGTCAGGATCTGGGACAGGAACAGGGCCAGGAACTTCGGGTTCGCGAGCACGCCCCGCGCGCTGTGTGCATCCGTACCGGGGTCGTCCGGCACGCCCATGACCATCTGTACGCCGGTTCCCTCAGACGTCACGTCAGGGTGCCCTGCCAGGGCTGGAAGCGGGGGAAGCGTCAGGTGTCGGCGCGTGCCAGCCGGACGGCAGCGGACCACTGGGTGCCGGCAGCGGTCCGTACGGCTGTGGCTCGCTGGCACCCTGGGCGGCCAGGAATGCTGCATCGAAGGCGGCGAAGTCGCCGCCCGTCGCGGCCGTGAACGCCTCATCGTCCGTCACGCCCCCGCGATACGAGGTGATGAGCTGCACCAGCTTGTCCTTGCCGTAGCTGTCGATGAAGAAGTCGACCGCGGCGACGCTCTCGGCATAGGCGAGGCTGAAACGCTCGTATGTGGTCGGGAACAGCCCTCCGAGTCCCGTCAGGGGGATGAGGTTGCCGCCATTCGCGGCGTCCTTGACCTGTGCCCGGTCGCCCACGCCGTAGCCCTCCGAGAGGTACACGGCGAGACCCTCGTTCAGCCAACGGGGCGGGAAGTGGTACGCGTTGCTGACAGCATCCGAGAACACGATGTGGGTCAGCTCGTGGGTCACCAGGGTGTCGACCCAATCCGAGCCGACCTCGTCCGCGGAGATGTTGCCGACCATCGTCCGGATGGCTGGGTTGGCCTGGCCGCCGACGTTCTCCCGAGCGCCCGGTGCGAGCGCGCCCCGGAATGCCTCTTCCGTGGAGTAGATGAAGAAGTCGACGGGCTTGACCTCCGTGACGCCGAGCAGCGACGCCGCCTGGTCGATGGCGCGCTGACCGATGTCCAGGGCACGGCGGGCGAACGCCTCGTCACCTTCGTACCAGTGGAGGGTCACGGTGGGGCCGGACATCGTCTGCCACTGGAAGCGGTCGTCGTCGACGGTCACCGCGCCCGACGGTCCCACCGCGATCCCAGACGGTGTCGTGACCCGGAAGCGGAAAGCGAGGGTCGTGTTCGCGGGCGTGAAGCCGTCTTGGGCCACCTCCGCGACGTAGCTGCCGTCCGTCTGGAGCTGTGGCACGACGCTGCGCACCAGGTCCGTGGTGCCGTCCTTGAGCCGCGTCAGCAACTCCACCCGGTCGGGTGTCTCGTCTGACCGGAAGGTGGTGCTGAAGGTGATGGGCGTGGTCAGGGTGCCGCTGCCGGTCGGCGTCCCGAACGTGACACCGATGCTCGCCAACGCCCCGGGCGATGTCGCCGCTGGCGATGGGGCCTGGGCGCGCGTCTGGGTGCCCGCGAGGACCATGCCCAGGATCAAGGTCACGACCACGAGCGCCATGATCACCCGCACGGCGGCGTCGCTGTTCCGGGACCTGCGGTTCCGGCTCGGTCTCATCGGTCGGCCCAGTCCAGGCCGGCGTAGCGCACGATGCCGATGCCCGACTGCGCTGCTCCCAGCAGTCCATCGCGGCTGAGGGCCCATGTCTCGCCGTAGCGCAACGGCATGACGGGCACCTGGTCCTGGACGATCCGCTGGGCGTCCGCGTAGTGCGCCTCCTGCTCGGCGGCATCACCCGTGGCTGCTGCTGCATCGAGGGCATCGTCAAACGCGGTATCGCTCCAGCCCCCCGCGTTGCTGGGGCTGCCGGTCTCGAGCAACAGGCCCAGGAAGTCGTAGGGATGCGGGTAGTCGGCACTCCACGCGAGGCTCCACATCCGGGGCGTATCGCTGTCGAGCCGCGCGGAATACTCGGCGAAGGGCATCTGCTCCGCGGTGAGGGTGATACCCAGCTCCCGCTGGATGCCGTCCAGGATCGCGTCCTGATATATCGAGCCGCTGGTCACCAGCGTGACCTTCGGGAAGCCGACCCCGCCGGGGTACCCAGCGGCCGCCATCGCGGCACGGGCCGCGTCTGGATCGAACACCGGGCTGAAGTCCCCGTCGCCCCGGCCGGCGATACCCGGCGGCACCATCGACGTGGCGGGCACTGCCGTCGCGTCGGAGAGCCGGACGATCGAATCCCAGTCGACTGCCCAGGCGAACGCCTGGCGCACTCGCGGGTCATCGAAGGGCGGACGGGTGGCATCGAAGCCGTAGTACTCCACGGACAGGTCATCGGACCGTCTCAGTTGCGGGCCCAGGGTGCGGTCGTAGCGGATCCAGGACGCGTCATCGGAGCTGATGTTGACGTAGTCCACGTCGCCTGCCTGGAAGGCATCCACGGAACCGTCGTCCAGGGAGGTCACCTGCCGGATGCGCTCGATGGCGGGCGTGCCGGCCCAGTAGCGCGGGTTGGCCGTGAGCAGGAACCCATCCTCGTCCTGGTCGGACGGGATGTAGGCCCCCGACACCACGAGATCGTCCGGCAACACCGGTCCGGACGCAGCGGCGGGCAGGGACGAGGGCACGACGGCCAAGGTCGGCGCTGCCGCGGCGGCCGGGAACCAGGAGGCGGGTCGCACGAAGTCCACGACCACCCTGTCGCCGTCGGCGCGGAGGCCGACATCGGACGCGGATGCTGTGCCCGCCATGTACTCCGCAGCACCGACGATGTCCGTGAGCAGACCCGATAGCGGACCCGGCGTGACAGGGTCGATGATGCGCAGCCAGCTGGCCACGACATCCTGGGATGTGATGGGTGTGCCGTCGCTGAAGGTGATGCCGGGTCGCAGGGTGAACGTCAGGCGATGACCGCCTTCGGACACCTCCCAGCTCTCGGCCAGGGCCGGCTGGACCTGGGCCGCGGGGTCGAAGGTGGTGAGGCCTTCCCACAACTGCGCCAGCACGGATGCGGACTGGGCATCCCCGGCCAGTGCCGGATCCCAGGCGACCGTTGAGGCGCCCGCGATGACGAGGTCGGCGCCCTCCGGACGCGCCGCGGGCACGATGGCAGACGGCTGTGGCGTGACGGACAGCATCGCGAGCACGGCGACGCCGATCATCAGCACCACCAGCACGATAGGCCCCACGAAACCGACGACCGAGCGCGGCCGGCCGGCCGGCGGCTCCGTCGTCAGTGCTGACGACTCGGCATCGATGTCGAAGGGGTCCGGATCCTCCTGCATGGGGCCCAGTCTATTGCTCATCGGGGTATCCGCGCGTCGCGCCCGTGGCCGGTGCTACGCTCAGGACTATCGCGGGACACCGTTCCTGAGCGAAACGAGGGGGCCGGCATGGACGAGTCGATCCAGGGATCGGTCTCCACAGGCACACACAGCTGACCGGCAACGGCCGGTGGTGCTCATCGAACGGGCCACTCGAGGGGATACGAGCGGCCCACCGTCGCCGTCAGGAGGCTGCGCATGACTGAGGACGCCGTTCCTTCGGCGAGTGCCGCGGAGACCCCGGCAACCGCGCCGGTCGAGTCTCACGCGGTCCTGCGACTGGTCGGCGGCGCAGGCCGCGTGGAGCTGCGCGCCGATGCTGCCGTCGAGGAGCTGTACCGGGCCAGCTATGAGCCTTCCTCGCCGGACGTGACCCTGGAGACCGACCGGGTCACCGTGCGCTACGCCCTGCACCGATTGCTGGGTCGGCTCTCGACATCCAGCGACACGACCAGCCGTTTCGCGCTCTCGACGCGCCAGCCATGGGACATCGCGGCCCCGGATGGCCTCACGACCCTCGACGCCGACCTGTCCGCCGGGCGGATCCTGGGTCTGCGGGTGGGGCATGGCGCCCGCACGGTCAAGATCCGCCTCGGGCGACCTGTCGGCACCGTGCCGGTGGTCATCGGCGGCGGCTCGACGGAGATCATCATCTTCCGGCCCGCGGGCATCATGGTCCGCGTTTCGACGCAGGGCGACGTGGCGAGGGTGGTCGTCGACGGTGGCCGACCCATCGGTCCGCTTTCCGGCTCCACGAGCGTCGAGCCGCCCGGTTTCGCGCTCTCCGATGACCGCTATGACGTCAGCATCACCGGCGGGTGTGCCAACCTGCTGGTCGCCACCGACCCCTGAGGCGCTGCCTGGGGGCATGAGGGCGTGAGTTCAGCGCTCGCCCGGGTCACCGCCCAGGAACGATGCCGCGCGCGTGGGCGAAGCGACCTGCTCGGGAGTCGTGAGCTGGCGCCGGTCGTGGCTCGAGTTGTGTGCGAATCCGGCCACCAGCTCCCGCAGCGCGGCGATGCGCGTCAGCTGCTGCTGCTCCACCACCGACCATCCACCGGATCGCCCGGGTGCGGCCATGAGCGTCACGAGGTGCTGCAGACACAGCTCCGCGGCGCCGATGGCCTCGGCCCATCGAGCATCGGCGGCCAACCGGACGAGACTGCCAGCTGACACCTCATCGATGTGGGCGGACTCGGTGCACACGAGGCAGGCGGGCGGTCGCGCCGCATCCTGCACACGCCTGCCCCGCGAGATGCCGCCCGCCGAGTGCGCGGTCCGCAGCTCCTGCTCCCGGATGCGCAGGATGGCGCCCAGCAGGATGGCACTGCCGAGCATGCCGCCGGACAGCCGCCGATCGGCGTCGAACAGAGCGTGGGTGTGCAGGTCACAGCAGCCACGTGCGGTGTCCAGGTCGCGCCGGAATGTCACGTCATTGACGCTCTCGTACAGGAAGCCCTCGATGAAGCGGCGGACGGCGCGGGCACGGTGGTGACACAGCGGGCAGCCGGCCGCGCGCATCGACTCCGCGAGCTGGACGGCGTTCAGGTCGCGCGCGGGCAGCGTGGACATCGAGCGGCGGCGGTCAGGGCCTTCAGTCATCGTGCACCATGATGACGGCTACCAGCCGGGGTCCTGGGGGAGTGCCATGACGCGGGGATGGGGATACACCGCGGCGGCCGCGCCGGGAGATCGCATCGTCACCACGCTCAGTCGCCGATCCGGCTCGAACGGATGACCACGCGCGCGGCAGCGGTCCACAATAACGCGATCTGGTGCGATGCCGTCTGCCGGGCCTTCGGCTGCACCACGAGCCGGGTCGCCGGTCTGTGGGTCAACCACGACCCAGCCCCCCGTACTACTCCAATGCGGTGACCATCGACCCTGCGGTACTGGATGACCAGCGATCGATGGTGCTGTCCATGCTCGCGGGCCCCCTCCCCCGGCCCTGGACCTGCAAGGACGGGTTCCACACCCTGGATCTCATGCCCATCGGCTTCCACATCCTGTTCGCCGCTGAGTGGATCGGGCTCACTGGCGCAACGGCGCCCGCATCCCCCGATACCGAGGCACGTTGGGCGGCCGTCTCGACGGACACCGGGCTGGTGGAGTGGGAGACCGCCTGGCGAGGCGACAACGCCAATGCCGACGCCGCCGGGATCCGAGGCTGTTCCTGCCACGGCTGCTCGATGATCCGGACATCCGATTCCTTGCCGGGCGACGGGACGGGGACATCGCGGTCCAGGCCGCGTATCCCGGGCTGCCGGTGGTGGGCTACGAACGCGGTGCCGATCTGGCCGCGATGCGTGCCCTGGGCTTCCGGTCGCTGGGATCGCTGCGGGTCTGGATCACGGACGACTGACCGGCTCGCTGTTCCAGCGCACCACGACGGGTGTCGCGCGGTCGTAGCCCAGCAGGGAGACGGTGGCGGTATCCAGTGCGAACGACCGGCCGAGGGTGATGGGTTGGCCCATCCAGCGCGCGGCGAGTGCCCGCAGTGCATGGCCATGAGAGAAGCACAGGACACGACCGCCGGCATCTCGCACACGGCCGATGACCCGATCCAGCCGCAGCGTGACCTCGGCGGGTGACTCGCCACCGAGGCCGCCATGGGTCCAGACGGTCCAGTCCGGCACCGACTGGTGGATCTGGGGTGTCGTCAGGCCCTCGTACGCGCCATAGTCCCACTCCGCCAGGTCCGGCTCCACGATCGCGTCCGGGAATCCGGCCAGCGCCGCCGTCCGCCGGGCGCGCAGCCGGGGACTGGTGAGCACCAGGTCGAACTGCTGCGCCGCCAGGCGCGGGGCGAGGGTCATGGCCGCGTTCTCACCCTCCGGCAGTAATGGCAGGTCGGTCGTGGAGGTGTGCCGCCCGTCACGGGACCATTCGGTCTCACCGTGTCGCACGACCCAGAACTCGGTCATCGGCGGGGTGTGGTGGCGCAGTGCAGGTGCATCGCCCACAGGGTACCCGGGCCGTGCCGGGGGCTGGGGCAGGGTGTGATAGCGTCGGGAACGTGAGCACGCAGACACCCGCCCCGCCGGAACGCGGCGATTTCATCCGGGAGATCGTGGCTGGCGATCTTCGCGCCGGCACGCACGAGCAGGTCGTCACGCGCTTCCCGCCCGAGCCGAACGGCTACCTGCACATCGGACATGCCAAGGCCATCTGCCTCAACTTCGGCATCGCCCAGGAGTTCGGCGGCCGCTGCCACCTCAGGTTCGATGACACCAACCCGACCCGGGAGGAGCAGGAATACATCGACTCCATCCAGGCCGACGTGCGCTGGCTGGGCTTCGATTGGGGCGACCACCTGTACTACGCCTCGGACTACTTCGAGCAGCTCTATACATGGGCCGTCCACCTCATCGGCGCCGGTCTGGCATACGTGGATGACCTGACGGCGGACGAGATCCGCGACCATCGCGGCACCCTCACCGAGCCCGGTCGGAACAGTCCCTGGCGTGACCGGCCAGCGGCCGAGAACCTCGACCTGTTCACGCGGATGCGGAGCGGCGAGTTCCCGGACGGGGCGCGCGTCCTGCGGGCGAAGATCGACATGGCGTCGGGCAACATCAACTTCCGGGACCCGGTGCTGTACCGGATCATGCATGCCACGCATCCCCGTACTGGTGACGCCTGGTGCATCTATCCGACCTATGACTTTGCCCACGGGCAGTCCGATGCGATCGAGGGCATCACGCACTCGATCTGCACCCTGGAGTTCGAGGACCATCGGCCGCTGTACGACTGGCTCATCGAGCACCTGCCGGTGCCGTCCCGACCGCACCAGTACGAGTTCGCGCGACTCGAGCTCAGTTACACGGTCCTGTCCAAGCGATCACTGCTGCGGCTGGTCAAGGACGGGCATGTCCGTGGCTGGGATGACCCCCGGATGCCCACCATCTCGGGCATGCGCCGACGCGGTTTCCCGGCCGAGGGCATCCGTGATTTCGCTGCCCTCATCGGGGTCGGCAAGGCTGACGCCCATATCGAGGTCGGTCAGCTTGAGTACTCGGTCCGCAACGTGCTCAACAGGTCCGCGTCGCGTCGCCTCGGCGTGCTGCGTCCGCTCAAGCTCGTCATCGAGAACTACCCAGCGGAGCAGGTCGAACAGCTCGAGGTCATCAACAACCCGGAGGATGCGTCCGCCGGCAGCCGCCAGGTCGCCTTCGCCCGGGAGCTGTGGATCGAGCAGGACGACTTCATGGAGGATCCCCCGGCGAAGTTCTTCCGGCTGGCGCCCGGCCGCGAGGTGCGGCTGCGCTCGGCGTACTTCGTGACCTGTACCGAGGTCATCAAGGACGCGGAGGGCATGATCGTGGAGCTCCGCTGCACGTATGACCCCACCACCCGCGGCGGCGACGCGCCAGACGGTCGCCGACCCAAGGCCACCCTCCATTGGGTCTCGGCCGCGCACGCCGTGCCCGCTGAAGTGCGCCTATACGACCACCTGTTCACCGTTCCGGACCCGGCAGCCGATGGCGACCTGCTCGCGCACCTGAATCCCGACTCGGAGACCGTGCTCGAGGGCTTCGTCGAAGCGTCCGTGGCCGGCCTGCCGTTGGGCGAGACGGTCCAGTTCGAGCGCCTGGGCTACTTCTGCGTCGATCCGGATTCCCGCCCGGATCGGCTGGTGGTCAACCGGGCGCTGACGCTCAAGGACACATGGGCAAAGCTGCAGGCGCAGGGCCGCCAGGACAGCTGAGGCCGCGCAGATCGGGTCCGCGGTAGACCACGTCCGGACTATCCTCCACTCCCGTAGGAGGAGGCGTCACATGTCGGTCCGTCGAGGGGCACGCCGGTCGAGCGCACTCGTGGTCGTGCTGGGTCTGGCCAGCGTGACAGCGACGGCCATGGCTGAGGGTGCTCCGCCCAGTCCGTCACCCAGCCCCGCTACCGGGCCCGGTTGGATCGGGGCGGACACAGAGGTCTATCGGGACGTCTTCTCCACCCCCACCGGCTGGTCGATCATCGACGATGACGCAGGCAGGACGGCCTACCAGGATGGCGGTCTGCTGATGTCCGCGGCCTCCGATGGGAGCACCGTCTGGGATGACCATCGGTTGCCGGATGCACACGCGGTGCTGCGGGTCGAGGCCCTCGTCTCTGGCCTGGAGGGTGCCGGCGCTGCCGGTGTCGCGTGTGGCTCCGCGCTGGGGGTGCCCAGATACCTGTTCGCGGCCGTCACCGATGCCGCCGACTGGATCACTGGAAGGATCATCGACGGCCGCGTCCAGGTCCTGGCTCGTGGCCCGCTGCCGGGTGACGTGGACGCCAGCCACGTGCGTGTGGGCATCGAGTGCGCGAGCGCGCCCGACGAGGGTGGTGACCATGTCCTCGTGACGCTCGACGGCGTGAGCGTCGCCATACCGCGATTCGACATCCCGGTCGGGCCGTATGACGCGGCCACCCTGGTCACCAGCGCCGACGTGGCACCGGTGTCCGTGCTGTTCGATGACCTGCTGGTGCATGCCGGGGCCGCATACGCGCCCCGCGCGCAGGAACGCGACCCTGACGCACCGAGCGTCTGACGCATCGTCGTTCTCGAGGGCATGGGTCGGATCCGGGGAGGCTAGCGGGCGCCGCTGCGGCTGGGTAGGTACCCTTCGATCATGCCCGCTGAATACATCTACACCGCGTACAAGCTCGCCCGCCACTATCCGCCGGACCGGACGGTGCTGGAAGACATCTCCATCTCGTTCTTCCCGGGCGCCAAGATCGGCGTCATCGGCTCCAATGGTGCCGGCAAGTCCAGCTTGCTGCGGATCATGGCCGGCCTCGATGACGGGTTCACGGGCGAAGCACGGCTGACGCCGGGCTACAGCGTCGGATTCCTGAGCCAGGAGCCGCAGTTGGACCCGTCCAAGGACGTCAAGGGCAACGTGCTCGATGGCGTCCGGGAGGTCCAGGACCTCATCGACCAATACAACGCGGTCATGGCCAAGTGGTCCGAGCCCGACGCGGACTACGAGGCCATCGGCGTCCAGCAGACGGCGCTGGAGGACCGCATCCACGCGGCCGACGCCTGGAACCTGGAGCGCAATGTGGACATCGCGATGGACGCGCTGCGCTGCCCGCCGGACGATGCCGACGTCACGACCCTGTCGGGTGGCGAGAAGCGGCGGGTGGCGCTGTGCCGGTTGCTGCTCCAGCATCCCGACCTGTTGCTGCTGGACGAGCCCACCAACCACCTCGATGCCGAGTCGGTGGAGTGGCTGGAGCGCTTCCTCCAGGAGTACGCGGGCACGGTCGTGGCCATCACCCACGACCGGTACTTCCTGGACAACGTGGCGCAGTGGATCCTGGAGCTCGACCGCGGCCGCGGCATCCCCTTCTCCGGCAACTACACCAGCTGGCTGGAGCAGAAGCTGGACCGCATGACGCGAGAATCCAAGGCCGTGGACTCGCGCCAGCGAACCCTGGCGCGCGAGCTCGAGTGGGTGCGACTGTCGCCGAAAGGGCGCCAGGCGAAGGGCAAGGCCCGTCTGAGCGCGTACGAGCAGCTGCTCGCAGAGTCCCAGGGCGACAAGGACGTCAGCCGCGAGCTGGAGATCGCGATCCCGTCCGGACCACGTCTCGGCGAGCAGGTCATCGACGTCAGCGGCCTGCGCAAGGGCTACGGCGACCGGCTGCTCATCGAGGATCTCACGTTCTCCCTGCCGCGCTCCGGCATCGTGGGCATCATCGGACCCAATGGCGCCGGCAAGACCACCCTGTTCCGGATGCTCGTCGGCCAGGAGGCCGCTGACGCAGGCACGGTGGAGATCGGATCGACGGTCCAGATGAGCTACGTCGACCAGAGTCGCGATTCGCTCCAGGCCGACCGGACCGTGTTCCAGGAGATCGCCCAGGGCACTGAGGTCATCAAGGTCGGCAACCGCGAACTGCCCGCGCGGGCCTATGTGTCCAGCTTCAACTTCCGGGGCACGGACCAGCAGAAGCTCGTCGGCGCGCTCTCGGGTGGTGAGCGGAACCGGGTGCACCTGGCCAAGCTGCTCCAGGCGGGCGGCAACGTGCTGCTCCTGGACGAGCCGACCAACGACCTGGACGTCGACACCCTGCGTGCCCTGGAGGCGGGCCTCGAATCGTTCCCGGGCTGCGTGGTGGTCATCAGCCACGACCGCTGGTTCCTGGACCGCATCGCGACCCACATCCTGGCCTTCGAGGGTGACAGCCAGGTGCGCTGGTTCACGGGCAACGTCACGGAGTACGAGGCGTTCCGACGCAAGGAGCTGGGCATCGCTGCCGAGCAGCCGCACCGCATCAAGTACAAGCGTCTGGCGACCGCCTGATCGAACACGCCCATCGCGGTCTTTTGGTGCGCGTCGTCACCGAGGTTGCGGTCCGGTGAGGTCCCGGGGGTACCCGGACGATGGTCCTATGAGTACTCTCGTGC
>Ga0105047_10005247_pt1 | contig 22330 bp, 28 predicted proteins | sample MAT04_FD_78384 | JGI IMG/M metagenome (GOLD analysis project Ga0105047, IMG submission 78384) | Freshwater microbial communities from Lake Fryxell liftoff mats and glacier meltwater in Antarctica - MAT-04 (megahit assembly) | ecosystem: Environmental > Aquatic > Freshwater > Ice > Liftoff... | reverse complement strand
GAGCAGCCATTGTTGCGACCGGACTATACAAGCTAACTTACAAAAATTACTTCCTCGGATAAATTAATTTTTCATTAAAATAATTGGCACGTATCTTACAGGGTCCGTCCCTGTAAAGTGTGATAATTTTAATGAAAAGAAAATAAGATTGCTCTTGTTTGACATATTTTTAGCGATTGTGGAGAGGGGGAGACAATAGTTATAGTGGGGAGTACTATGTTTGCGTATGAAGCACATAATTTTCGTGGTGCAATGCTGGCAGATCATCCATTTTTTGATGAATTTCCATTTTTGAGAAAATCTTTTACGAAGCAATTAATTTATTGGGCTAACAGACCGCTATTGACAGAGAATAACGTTAGCTCCCCAGTTGATTTTACTTTAGATTTTTTGACCACTGAACATGCGGAATTCGAAAACGCGTTAATTAAACCCCAATATAATTGCCATGCTGAAGATGAGGCAGCTGATGTTGGCATCGTAGCTTTTATTGGACTTGCGTTTTGGAGTAGTGAACAGTGGAAAGCTAATGGTAATCTGGTAATAGGACATGTTTCAACAGTACTTAAGTTATCTAAGTTGACTGAGGTGCAATATGCATCCTACATCACCTCTGTAATTCAAGGTAAAAATAATGATAATTATGTGGGATCGGCGTATGCTGGCGTAAGAAATCCATCTGTCGCTACTGCAGTTTATAAATATACAGCAGCAAAACTTAAAGAAGTAAGAAAACAAAATTTTGGAGGTAGATTCACTGCTGATGCAAATGTGGTATTTAGGCATAGGCATAATGATGGTTTGAGCAAAAATGTAAAAAATGATCCTAGATATGCAGAACTACTGAAAGTTGCAAATCAAATAGATAATTACAGAGAAAGAGTGGGGGCGGCTCCTATTCCCCTGTAGGATGAAAAAAGTGTTGCAACTACAATTATTTCTGTTTGATGAGCTTGGCGTTGAAAGAGGCGAGCGATAAGCTTTTGCTAGTTGATAAACAGTGGAGATAGCAGTCGATATATGAGATATTGTGAGTGTAGAAAAATTCTAATGCTTGAATGAGTTTTTTGTTAGGGGATTTGTTGTTTTCCTGCTCGATAATTGCTAAAAGTGGGGGGATAAAATCGATCTTGTTCATTTTATAAAATGATGTAAGTACCCAAACGAGTTCGGCAATAACTACGGGATCGGTGTAGATAACTTTTTCTTGAATGATGTGTTTGGCATGAAGTGCTTGACCTGCTAGGTCTTGTGCTACATCTATGGGGATATACTTTTTACCCAGGTTGGAGCCGTGCCCTAAGTTCGCTCGGGAACGTGAGCTAACCCTTACTGGAGAAAGTTGCTTTATATGTTGTTTGCATTGTCTTGCTTTATCAATATGTAAGACAAAATCAAAGTTTAATCCCCGTGATCGATAAGTGGGCGGTGTAGGATTTCACTTCGGGAAATAAAAACAATAAAATCATTCGTATTATAAATGACCTATTTTGATCTATTGCAAATACGTCTTAGGTGCGTAGAATTAACTAAATTTAAAGTGAGCAAGTCTCGCTTTTGATTCAAGAAACGACATCTCGACGTATAGTCGGGAGGAAACCAAACATCGAAAGGGGGGCTTTTTGGTATTAGCGAAAGATTGTCCATTTATTCCCAAAAGCGATGTATATGTTCTTGCTCTAACGGGAACCGAAGATAAATTTCATACATTGGAAGAGATATTTAATCCACTGGGTGTTCTTGCTACTGGTGTACTTGGATTGTCTATGTTTCAAGAGGCTGGAAATGCAGAAGAACCGGTAACCACAGATTGTGTGTGCTTGATGTTGGGTAAACAACAGAATCAAAAAACTTTATTCTTGAATCAATTAAGACAAAATGCTGAAATGCGGAATCAGTATGACGGAAAATATTTGATTTTATCAAGTAATGACATTAATACGACTATAGATGAAGTCCCGCTAACAAAATCAGAACTTCAAAAAAAAACTGAATTATCAGAGAGCCAATATGCAAAATTAATCACTGCTTCTCTAAAATATTTATCAATGAAAAAGGCTGGCATAAAACTAGAATATACTTGGGACGATATGCAAGCTAACTGGGAATTAATTGATAAGTGTTTATCAAATGATTGGAAAGATAGAGTATTTTTACCGATCGATTATCAAGCAATTGACATGTTTGATTTACAAGAGTTAATCGTTAGTAAAAAAACCAATCTGATATTGCAAAAGAGGGGTCCGACAGTAGCTGTGATAAATCGTGCTTATGCGACTTTGGAGCTTGACTGGAGAAATGGTAATGAATTGATAAATGAAATTGTTGTTAGTTATTTAAGTGCTAATTGGCGAAAATCCGACTTTACTCCTGATAGATATCCCTTGGGGATTAGGCAAAAAGATTTGTTGACACAATTTATATTTTTCGGCCAACATGTATTATATAGTGATTATGAATGTGCAAGCGGAGAAAATTTGAAAGAATTATATCCAATTAATCGCGAAGAAGTAAATGAATCACTAAAGAGAATGGATCAAATGCTGAATGGATTTAGTGCGGTATCGGTGGAAATTGCTCAAAAATATTTTGAAAATCGAAAACAAGATTGGGAATATCTTTATGTTATTACAAGAAAACCAGGTAATGCGAATCGGGTAGATAGAATACGGTTATCTAAAAAAAAGATTAAATCAATGTCTCGATAATCTTTTTTGCGACGGCGCGGATGTCATCCTCTTTATATCCTCGCGTGGTCAGAGCGGGCGTACCCAAGCGCAGTCCTGAGGGATTCCACGGTTTGCCAGTCTCGCCAGGAACGGTATTTTTGTTGGCGATAATCCCAACTTTTTCTAATGCGAGGGCTGCATCTTTGCCAGTCCATCCCCTCGAACGTAGATCAATGAGCACGAGATGTTTGTCGGTCCCACCAGATACTACATCAAAGCCTGATTTGATGAGCTCATTGGCTAAAACCTGGGCATTTTTGACCACTTGAGAAGCATAGGATTTAAATTCCTCTGTCATGGCTTCATGCAGGGCCACGCCGATGCCGGCGATAGAGTGGTTTTGGGGTCCGCCTTGGAGGGAGGGGAAGACCGCGAAATCTATTTTCTCAGCAACATCATCACCTAATAATTTTTTGCTAGCGAAGATCATAGCACCAATTGGACCGCGGAGTGTTTTCCTAGTCGTCATAGTGACAACATGAGCAAAGGGGAAAGGACTGGAATTGGCTCCCCCGGCGATAAGTCCAGCCTCATGAGCTACATCGGCCATATAGATCGCACCAACGGAGTCAGCGATCTCACGCATCCGCTGGTGATTGATTTCTCTGGGATAAGCCGTGCCACCGGAAATGAGAATTTGCGGTTTGACCTGTTGTGCCACAAGCTGGATATTGTCGTAATCAAAGACTTTGGTCGTTGGGTCGACAGAATAAAAATGAGTGTTGTAGATGCGGGCGGTAAAGCTAATGGGTTTGCCCGTATCAGGCAATTTCCAGCCATGACTCAAGTGACCGCCATCATAGAGCGACATGCCAAGCATAGTATCTCCTGGATTGAGCAGGGCAGCGTAGACCGCAAAGTTGGCGATCGTGCCCGTAACAGGCTGGACGTTGACGTGCCAGTCATTTTCATCAAGACCAAAGGCCGTAAGGGCGCGTTGTTCGACTAGTGACTCGATTGCATCGATGTTTTGATTGCCCTGATAATAACGTTTAAACGGCTGGCCCTCACTGTACTTGTTCATGAGGACAGATCCCACGGCTTCACGCACTGCATTGCTAACAAAGTTCTCAGAAGGGATCATTTCTAGGTCAGTCTGCTGGCGAGCTTCTTCTTTTTTGATGAGATCGTAGATTTCTGGATCTACATTTTGCAATGTTTGTGTCATAGTCGCTATTGTACAATAGCCATATGATTTTTGATGGCAGAACTTTTGCAAAGCAAATTGAGGAAGAGGTAAAAAACAAAGTTACGAACCTTGTTGGAAAACCAAAAATTGTGAGTATTCTCGTGGGAAATGATCCAGCGAGTGAATTGTATACCAGACTAAAGAAGCAGGCGGCAGAGAGAGTGGGGATTCAATTTGAAGTCGTGAGGCTTGCGAAGATTAATCCGGAAATTGTCAAAGAAATTGCGGAGCGAGAAGATGTGACTGGAGTCATGATCCAATTGCCACTGCCAGAGGAGATTAGAGGAGAGACCTTTAAGTTGATTGAGGCAATACCCCTGAGGAAGGATGTGGATGGACTCCGGTGGATAGAATCTGGAGTCATTTCAGCGACTGTGAGGGCGGTTTTGACAATCATTGATCAGATAGCCGTGGGTAAAACTAAATTTGTTGTCATAGGATCTAGGGGAACAGTGGGGAAACCACTAGTCCATTTTTTGAAAAAACGAGGAGTAGAAGTGGGAGAAGTCGAGTGGGATAGTCCCGAGCCTACGAAGACTGTCCTTGTAGGTGAGGTGGTGATCAGTTGCGTGGGGAAGGCAGGGGTAGTGAGTGGGGAGATGGTGAGCACAGGCGTGATCGTGATCGACGTAGGGGCCCCAACAGGGGATATGACGAAAGAAGTGTATCAAAAAGCCTCAGTGTCGGTGGAGGTGCCTGGTGGAGTGGGACCTGTTACAATCGCCTGCTTATTAAATAATGTGGTGGAAATGTATGGAAGAAAAGCTAGATTGGTGTAAAGAATTAGTGCCAGGTTTGACCGAAAAAGTGTTTGTATGTATTTTACTAGGGGTATCTAAAGAGATTTTGAAAACGATAGCAGAAGGAACATATGAACCTAAACCAGGTATATGGACTGATGAAGACTTTCGTATCTGGTTTAACGAGGTTTATCAAAAATTATTTACTGATTCTGAGTATAGTTGACAAATGCGTATCTATAATTTTGTGCTATAATTCCAGAGTTATAAAAATTTACATCTAGATGACAGTCTCCTGCTATGCAGAGTCGCTAGAGAAGTACAAGGAGATAAATATATGGCAGTCGCCAAAAAAGTAGTTAAGACCGCAAAGGTCGAAAAAGTCACCAAGATAATAGAGAAAAAGGTAGAAGAGAAGGTTGTAGAAGCTCCAAAAGTAGTTAAGGAATTCGAAGGTTTGCCAAGTCTTAAAGACATGCTAGAAGCTGGAGTCCATTTTGGTCACTCCATCAAACGTCGCAATCCCCGCATGGATGACTATGTTTATGCCGTGAAAAATGGGGTGCAGATTTTTGATCTAGTCCAGACACGTAAGGCACTAAATGATGCCTGCAACTATATCGTTGAGATGGTCGCCAAAGGCGATCAAATCATGCTAGTTGGTACCAAAGCCCAAGCCGCTGATACTATCAAAGCTGAAGCCGAGAGACTCGGGGTCGCATTTATCACTACTCACTGGGTAGGTGGACTATTTACCAACTGGGACCAGATCAAAACTCGTGTTGACAAGCTGATCGACATGAAAAAGAAATACGAAGCTGGTGAATACAAGAAATACACCAAGAAAGAACAAGTTCTCCTCAAGCGCGAAATTGATCGCTTAGAGCGAATGTATGGTGGACTCGTGACTCTTAAAGGTCTACCCAAACTAGTTGTTATTGTTGACCCAACCCGTGAAATCACCGCTATGCGTGAGGCTGGACATCGTGAGATCCCGATCGTGGCGATCGTCGATACCAATGGTGATCCAACAGGTATTGCACACGTAATCCCCGCCAACGATGACGCCTTGAAATCTGTTGTCATGCTCACTACTGCCATAACGGCTGCAGTGGAAAAAGGCCTCAAATTAGCTGCCAGCAAGGGGGCAAAATGACCATAACTGTTGACCAAATTAAGCAACTCAGAGAAGAAACTAGTGCAGGGATCATGGACGTGCGCAAAGCCTTGACTGAATGCAAAGGTGATGTCAAAGCGGCCAAAGTTTGGCTCGAGAAAAAGGGGATGAAGCGCGCTGAGGACAAATCTGAGCGTGTCACTGAAGCCGGATATATCTTTTCTTATGTACACTTTAACGGTAAGGTGGGATCGCTTGTTAAAATGGCCTGCGAAACCGACTTTGTGGCCAAAACAGAAGATTTTCAAAATCTGGGCAAAGAGATCGCTATGCAGGTAGCTTCGATGAAGCCCGCGCATGTAGAAGAACTTCTAAAGCAAGATTATCTCAAAGATACGAGCAAGACAATCGAGGCTTTGATCAAAAATCTCAGTGGGAAAACTGGGGAAAATATCAGAGTCGTTAGTATTGTATCTATATAAGAGTATCGCGTAAAGATTGGAACTAGGGGATAGATCGCCATTACACGTGTTATCATATTTGAATGACAACAATCCTGATTTTATCTCTTTTGGTTTTGTTACATGAACTCGGGCATTTTTTGATTGCCAAACTCTTTGGGATCCATGTCCTTGAGTTTGGAATTGGTCTGCCACCTAAAGCTTTAAAACTTTTTAAATACAAAGAAACGGAATATACCCTGAACTGGCTACCAATCGGCGGGTTTGTGCGACTAGCTGGGGAAGAGACTGATCCAACTCTGTGGGAGCGTATCAACCCTCTGACCCATGGTCATATGTTTTTTGCTAAACCAGCCTGGCAGAGAGCCCTGGTGATCTTGGCTGGGGTGACTATGAATTTTCTCATTGGTATCGCTTGTTTTTCTTTAATATATACCAAAATGGGGATCCCCACAGAAATTGGTAAACAGGTTATGGTGACCCAAGTAGTTGAAGGGTCTCCAGCAAAACTAGCAGAGATCAAAGTCGAAGAAGTAGTCGTGAAAATTGACGATACTATGATAGACAATAGTGAACAATTTGTGGAAATCGTCAAAGAAAATCGAGGCAAGGCAATCTCAATATATTTGACGAACGTAGATATGAGTGGGAAAAGAGGGGAAACAATGAGACAGGTGACTGTAATACCCCGCGAGAATCCACCTGAGGGCGAGGGGGCACTGGGTGTGGGAATATCGACTGTGCCGATTATATTGTATGAAAAGAAAGTGTGGTACCAGGCGCCGTTTTATGGCGCAGTAGAAGGGATGAAAGAGGCGATTGCGTGGAGCCGTGAGTTTATCCGTATTTTTATGCACCCTGTTGAACTACTTAAAAATATTTCAGGGCCCGTGGCGGTTGTGAAGGTGGGACAGAATGCTGTGAAAGAGGGTTGGGTGACGATGGCGCGATTTGCCGGAATCATCTCCCTGAATCTAGCAATCTTTAACTTGTTGCCAATCCCGGCGCTGGACGGTGGGCGACTACTGATGATCATCCTGGAGAAAATAATAGGACGTAAACGAGTGGCCAAATTTGAACGGTATGCCAACTCGATAGGGATGTTGTTGTTGATTACGCTATTGATTGGTGTGACGGTAAAAGATTTGTTTTTCTCGTAGATATCAGACAATCGGAAAACTCAGAGATCCAGATATACGGCTTATATCTGAGTTTTCTGATTGTCTGATACAATTATAATATGTCCAAACTGATCGTAACCCATATCCATCCAGATCTAGATGCTATTATGAGTTCCTGGCTACTGGTGCGGTTTAACCAATCTCAATACGGAGATGCTAAATTTGAATTTGTGCCTGCCCCACACACCTATAAAGACTTGCCCCCCGACAATGATCCAAACGTAGTACATGTGGACGTAGGCGCTGGCAAATTTGACCATCACAAACCTGGTGGATTTACGACTTGTGCCTCTAAGCTGGTATGGGAGGGGTTGATTGCGGAAGGTCTCATTTTGCCTACTGACGAGGCGATCAAAACTATGGTGAATATTGCGCTAGAGGTGGATACCTTCGCTGATTGTTATTGGCCTGGTACCGACAATGCGCGCATGGCGCTGATGTTGCACGAAATCATTCCTGCGCTTCACCGCCTTCAAACTCATGATAATGAGATGGTATTACGCCTAGTGTTTGTATACTTGGACGGAGTTTATCAGCGATTGAAAGACTGGCAAAAGGGAAAGGAAGCCGTCAATGAGGGGACAGAGTTCGAGAGTGCCTGGGGCAAGGGAATAATTGTGACTACCGCGGCTGATGATGTCTCTAAAACTGCTCAGAAAATGGGTTATGACATCGTGATAATCAGTGATAAAACCCATGGTCACCTCAAAATTAAGACCTCTCCAGCGGTAAAACTGCCACTACAAGCTTTGTATGATAAAATATCTACACGTGAAAGCTCGGAGCGATGGGTTTACCACAACTCTGGACACATGTTATTCTCAGGATCAGACAAGGGGGATCTTCAAGAGAAAACCCAACTAAATGTAACTGATATCCTAGAGATGATAAAGGGAGGTGTTATTTAAAATATGCCAATTATAGTAAAAGCTAAAAAAGATGAGTCACCAGATGGTGTCATCCGTAGATTTAAGAAAAAAGTCATGACCGAAAACGTGATTGAAGAAACACGCAAACGCGAGTTCCATAAATCACCCTCAATGCTTCGCAAGGAACGTAACAACGAAATTAAACGTAAAAAATACGTTGATCGTATGCAACGCATGAATGCCTCAAAGAAGAAATAATGACGCTTTTAGACACACTACAAGATGAAATGAGGAGTGCAATGAAGTCTCGTGATCAAGCGCGACTTGATGCACTCCGTTTCATTGTGTCGGCGATCCGCTATGTACAAGTTGATACGCCCAATCTCAATGACGAACAAATTGTCGAAATACTTAAAAAAGAAGCCAAGAAAAGACGTGAGTCGATTGTGGCGTATAAAGATGCAGGGCGTGGCGAACTTTTAGCTAAGGAAGAATTTGAACTAGGAATTATTGAAACCTACTTACCAGAAACTATGTCTGAGGACGAAGTGAGAGCCAAAGTAAAAGAGGCCCTAGACTCGGCTAAACCAGAAAACTTTGGCCAAGCGATGAACACTGCCATGAAAGCAGTGGGTAAAGGGGCAGAGGGTAATATGGTGGCTAGAATAGTTAAAGAAACTTTTGGAAAATGATTACCATAAACATATTGGCGGATGCCAAGTATCCATTTGATCGTGATGGACTGCGAACACATTTAACTAAAGTTTTGATTAAATACCGCTTGACAGACAAGGTCGAGGTCGACGTGCAAGTGGTGGGGAAACGCAAGATTTCTGAGCTACATAAAGTCTATCTGAACCTGCCAGGACCTACTGATGTATTGTCGTTCCCAATCAATGACCCCCAAGACGATCGACCATTTCTTTCATCACCTGATGGAATATTGCGCCTAGGTGATATCGTGGTTTGCTATAGTGTGGCGGTTGAGGAGGCATTGGAGAAGCAATGTCTGCTCGATGAGCAAATCAAATTTTTGGCTGAACATGGATTGATGCACTTGCTCGGTTATCATCATGAATGATAGAGTGAAAGCATGAATTTATATTTAAAATACCGCCCCAAGACGATTGACGAATTAGATTTGTCCGGTGTACGTAAAACGCTTTTAGAAATGATTGGGGCAAACAATCTTGCACACGCATATCTACTCACTGGTCCGCGAGGGGCAGGGAAGACAAGTACAGCCAGAGTACTCGCACGAGTCGTAAACTGTGAGAAAAATGGGGAAAAGTTGGGTGAGCCATGTAATGAATGTCGGGCTTGCCAATCTATTTTGAATGGTAGTGCGATGGATGTGATCGAAATCGATGCGGCATCAAATCGTGGAATTGATGATATTCGCGAACTGAAGGAAAAAATCCGACTGGCTCCCTCGAGTCTGCGTACCAAAGTGTATATCATTGACGAGGTACATATGTTGACGACCGAGGCGTTTAATGCGTTGCTTAAGACCCTCGAAGAACCACCGAGCCATTCTTTGTTTATTCTGTGTACTACAGAGTTACACAAGGTCCCAGAGACGATTGTGTCTCGCTGTGTCCAATTGCAATTTACCAAAGCAACGCCCGCGGAAATGCAACGATCATTTGCGCGAGTAATTAAGGGGGAGAGTGCCACAGCAGAGGAGGGAGCACTTGAGTATTTATCTAAAGCAGTTGATGGGTCATTTCGTGATGGGGTAAAAATATTGGATCAAGTGATATCAAATACCAGGTATTTGATGTTGGGGGATGTAGAGACGGCGGTGTCGGGGAGTGCAGGATTTAAAATAGAGGCACTCGCTAGTGCAGTAGCTTTGAAAGATGTAAATGAATCTCTGTTTAAACTAAATGAAGCTATAGTAGGTGGAGTCGATTTAACCTATCTACTCGTGAGTCTAATGAGAGCACTCAGAGATATGTTGCTTGCTGGAGTCATTGAAATCGAGGCGAGCAAATTGATTTTTACGCTCGATGAGGTGGCGCGGCGATTAGCAACTAGTTTGGACGGGGAATTGCTAATCCAGGTTGCAATCGTAGAGTGGTGTAAGCCTCAAAGTTCTGATCACTCGCCTAAAATCATTCAAGATTTGGAACTAAAGGGACAGGTACAAAAAATAGAAGAGAAGTCTCCATGGCAGGCGATGAAAGAAAAGTTGAAATCTGGGGAGCCAATTACAGCAGTTAAGTCCAAGGTAACCCAGGAACAGGATGATACAATAGATGATGCAATAGCAATATTTAGTAATTAATTATTTAAACAGAGGGAGAAAATTTTATGTTCGATAAATTTAAACAAATGGGATCCCAAGTCAGCCAGCTCAAACAAATCCGCGATCAGGCTGTACAGATGCAAAAGCAATTGCAGGCTGAAGTAATCGAAGTAGAGGAAAATGGTATCCGAGTGGTGATGACGGGCGACCAAAAAGTGGAAACCGTGACGATCGATGGTAAATACGAAGAACGATTGGTCAATATCCTGAACCAAGCGATTAAAAAGTCGCAACAAGTAGCTGCGAAAAAGCTCCAGGAAATGTCTGGGGGGCTAAAGGGACTGCTTGGGGGAATGGGTGGAGCTCAGTAATTTTCAATGAAATTACCTAAAGTTGTTGAGGATTTAACAAATTCGTTTGAAAAATTGCCAGGTATTGGTAGAAGGTCGGCTCAGCGACTGGCATTCTATCTACTGCGAGTACCTCAGCGTGATTTGGATGGGTTTGCCAATTCGCTCACTAATCTCAAGAAACTGACCAAGATTTGCACCATTTGCCACAATCTGACCGATCAGGAACAGTGCTCAATTTGTGGTGATCCCGCGCGAGACGCTACGCAAGTTTGTGTGGTTGAATCTTTCCAGGACGTACTGGCAATTGAGAAATCGGGGAGCTACAAGGGGGTGTACCATGTACTACATGGATCTATTTCGCCCCTGAACAATATTGGACCTGATGAACTTTATATTGATACATTGGTCAAAAGAGTAAAGGGTGGGAACATCCAAGAAGTGATATTGGCGACTAATACTAGTCTCGAAGGAGAGGCCACTGCGCTATATATTCAACAAGCACTTTTTGGACTAGTGGTTCAAATTAGTCGGATAGGTCGTGGACTTCCCACTGGTGTTGAGATAGAATATGCAGATGATCAAACGCTGGTACATGCGTTTGGGACTAGACGAGTAGTATAAAATTTTCTTATGATATATGTGCTTTTTGGACCGCCCGGCGTAGGTAAGACATATATGGGGAGGTTATTATCGCTAGATATGGGTTGGTATTTTTTCGATGCCGACACTATTTATCTAAATGATGATAAATTGCGATACTTGTTGAAAAACGGTAAGTACGACCAGACAGTCAGAGATAAATTTGTAAATAAGCTGATTATGACTGTCCAGCATATGGTGGCGACTAATCCTGGAAGACATATTGTGATTGCAGAAGCCTTCACAAAGGAAAAAAATCGTAGAGAATTTTTAGAATACTTTGATGAACAAGTTAATTATATTATGATTCACGCATCAAGAGATTTGGCATTTCAGCGCATGAAGATCAGAATGATAAAGGAAGAGCACGTGATTGATACTAGCATATTTGAATTCGTGTGGGATGAGTTTGAAGTCCCGAGAATCCCTCATAAAGTTTTACGTAATATTGATAAAACGGATAACGAAATACTCGATGAATTTAAAAATTTGATACAATAAACTAATAAAGGAGATTAAGTATGAAAATTACATTTGTGGCATCTCATTCTCAAGCAACAGAGTTGGGTGAATTTTATTCTCGGATTAATAAGGCACTAGAAAGTCGGGGCTATACAGTATACTCTGGCACATTGTTTAATAAGAAGAAATCAGCGGAATATCTTGAAGATCAAAAGAAAAGAGAAGAGTGGTATAAGGACTCGATAGCAAAAATTCGTGAGTCCGATGTCGTCGTGGTAGAAACATCATATCCCTCTACTGCAAACGTTGGGCATGAATTGACTTATGCGCTCGATTTGGGTAAACCTGTAATTGCGTTATATAAATCAGGTAGAGATCCATTTTTCTTGCGAGGAAGGGTTGATGATAAGCTAACAATTTTGCCGTATACAACTTATGATCTTGAGCAGGTTTTGACTAATGCTTTTGATTATGCGCTCTCGACCCAAGACGTGCGTTTTAACTTTTTTATATCGCCTCAAATCGGTCGTTATTTGGATTGGGTAGCACAAAAAAAACGAATTCCACGAGCGGTATTTTTGAGAAAATTAATTGAAAATGAAATGCAGTTGGACAAAGCTTACGAAGCAATTAAATAATATGGCGAGAAAAAAAACTAAGTCAGAAAAGATCCAAAGTGGGTATAGACTAAAGAATTTTAAGCTTGTGACGGGGGAGCGCGCGGGTGTAAAGGACGCGAACGAATTTGGCTACTTGTCGAGTGAGTATGTGGTCAAGGATTTGACAAAGACGTTGGTTTTTACCTTGGTGATAGTGATACTTTTGGCTATGGCTAAAAAGTATCTGGGGTAACCGTACCCAATAGGGTCTGACCTGGTCTCCAGTTAGTATTTTGATGTCGACCAAACATCTTTGCGTTCCGCCAAGATTTCCTTAGCAGGTCAGACCCTCTGACGGCACGTTATTTACTCACTTGGTCATGCAGGTCTTCCGAGGTATAGTGGTATTATGACAATCTGGAAAAGTGTAGGACAAAATTTTGCAGGTCTTGCAAAACATGTAATGAAAACTGTTGTGGCAGAGCCGATGGAAATCGCACAGGATGCCATAGGAGTACACAATGAGCAAGGTCAGTCATCACAGCCCAATCCTCAACAACCCATAGACCCGATGGCAGATTTAACGAAGGCTGGGTTTAAAACTCAAGCAGATTTTCAGAGATACGAAGGTTTGTCGGAGAAAAAAGATGATATGGAGCTGGCGCAGATCAGAGGAAAGCTCGTGCGTGAGTGGGGACTGGATACCAATCTGGAGTCGGGAATGGCGCGTGCACGCATGGAGTTTGATCAAAAAGAAGAGCAGAGAAAGAAAGTAGTGGAGCAGAAAGAAGAGCAGAAGAAAGAATTTGAGTTCCAGAAGAAGCAACAAGAAGATATTGGACTCAAGGCTGCGCAGGGTGAGGCGAGTGCGGAGAATAAAGCATGGGGAGCAGGGTAGGGTACAATATAAAGATGAGATTGTTTAATTCATTATCTAGAGAAATCGAAGAAGTAGTACCGATAGAGACAGGCAAAATCGGGATGTACACGTGTGGACCCACAGTTTATTCAACTGCGACGATCGGAAACTTTCGTACCTATACACTGTCGGACGTCCTATCTCGCTCTCTCAGATACGTAGGATATGACGTGACTCACGTGATGAATTTAACTGACGTGGGCCATTTAACAGGCGACAACGAAGGAGATGCTGACACGGGAGAAGATCGACTCGAGAAGGCCTCTAAAAAAGAGGGCAGAACTGCCTGGGATATTGCTAAAGGATACGGGGATGAATTCATGGATCACCTGAAATTGATGAATATTCTGATCCCGAACGAGGTCTGCAAAGCCACTGAGCATATCCCCGAACAAATTGAGATGGTAAAAAAACTCGAAGAGAAAGGGTTTGCGTACAAGATAACTGACGGGATTTATTTTGATACAGTCAAATTTGAATCAATGGGCTTTAGGTATGGGGAGCTCTCAACCCTAGATCAAATCCAGGCTGGAGCACGGGTAGAAATGAATCCTGAGAAACGTGATATCCGAGATTTTGCACTTTGGAAGTTTTCGCCGAATGATGGAACTAGACGCCAAATGGAGTGGCAGTCGCCATGGGGGGTTGGATTCCCTGGCTGGCACATCGAGTGTAGTGCGATGGCAACTAAATATCTCGGCGATCAATTTGATATCCATGCTGGTGGGGAGGATTTGCGCTCGACTCATCATCCAAATGAGATCGCCCAAGCAGAGGGGGCGACCGGCAAGCACCCTTTTGTCACCACCTGGGTGCATGGTGCTTTCCTATTAGTTGATGGGGGACGCATGGGGAAATCGCTGGGTAACGCCTATACGGTCGCAGACATTGTGGCAAAAGGATTTGATCCACTAGCACTGCGATATTTTTATATGACTGGGCATTACCGTAGGCAAATTAACTTTACCTGGGAGAGCCTGAAAGCTGCTAGTACTGCGCTAATTAAGCTTAAAGAGATCTATCAAGGAGCTAAAAAGGATCAGGGCGAGCGAACGAATTTGTCCCAGGAAAAACTAGCAAAGATCGAGGAGTATCAAAATGACTTTAGGGGAACGCTGGAGAATGATTTAAATATGCCAGAAGCTTTAGCGATTGTGTGGGAAGTAGCTAAATCAAATATACCAAACTACGATAAAGTAGATCTTTTGAGCCAGTTTGATAGAGTATTAGGATTTAATTTAGATAAGGAGATAGATATGCAAAATGATGAACAAATACCAGAACAAGTAGAAAAACTGATTGAACAACGTGAAATAGTGCGCAAAATGCGCAACTACGGCGAAGCCGATAAAATTAGGCTGGATATAGAGAAATTGGGGTACCGACTAGAGGATAAAGGAGGTCGTACTCGTGCAATCAAGATATAAATTTTGGTTGGGAATAAGCTTGCTAGTGATCTTTGTAGGTTTTTTGTGGTGGAGAGGAATATTGCATACCAGGTATGCAATATTGAGTCCGAAAGGCAGTGTGGAGAAAAAAGAATTGCCGTATGAGAAGTATAGTTTTGAGAAATTGGCAATGCGTGGCGGAGTAGCGAGCACAATAGAAGTTATTGGTGACAAGTTTTATTATCGTAGCGAAGGACGCAGAATTAGTGGAGAGATCAATAAGCCTGAAGGGGAGATAAAAGGGATAGTTGTGATGGCTCGGGGGTATGTGGATAAAGCGGTGTATCGAACCGGGTTAGGTACTCACAACGGCGCAGTTTATTATGCCAAGAATGGGTATATTACGTATGCGCCAGATTTTTCTGGATATGGGGAGTCGGATGTTGAAGACGAGAACGCGCTTGGGGCAAGATTGGTCAAGCCGGTAGAGATATTGGATTTGATTGCGTCGTTGTCGCAAGACAAACCTATTTTTTTGTGGGGACATAGTAATGGAGGGCAGATCATGTTATCGGTATCTGAGATATTGGGGAAAAGGCATCTTACAGGGTCCGTCCCTGTAAAGTACGTGCGAGGGGTGACATTGTGGGCACCGGTATCAAAACCATTTCCATATAATATTTTGTACTATAGTGATGATGCATCGGATTCTGGGAAGTGGTTACGAGGAGAGATTTCAAATTTTGAAAAAGATTATGATGTTTTTGATTATTCGATAGATAAATATTTAGACTGGATAAATATCCCAGTGCAGCTCCACCAGGGTAGCATGGACGAGGCTGTACCACAAAAATGGAGTGATGACCTGGCAAAAAATTTGAAAGAAAAAGAAAAAGAGTTAAATTACTATATTTATCCTGGGGCAGACCATAATATGCGTCCGAATTGGGACAGCGTTGTTGCAAGAGATGTAGAATGGATGAATAAATTAGCGGAGGTTAAATAATATGAAAATTGGATTCATTGGACTGGGGAAAATGGGTAAAGGGATGGTAGAGCTCTTGCGCGAAAAGGGGATAGAGGTACTAGCTTGGAATCGTACTCCTAATGAAGTGGCGAATGTGGTGAGTATAGAGGAGATGATAGAAAAATTGCCTGCAGGCGAGCGAATTATTTGGTTGATGTTGCCGGCTGGGGACGTGACTGAAGAGATGATTACAAGGTTACGAACCTTGTTGGCCAAAGATGACGTGATCATTGATGGGGGTAACTCGAACTACAATGATGATTTGCGTAGAGCACACGAGCTAGAGAAACTAGGTATTGGATATATGGACGTGGGAGTATCTGGTGGTCCCAAAGGCGCACGCGAAGGGGCATGTTTGATGATAGGAGGTGACAAAGTAATATATGAGCGAATGAGGGAATTCTGGATCGCCGTGTCAGCACCACATGCATTCGTATATCTTGGTAAAGCTGGAGCAGGCCACTTTGCTAAAATGGTGCACAACGGGATCGAGTACGGGATGATGCAAGCGATCGCCGAGGGTGCTGCGGTGCTTAAGCAAAGCGAGTTTGATTATGAAATGGGGAAAGTTTTTGAAATATATCAAAATAGGAGCGTGATCGAATCGCGACTAGTCGGCTGGGTGGGGGAAGCTTTGACTGAAGACGCGGACTTGAGACAAATTTCTTCTAAAATTGATCATACGGGAGAAGGGGAGTGGACGGTCGAGGCGGCTAATAAACTAAAAATCGAAGTACCCATAATCAAAGAATCTTTGGAGGTACGTAAGAGATCTAGTGCAGAGTCGGAAAATTACCGAGATAAAGTTGTCTCGGCTATGCGGGGTAAATTTGGCGGACATGCGGTAAAGAAATCCTAAATTTAAACTGAACAAAAAGCGGTCGAGGGCTCGAGCCAGATGTGTGTATCGGATGGTCCCCAAGATCCTTTTTCGTAAATTGTGGGAGGATTTTGGTGGAGATTCTGTGTTAATTGATCGGTGAATGCCCACTGCGCATCTACTTCTACGGCATCGTTGAAGAATGTCTGATCGCCACGCAGGGCGTCGACGATCAATCGCTCGTAGGCGTCGGGCAAATCTACGCCCCGCGGATAGCAATACTGCATATATGACTCTTCGATTTTGAACTCGTGACCAGGGACTTTGGTGAGTAATTTGAGAACTATGCCTTCATTTGGCTGAATACGATAGATTAGAACGTTGGGATCACCACCTAGATGATCGAGGACCCGCGTCTCACTTTTTTTGAAGATAATTGAAATCTCAGTCGCTGTGCGTTTGAGACATTTGCCTCCGCGAACAAAGATGGGAATACCAGCTAGTTTGGTACGGGTGAGCTTGGTCTCAAAGGAAAAATAGGTTTCGTGCATAGAATGAGGATCGACGTCCTTCTCTGATAAATAACTGGCGTATTGGCCAGTGATTAGCGTCTCTTTAAGAGGAACGAGCGAAGTGATGGCTTCGATGCGTTTGGCCATAATATCTTTAGTGCTATATGACGCGGGCGCGTCCATGGTGGCGAGGGCAATCATTTGTAGCAAATGATTTTGACCGACATCTTTGATGGCTCCATTTTGGTCGTAATAAGACCCGCGGAGTCCGATGCCAAAGTCTTCGGCGGCCGTGACTTCGATGTAATCGACAAACTGAGGGTTCATAAGTGGCTCAAAGATACCGTTGCCAAAGCGGAACGTGAGGATGTTTTGCAGAGTTTCTTTGCCCAGATAATGATCGAGGCGGAAAATTTGATCTTCGGTGAAGTATTTACAAAGTAGTTCGTTCACTTGCTTGGCAGAATCACGATCGGTGCCAATCGGTTTTTCGATAAGTAGACGGGTCCAACCACCATTTTGCTCGGTGAGACCAGTATTTTTCAGATTATTAAAAATGGCGGTATAAAGCGAGGGGAAGGTAGCGAGGTAGTACATGCGATTTTTGTATTTGGAGTCCATGATCTCTGCAAGTTTTTGGTAGCTAGAAATATCTGTCAAATCGGCCGAGAGATAAGTGAGATGAGACATCAATTTGGCTTGAATTGTAGGATCTATTTCATGTGTGTGATGGCGATTTGGGGTATGTAAAACTTGATCGACAAACAGGCTAAATTGAGCTTGGTCCATCACGGTACGGCCCACGCCGATGATTTGAAAGTCGGATTTGATGGAGTCACCCGCCACGAGATCGTAGAGAGTGGGGATCAGCTTGATTTGCGCCAGATTGCTCGTGATGCCAAAAATGACTAAGGAAAAGTTGTCCATACACACAAGTTTATCATAATAAGATATCACATTAAGCGAAGATATTTAGTCTACCAGATGATAGAATGGCTAGATGAGTATCAGGGCCACAGATTTAAGCTTTAGCTACGGGGAAAAACCTCTATTAATTGAGGCAAATTTTCGGATTGAAGACGGGCAAAAAATAGGACTGGTGGGGGAGAATGGGACAGGCAAATCCACGCTACTCAAGCTTTTTCGTGGTGAAGAAGACCCTGATGAGGGTAAGCTCGAGGTCAACGGAAGCATGGAACTGGTCCCACAGGAAGTGAAGCGCGACCCTATTTTGGATAAATCTGAAACAGTCATGGACTACATTAATCCAGATGGAGAGGTAGAGGAGCATCAAATCCGCAAGTTGCTAGCTGGTCTGGGGATTGGCGAGATCGACTTGTCTACCAAACCTCATGGCTACAGTGGAGGAGTAAAAACAAAGTTTGCACTCGCTAGAGCTTTGTTTAAAGAGCCAGATATCCTACTGCTGGACGAGCCGACCAACTTTATGGATATTGAGGGCAAAAAGTGGGTGATGGGACTCCTGGCACAGTATCCAAAAACTTTGATTCTGATCTCTCATGATCTGTCGCTGATGGATAAAGCGATTGACAGGGTGATTTATGTGAACAAGCATACCCACAAGATCGAGGAATACAAAGGTAACTACACCAAGTATTTGCAACTACAAAAGGAAGCGGCGGAGGTATTTAAGAAACAAGTCAAAGGTCAGCAGAGGCAGATAGATAAACTGGAGCACGCCATCAAAGTGATCGGAGTAGAGGCCAGGATCGTGATGCAACGGAGGATTGCGAGACTAAAAGACGTACTACCAGAATTGCCTCCAGAAGTCAGGAGTATCAAAATCCAGCTTCCTGAGCCGGCACGAAGTGGCGATATCTTGATTACGGCTAGATCAATTTCTAAATCGTATGATAATCTCCAGGTGATCAATAATCTCGACTTTTCGATAAGACGAGGAGAGAAAATTGCTATGCTGGGGCCTAACGGGGTGGGTAAGTCGACGCTAATCAAACTACTGATTGGACAGATAAAACCAGATAGTGGAGTAGTCGAGTGGAACCCAATGAATAAACTGGGGTACTACTCGCAGGAATTCGAGGATTTTGATATGGAAATGTCGCTTTTGCGATTGTTTGAGGAGAAATGCCATCGGATGGAATCATTTTGCCGTCCATTCCTGGGTAAATTTAATTTTCCCTCGAATAAAGTACACCAAAAAGTAGGTACTCTGTCGGGTGGAGAGAAAACTAGATTATCTATTGCGATGCTGTGTTCGACCGATGCCAATATTCTAATTCTTGATGAGCCCACGACCTATCTGGACGTAATGTCACAGCGAGTGATCCTGGATGCGCTTAAATCGTATAAAGGGACGATGATCATTGTGTCACACACGGAGGAATTTATTAAAGAATTAAAGCCAGATAAAGTATTCCTGATGCCAGAGGCCAAGATGGATTTTTGGATTGATGACTATTCCTCGAAAGTAGGGGAGATTTAGTACTTTACAGGGCCAGGCCCTGTAAAGTAGGATGTGGTTTGATGTATTAGGGGTGGATCTCTAAGTTGAGGTACAATACAAGATATGAGTTTATCGGTCGGAATTGTTGGGTTACCAAATGTGGGCAAGAGCACACTTTTTAATGCGCTTTTGTCAAAACAGCAGGCATTTGCAGCTAATTACCCCTTTGCTACTATTGAGCCAAATGTGGGGATCGTACCAGTGCCGGACGAGCGATTGGCCGTGTTGGCACCAGTAGTCAACACCAATAAGCTAGTTCCGGCCACTGTGACGTTCCTGGATATCGCCGGTCTGGTAAAGGGTGCCTCACAAGGAGAGGGACTTGGGAACAAATTCCTCTCTCATATCCGTGAAGCGAGCGTGGTTTTGCATGTGGTGCGTGCGTTTGCTGACTCGAATGTAATCCAAACTGGGAGTGGCGATAGTGTTGAGGATTATCTAACTATCGAAACTGAGCTACAGCTGGCCGATTTATCTACTTTAGAAAAACAAAAAGAACCCCACGGCAAAGTGGAGAAGTCCGACACTATCCGCTGGTCGGCAGTGCTTAAACTAAGAAGTGGACTAGAATCTGGTGTGTCGGCTCGAATGATTGACCTGCTTGATGAAGAATTTGAGGCGGCAAAAGTACTATTTCTACTCACAGCCAAACCCCAAATGTTTTGCTTAAACACTGATGAAGCCGGAATGAAAAAATCTGGCACAATTATTGCTGACTTTGTTGAACGACTACAAACCAAGAAAATCGAGATCCAAGTATCTGATTGTGTGGCAATCTGCGCCAAACTAGAGGAAGAGCTGGCTGGATTTGAGGGTGATGAGCGAATTGAGTATCTAAAGTCGGCGGGAATAGAGCGGACTGGGCTAGAATCTTTGATTGCCGCGGCCTACAAGCGACTAGGACTGCAATCTTTCCTGACGGCTGGAGAGCTAGAAGTGAGAGCCTGGACGATACCTGTCGGGTGTCTGGCGCCTGATGCGGCTGGGGTAATCCATACTGACTTTGTCAAACACTTTATCTCAGCCAAGGTATGTCATTATGATGACTTTATCGAACTAGAGGGGTGGAAGGGCGCGGCGGAGAAAGGGAAAATGCGGACAGAGGGGAAGACCTACGTGATGCAAGAGGGGGATGTAGTAGAATTCATGATTGGGAAGTGATAGAATATCAAATATGAATACATACGAACTTACGATTGTGATCCCAGAAGACAAAGAAGGCAAAGAAACCGCCCGAATTATAAAAGTCGTTACCGATTTTGCTAAAAAGACTAAAGGCGAAGTAAACAAGCAAGAGTCATGGGGTGCCAAGCATCTAGCATATCCTATCAAAAAACTAGCAATCGCTCAGTATGAACATTTTGTAGTGACCCTAGAGCCAGCACAACAGCCAGTGCTTGATAAAATGCTCAGGATGGATGAAAGTATACTTAGATACATGTTTGTGAGAGTTTAAGAAGAGGAGGTAGTATGTCAGCCAGATCACTGAATAAAGTAATGCTCATCGGAAATTTAACACGTGATGTCGAAGTCAGATACACTCCCTCTGGTACAGCGGTCGCTACTTTTGGACTTGCTACCAACCGTAGTTGGAGTTCGGGAGACGGGGCTGATCGCCAAGAAGAGACTCAATTTCACCGTATCGTAGCCTGGAGTAAGCTGGCTGAGATCTGTGGGCAACTACTTTTTAAAGGTCGCAAGATCTTTATCGAAGGACGTCTGCAAACTCGCAAGTTTACTGGTCAAGATGGTCAGCAACGTGAGATTACCGAGGTGGTCGCTGAGAATATGATGATTCTAGATACTCGTAATCGTGATGGAGCTCCGATGGGGGGAGCTAATGAAGAGGACTTTGTGGGTGTCTCTGAGGAATCTAGTAATGCACCAGTCGAATCTGCTCCAACAGAAATTAAGGCAGAAAAACCTGCTAAAAAAGCTCCAAAGGTTGAGGAACCCGTGGATGATAGTGTAAACGTCGAAGATATACCATTTTAATAATTAACAAAAAAGGATAAACAATATGCAACGCAAACCAAGACCAGAAAAACCAATCATGAGTAAAGGCGATGCTCCGATCGTATTTGACTACAAAGATGCCACTACACTACTGCGTTTTGTGACTGAGCAGGGGAGAATCCTCCCTCGTGCCCGCACAGGACTTGACTCAAAAGGGCAAAGAGCTCTTAAAATCGCTGTAAAACGCGCACGACTCTTGGCTCTTATCCCATTTGCTGCTTAAACTTTTCTATAGCCTATATAGTTGATTTGGTGATTGACGTGAGTTTTTCATGAGCGTAAAATTATATGTAGCTCATACGTATTTAGTATGAGCTGTTTTTATACCACGAGAGTGGATTTTTTATGGAATTAATGACGAATACAAAATATAGAAATATAATTTTAGTTTTAGTTTTAAAAAGCTTAGATTCTACATCAAACTAATTTTAATAAAGTATTCTCACCTAAACATCTTCGTTTTCCATCGAGAATATTGTACAAGAGGCATAAATTGATATTTAAATGAATGGGGTAAAACAATTGATATTAAATAGTTTGAACCTTGATCAAAAACACCGGGTAATAATATAT
>Ga0105047_10005246_pt1 | contig 22330 bp, 12 predicted proteins | sample MAT04_FD_78384 | JGI IMG/M metagenome (GOLD analysis project Ga0105047, IMG submission 78384) | Freshwater microbial communities from Lake Fryxell liftoff mats and glacier meltwater in Antarctica - MAT-04 (megahit assembly) | ecosystem: Environmental > Aquatic > Freshwater > Ice > Liftoff... | reverse complement strand
GTATACATGCGTGGGATCGGCGGACTCGGCCTCGGGACTGGTTGCTGCCATGCACGATTGTTAGAGCGGGCGAGCGGGTTGTCGCCCGTTAAAGGGAGCCGCGAAGGTCACCGCGCGGTGGCTGGCGCGGTCAATCTCCGCCGCCGCCGCCGCCGCCGGACGCGCTCGATTCGCTCTCGCCGCTCATCTCGCCGGTGAACGGCCCGTCGCCGCCTTGATCGATCGGTTGGTCGCCGTGCTGATGAGTTCCGTGGTGCCCTTGCTGATCACTTCGCGTGGCGTCGGGATCCTGTTGGGTATTGGATTTGCCGCCGTGCGGATGCGGGGGCTGGAGCCCGATTATGTGCGCCGCGGCGACGCCGGTGAAGATTGGGTTGTGGACGTACACGACGTTGCCATCGTCACGCCGTGTGCGGCGTCGCGCGAACCGCCCGCCGGGCGAACGTCGGGTCGCGGGGTCGACGCCGTATTGCCGTCGCCACCAGAAGAAGACCATCGCGCCAAAAAGCGGGAACGCGATGACGACGATGGCAAAGAGAATCGTGTCGTCAGGGCCGGCGGCGAGGAGGATGGGCAGTTGCATCAAGTCGATCCTCCTTGCGAATCATCATACCTCCACGACTTGCATCTCCGGCTCCTGTTGCAGCGCCGCCACCGGCATTGATACTTCGCTCACGAACACGCCAAGCTCCGGCGCGAAGGCGGCCATTCGTGCTCGGATCGCGGCGGCGTTGAAAAGTTCCGATGGGGTGATGTCCGCGCCCAGGGCCGTGGTTGTAAGGGCGGGTCGGGCCTCGGCCTGGAGGTCGAACGCGAGTTGGCCCTCGCTGCGGGCGCCGTCGCGAACGGGGATCGCGGCTTCGAACGCTTGGAGCATGTGGCGGGCGTTCTCGAATGTCCCGGCCTTCTCCGCCCACGTCGCGCCCGGGAGCAGCACGTCGGCTCGTTCGGTGATGGCGCTGGGCAGCGTGTCGATCACGGCCACGAACTTCCCGCGGAGCGCCGCGATGAACTCCGGCGTCGACCAGTCGCTGGGGTAGTTCCCCGTCACCAAGACCCCGCCGATCTCGTTGTTGGCCAGTTGAGTTTGGATCTGCTCGAAGGTCGCGACGTAGCCGTTGTGGGGCGAGCGGCGGCTCAGGGCTTCGAGCACGCGGCGGACGCCACGTGCGTTGGGGGCCTTCTCGGCATACAGCTTGAAGCCGTTGGCGTCGCCCGGCGGGAAGGTCTTGTCCTGCCCGTGGAACGGCACCGCTCCCACGGCCAGGAACGCCTGCGGGTCGACCGACTGCACGAACTGGCCGAGCACAAACGCCTCTTCGCACGAGAGCATGGGGCTCACGATCACCGCGGCCCGCTTGCCCGCGCCCGCGGCCTTGCGCATGCCCTCGGCGACCTCGCGGCAGGCGCGTTCGAAGTCGGTGGCGACGGCGACGCCGAACTGCTTGCGCATCGGCGCGGCCAACCGGTCTTCTCGGTGCGCAAACTTCCAGCCGTAGCGCACCTCGTCGGTGATCCACCACTTGTTGACGGCGAGGTTCGTCCGCGGCTTGACGCGGTAGATCTTGCCGTCGTTGTGGTGGATCGTCAGGTTGTCGCCGCTCGCGGTGATCCCGTCGATCGACGGCGTCTCCTTGAGGAACCAGACGCGCTGGGCGAACAAGAAATCCTTGTCCAACAGCGCGCCGACCGGGCACAGGTCGGCGACGTTGGCCGACAGTTCGTTGTCGATCGGGTTGCCGGGGAAGACGTCGATCTCCTCGCGGTTCCCGCGGCCTGAGACGAGCAGCTCGGCCGTGCCCGTGACTTCGCGGGTGAAGCGGACGCACCGCGTACACATGATGCAGCGGTCGCTGTAGAGATAGATGTTGGGCCCCAGGTCCTTCTTGGGCTGCTTCACCTTGGTCTCTTCGAAGCGGCTCTGACCCCGGCCATATTCGTAGCTGTAATCCTGCAGGAAGCACTCGCCAGCCTGGTCGCACACGGGGCAATCCAGCGGGTGGTTGATGAGCAGATATTCCATCACGGCCTTCTGGTTGGCCACGGCTTTGGGGCTATCGGTGTAGACGACCATCCCCTCCGTGGCCGTCGTCTGGCAGGTGGGCAGGAGCTTTCCGCCCATGTAGGGCTCGAGCTTGCCGGTCTGTTTGTTGGACATCCAGACCTCGGCCAAACAGATCCGGCACGACGCCACGATCGACAACCCGTCGTGGTAGCAGTACTGCGGGATATCCAAGGCCACGCGGTTGGCGGCCTTCATGATGACCTCGCCGGGCTGGAACTCAACAGGCTGGCCATTGATCGTGATCTGGGGCATATGTGGCGATGGTAGCCCGGAACCGGCCCGCCGCGATCGCCGGCGATCACCCTGCGGCGGCAGGCGGCAAGAGGACTAGTTTCCTTGTCTCGCACGGGGGGCGGCTCTTGCCGAGGTTGCCGCGTCGGCTGAGTTAGGGCTACGTGCCACCTGAATAAGCGGTCGCCTAGATTGCCCTGTTTCACGAGTTCGTAAAAAGTTCGCTTCCAAAACGGTACAACTCCTAGGTGTTGTGCTGTTTTGGTATTTCTTTTGTGGCCAGAGCATCCGAACGGTCTATTCTTACGCATAGCTATCCGACGGCTGGGAGACCGGCCGACAACGACTGTTTTCGTGTCGCGTGGGAAGGAAGGGAAGAAGGGGTCAATCGGGAACAAAACGCCCGATTGACCTTTCCGAGAGAGTTCAATAAAATCGTAGATTCGAGTTTTGCCTTGAGGGTGTTGCCGGTCGCCTTGCGTTGGCGGCGTCCTCTTGCTCATCGGCGCTCAGCGGCCGCGTTCAAGCTGGCTGCTTTGGTACCGGCCAATCAATCCATTTTCGTTGATGCCGTTTGGCGTCTCCACGCCCGATCTTTTCGGCAGTTCTAGCCACGCGGGCTCGATTAACGGGCTTCGATGGTGGCCGTTCGTGCCGACAACGTGCCACGCCGGGGCACGGACTTCGCCGAGCCGAGGGCGGTGGCACGCAGGGGTTAGCGGATCGGTGCCACCATTCGCTCACGCCGAGGGTGTGGGTGGCCAGAGCGGAGCCGGTTCAGCGGCGATGGAGGGTGACGGTCCAGGAAGAGGAGTCGCCCGAATCGTGGACGAAGGAGCCGGCACCGGCGTAGCGCCGCTGTTCGAGAAAGATGTCGTGCAAGCCGGCATCGATGTCGAGCACGGCACTCCCCGATGCGGAGACGTGGAAGCTGGCCTGGTTGAGGAAGTGGCGCGTGGGCAAGCCGCGTTTAGCGATGGCGCCCTGGATGACGGGCCGAAGCTCGAAGCCGGTGTTGGCGACGGTGGTGTAGAAGGTGATGGACCAGTTCATGACGGCGGTGCCGGTGGGCAGGGAGACGTTGGAGCGGGTGGTGCCGCCGATGGCGGTGAAAATGGCCGTTGTAGAGTTGAGGGAGACGCCCGTGGACTCGACGTGGGATTCGATGACGACGCCGCCGAGGCCGCCGTTGGCAGCCTGAATGGCGCGGGGTGCGGCGGCGATGAGGTGGCGGGGATTGAGGACGACAAAGTCGACGCCCGCGGCGGGGTCGTTGACGGCGATCTGGAGCCAGCGCGGGGCGACGAAGACGCCGGGGCCAAAGTCGAGGAGAGTCGAGACGAGGCCGTCGGTGGCGGTGATGTTTGATTTCTCGACGACTGGACCGACGGGGAAGCCGTCGGAGGGAGCATCGAAGAGTTGGAACCGGAGGTTGACGGCGCCGTTGACGGGCATGCCCGCGGAGACGAGCCGCCCCTGGTAACTCACGGCATCGGCGCAGGGGCCTTGAACGACAAGGACGACCGAGCCGGTCTGGGCGGGGCCGTCGCTGGCGTTGCCGCTGACCCTGATCCAGTACGTGATTTCGCCGGCGGCGTTGAAAGAGAGCGAAGATCTGTTGCGCAGTTGCCCGCCGCCGCATATTGGGTTGTCGTCGTTACATGCGACAATGGTGCCGCCGCCGGAGGGGCAGGCATTGAACACATCCAGATTGGTGTTGAAGTTGGAGCCGCAGGTGTTGATGGAGACGGGTCCAGCACAGACGGGTGTGTAGCGGAACCAGACGTCGCTACCAACGGTGGAAGAACACGAGTCGGTTGGGCCGTCGTCTGTGGCGCCCACGGTGGAGAAGGAGTATGTGCCATTATTGATGGCGGGGGCGGCCGCGCAGGCATCGGTGGGGGTTTGGGCGGTGGCGTGCGCGATGAGGCAGCCGCCCGCCAGTATGGCCGTCAAGAGGGTTTGGAGACGGGGCATGAGGTGCTTCCTTGTCCGACATTTTGCAGATGATCTTCGGCCAACCAAGCTGTTCCGCTTTGCGATAGTTGAACATTCCCCACTGCATGGCTCTGCACCGTTTAATCCTCGCAGAGACGCGTCATTTGGCGGCGTGATCGGTGTTTGCTGGCATGATTCCGCCGTGTTGGGGCGAGCGTGAGGTCGCCGGCAGCGTGCCCCCACCTTCCTCGGCTGGGTTCGTCGAGACCCGCAGCCGCCCGAGGCGTTGAAGGCTGGCCATCAGGTGTGAGGACGGGACGGCCACTTCGGGCACATGGAACGTCACAGTCTGGGGCAAACATTTGCAGCCGGACCTGTTTGTCGGCGAAGCCGCCGCAGATCAGGCCCGACGGATTCAACGCGTATTCCGTGCCCTGTTTGATCGGCTACGCCGCCGTGCCGCGCTGGCTTAGGAAGTGGACCGCGTCCTTCTGGCCGCGCCGCAGGTTGGTGTCGGTGGCGAGCAGGATGGCATCGCGGGTGAGCGCGTGCGCCGTGATCCACTATCAATCAATCGTCGAGACGGCCGCCTCATTGCGCGGGCTTCGGGTCTGCAGCGCCGACAGCGTCAGCATCCGGTCGAGCGCCTTCAGCGCCAACTCGCGAGCCTGCGGCGTCACCTGGACCTGATTAATCACCTTGCCCTTGGCCAAGTGATCCAGCACCCAGCACAAGTGTGGCTGGTCGATGCGGTACATGGTCGTACAGAGGCATTGGCAGTCGGATAGGATTCGGACGGCCACGCCGCGCTGGGCGGCCTCTGCGGCCAGGCGACTCACCAGGTGGAACTCGGTCCCCACGGCCCAGCGGGAGCCTGTGGCGGCGCCGCGGATGGCGCGGATGATGTACTCTGTCGAGCCGTTCTCGTCGCTGACGTCCACGACTTCCTTGACGCACTCGGGGTGTACCAGCACGCGGGTCCGTTCGCTGGGCGGCAGGGTCGCGTCGGCGGCGCGGATGGCTTCGACGTGCTCGGGGCGGAAGAGCTTGTGGACCGAGCAATGCCCGGCCCACAGGATCGCTTTGGCGTTGAGCACCTGTTGGGCGCTGGAGCCGCCCAGCGGCTCGCCCCTGGCGGTGAGGCGCGGGTCGTAGAGGGCCATCTCGCGCTTGGCGTCGAAGCCGAGCTTCGACGCGGTGTTGCGGCCCAGATGCTGGTCGGGCAGGAAGAGGATCTTGATGTCTTCGTCGGCGGCCTTGGGTATGGTCCCGCCGGCCAGGGCCCATTCGAGCACGGCCTGAGCGTTGCTGGAGGTGCAGACCGTCCCGCCGTGCTCTCCCACGAACGCCTTGATGGCGGCGGTGGAGTTGATGTATGTGACGGGGATAATGCGGCCCGCCCAGCCCTGCTTGTGCAGTGATTCGTGGAGGTTTTTCCACGCGACGACCGTGTCGTCGTAGTCGGCCATGTCGGCCATGGAGCAGCCGGCGGAGAGATCGGGGAGGATCACCGCGGTGCTTTCGGGCGTGAGCATGTCGGCCGTCTCGGCCATGAAGTGGACGCCGCAGAAGACGACGTATTTGGCCTTTTGCTTGGCGACCTGGTCGGCCGCCAGTTGCGAGAGCTTGAGCGAGTCGCCCGTGAAGTCGGCGTGGCGGATGATCTCGTCGGTCTGGTAGTGGTGTGCGAGGATGACCAGGTCGGAGCCGAGCTGCTTGCGGCGTGCGGCGATCCGCCCGGCCAGTTGGTCGGGCGTGGCGCGGATGTACTCGTCGGGTAACGAAGGCTGCCAGAGCATGGCGGATGGTAGTGGGGGGGATGGTCGAGGGCGGACGCCGGATGGTTGAAGTCTTCACGTGCGCGCGTTGGCGCACCGTGCAAGCCGAGCTTCGCATCCAGCCCTTGCTTCGGGGGTCAGGCTGGTATGTTCGAGTCGGTTGCGGATCGTGGGCAGGTCAACGAGCCGGTGACGGAGCAGAGCGGTCACGTAATCGGCGTCCTTGGGTCTTCCCGCGACCAGTTTGGACACGGCCAGATCATGCGTCTCAAGACAGCGTCCCGCGGCCCCGTTGGTTCGGGCGGAGCGGAGGGGCACGAGCCGTTCCTGCCAGCCGCTCGGCAAGACGGCGGTCTCGATGCCGACGCCGTGGGCGTAATAGCCGAACGTTCGGTGGAAGGGCGAGAGTTCGCCGATGCTCCCGTCGATGAGTTGAGCGTCGTCGGGCGATCGCAACGTGAAGAGATCGGCTTCGACGGAATGGAGAAGCTCCGCGGGCGGATCGGGGTGGGTGCCGAGGATGGACGGTGAGTCAATGACAACGAAGCGGTCGTAGCCGGTGATTCCCGCGGCGGCTCGCAGCACGTGTTTGAGATCTTGGCGTTTCACGGCGATCCCCAGCCCTTCATGGCCCAGACCTCGCGCGGGCTCAGCGTCTCGGCGAAAGGCGAGCTTTGACGCAGCCGTTGGCCCTGCTCACTCGGATCGATCAGCCACGCGGCGACCGCGTCGATCGGTCGTTCCAGAATCGCCATCCACTCGGCATAGCACGCCAGCAGCCTGGGCGAATCCAAGTTGCGCTGCTGCCAACGCCTTAGGTTCGATCGCGCGGGGTGGATTCATTCGGGCCGCTCGGACAGCCGCGCCGCGATCGCTCGTGCAAGCTCCAAGCTGACCAGGTCCTTGTCGGTGTGCAGCATGGGTGGATCCCGCGGTCTAGCGCCGCAAGGACAGGATATCGGTCAGCCCATCCGCCTGATGATCCGCGTGGTAGCTGCTGCGGACCAGGGGGCCGCTCTCGACGACTTTCAGCCCCCGTGTCAGGCCCTCGGTCTTGAAGATCGCAAACCGCTCGGGAGTCACGAAGCGGTCCACCGGCAGGTGGTTCCGCGTCGGCTGCAAATACTGCCCGATCGTCAGGATGTCGCAGGCGTCGTTCGAACCGGGAGCGGCCTTGGTCGAGGCGAGCAGATCGTCGATCAGCTCGAGCACCTCGTCGTCGCGCTCGCCGATGCCCACCATGATGCCGGTCTTGGCGACCGTCCCGGCTTCCTTCACCCTGCGGAGCAGCTCGAGGCTGCGATCGAACTTGGCGCTCGGGCGTACGGCCGGGTACATGCGGCGGATCGTCTCGAGGTTGTGGTTGATGATGTGCGGCTTGGCGTCGATCACCATCTGCAGCGCCGGCCAATCGCCCATAAAATCAGGGATAAGTACCTCAATCGACATCTTGGGGCAGGCGTCCATGGATCGCACGATGGTCTCGGCCCAGATCCCCGCGCCGCCGTCGCGGAGCTCGTCGCGGTTGACGCTGGTGATGACGACGTGCTTGAGGTCCATCAACCGCAGCGACTCGGCCACGCGGCGCGGCTCGTCCTTGTCCAGACTGGTCGGGCGGCCGGTCTTCACGTTGCAGAACCCGCAGGCGCGGGTGCAGGTGTCGCCCAGGATCATGATCGTGGCCACGCCCCGGGCCCAGCATTCGCCCATGTTGGGGCAGGCCGCTTCCTGGCAGACGGTGTGCAGCTGGTGCTCGTCCATGATGGCCTTGAGCCGCTCGTAACCCGGTCCTCCGGGGACTTTGGCCTTGAGCCAGGGCGGCTTCCGCTTCACGGCCAGGGTGTCCTGACCGCTCGCGTTGTTGAGTATCTGTGCCGACAAGCTCAATAGCGGCAAGGGCAGTGACTTCACCGGGTCGCCCCCGAGCGGGCGGGGGTGGCGAGCCAGGGTGCGGGCGATGGCCTCGGCGGCGTGGGCCTCGGGCGAGCCGAAAGGGTGTAGCGGGGGCGTGGGGATCACACTGGATCTTAGAGCCGAACGGGCGGTTGGGCCGGGGCCCGGCCAGAGGTTCCCTTCCGAACCAGCCCGTCGGGGGTGCCGTAGACACGGGCGGGTGCGGCGGTCGCTTTTGCAGAATGATCCCGATCGGGCAACCGCCCGACTTGGGCGGGCGTAACTCGTTAGCATGTAGGGGTGGAGGTCGGCCAATCGGCGTCCGTGGCCGCGGCGACCTATCTTCTCCGCCCGCCGCTACGCGATCAGGACGAGCCTGGCGACGACGGACGGGCGTTGGTTGGTGGCGCGGTGTTTAGGTAGAAGACCGGTCTTGATTGCCGAGATCACTATGAGCAGCTTTATGGTCAGAGGCCCGACGATGCAAGGACGCCCGAACATGCCCAAGCCCCGCCGCTCGCGCGTGCATATGGGCACTCTGCGTCTCCTGGGCCTGGCCGGGATGGCGGCCTCGTCGCTGGCGATGTTCGGCTGCGAGGTCGACTCGTTCTTTGACCAGAGCGTAATGGGCCGCTGGGAGAACACGCCGACCACGGTGCCGATCCTCGAGCGTCTGGTCGCGATCGAAGGCTCGGCCTCGCAGGCCAGCGTCGAGACCAGCCCGGTGCGGCCCGAGGACCTGATCCCCGAGGTCGAGGCCTATCGCCTCGGGCCGGGTGACGGTGTGGAGTTGCGTATCCTGGACCTTTATCGCACCGACGCCGAGGAAGTCGTGCAGCGCGAGGTTGACGCGCGTGGGTTCATTGACTTGCCGCTGTTGGGGAGCATCGCGATCGTGGGATTGACGATCGACGAGGCCCGGCTCGCGGTTGTGAGGGGGCTGGAAGACCGCAACATCCTGCGTAACCCGAACGTGACGGCCCAGGTGCTCTCGCGGCGCGGTTTGACCTTCAACATCCTGGGTTCGGTGGGCCAGCCGGGCGTGTATCAGATCCCGCGGCCCGACTATCGGCTGCTGGAGGCTTTGACGGCGGCGGGCCAGTTCAGTCAGGGCGCGCGGTCGGTCTTTGTCATCCGCCAGATTCCGCTCTCGGACAAGGTCACGCGTGGCAACAACCCCGGAGTGTTGAACACCGCGCCGACTTTCAACCCGCCGAACCAGCCCGGTGCCAACACGCCACCTTCAACTCCGCCCGGCATGCCGCCCAAGAGCGGCGAGAGCGTGATCGACCTGATCGACGAGCTGGCCAAGCCCGTGGCCCCCAAGCCGCAGGCCGACGAGCGTGAGAACCCGCGTTTGGCGATCTTCTCCGCCCGTCCGCAGTCGGAGAAGCAGCCGCCGCCGATCGATCTGCCGAGCGACCGCCCGCCGGCACCCAGGCCGGTGATGCCGCCGGCCCCCGTCCAGCAGCCGCAACCCCCGTCGGCACCCGCCGCGAAGCCGCCGGCCCCCGGCGCGACCGATGCCCCATTGAAGTCGACTGACGCCGCGCCGGCCCAGCCTTCTGACTCGCCCACGGCCTCTTCGGGCACGAGCCCGCAGGGGTTGCCGCAGAGCTTCTGGATCTTCCAGGACGGCAAGTGGGTGCAGGTGTCTCGGGCTCGGCCCGTGGCCCCGCGCTCGCCCGAGGGTACCTCCGTGCCGATGCGCGAAGGCCCCGGTATGCGACCGGTGGCCCCGTTGCCGGCCGGTGCTTCTGGGCAGGTTCCGCTGCCGCCGAGCTTGCCGGGTCAGACCCCAGCCCCGCTGCCGACTCAGCCGTCGGGCGGCGCGGCACCGATCGATCTGCCGCTCCCGGGCGATTCGGGCCCCAAGGGCGTGCCGGGCGCGGACCAGTTGGTCACCCAGCGGGTGATCGAGGTGCCCGTGGGCCCGCTTTTGGCGGGTTCGGCTCAATACAACATAGTTATCCGCCCGGGGGATGTGATCCGCGTACCAGCCAATGACGAGGGCTTGGTCTATGTGGCTGGCGATGTGCAGCGTCCAGGCCCGTACAACCTCCCCACAAACGGCCGCCTGACGATTCTTCGCGCGATCAACGCGGCGGGCGGGCTTAACCCTAACGCAGTCCCGGAACGGGTGGATTTGACGCGGATGGTCGGTCCGGATCGCCAGGCGACGGTTCGACTCGACATGCGGGCGATTGCGGAGGGGACCCAGCCGGACATATTCCTCAAATCCGACGACATGATCAACGTCGGGACCAACTTCTGGGCTTTCCCCCTGGCGGTGATCCGCCAAGGATTTCGCTTCAGCTACGGGTTTGGTTTTGTTCTGGATCGCAACTTCCAGGGCGACGTGTTCGGTGTCGACCAAGCGTCGAACCGTTAAGCCCGACCGCGAGGTGGCGTGGGGCCGCGAAAGGATGAGTCCGTTAGCGGGCCTTCCGCTCGGCAGGCCGGGGCGGCCGGTCCACTCAGAAGGGCACCCGTGTCTCAGGCTCGGGTGAGGTGTTGTTCGGTGTGGAATGAACCGATCCACTTGTCGGTCGTAAGGATCTCCGCCCAGGGCTTCCCTGCGCGGAGCGAGAGGACTTTGTGAGTCAGGCGATCACTCCAGACAACCCGATCACGGCTCCACCCGCCAGCGAGGCGGGTTTTCCCGCGCGCGGTGCGGGGGTAGCGGTGATGACGCCCTCGGGGCTGGCCGCGACCGTCGTGCTGAGCCTGGCGTTTGTCGGGCTCTTCCATCACTGGTTCTACATCCAGAACTTCATCTCGTGGAACAACTCGGGCGATTGGGGCCACGCCTATTTCGTCCCCATCGTTTCACTCTATCTGCTCTGGCTCAAGCGCGACGAGCTGGCCCGAGTCGAGTTCCGCACGTTCTGGCCCGCGCTCATCCCGTTTGTGCTGGGCATCATGTGCTACCTGATCTTCCAGGTGAGCACGCTCAACAACCACATGGTCCGCGGGTGGTCGCTGATCCTGACGCTCTTCGGGCTGGTGATGCTGGTGGGCGGGCCCGGGCTCATCCGCGTGGCCTTCTGGCCCATCGCTTATCTGATCTTCATGATCACCGTCTCCGACCCCATCATGAGGGCCATCACGTTCAAGCTCCAGTTGATCGCCTCCGACGGCGCCTGGGTGCTGTTGAACATGATCGGGGTGCCGACGGAGGTTGATGGGAACGTCTTGAAGGTTCAGACCGACACCGGGGTGATCCCGCTCAACGTCGCCGAGGCGTGCGCGGGGATGCGGATGGTGATCGCGTTCCTGGCCTTGGGCGTGGCGGTGGCGCTGGCCGGGGCCCCGCACTGGTGGCAGCGCGTAGTGCTGCTATATGTGGCTGTACCCGTCGCGGTGCTGATGAACATCTTCCGCGTGGCCGCCCTGGGGGTGCTCGCGCTCTACAACCCCGAGCTGGCCAAGGGCGAGTCGCACATGCTCGTGGGCACGCTGCTGTTGATCCCGGCGTTCCTGCTCTACATGGGCGTGGTGTGGGCCCTCAACAAGGCCGTCACCGACGACAAGCCCAAGGCCCCGGCGGGCCCGCCGGCGGTGCTGTGGCGGCCCGGGCCAATGAATCTTTCGTACTTGGCCATCCCCGTAGTGGCGGTACCCCTGGCCATCATGACGCTGTCGGCCGTCGCGATCCCCACGGCCGTGAGCTTCATGGGCATCCACCTCCGCAAGCTCCCGATCCAGGCCCCCGCGGCCCGAGTGGTCTCGGCCATCCCCGTCGAGACGGCGTCGTGGATCCGCGTAGGGCAGGATCACCAGGAATCGGCCGAGATGGTCGAGGAACTGGGGACCCAGAACTACCTGACCCGCGCGTATATCCGCAAGGGCAGCGTCGGCGACAGGCCCGAGAGCGTCAGCCTGCACCTGGCGTACTACACCGGCATGATCGACACCATCCCGCACATCCCCGAGCGCTGCATGGTCGGCGGCGGTTTCCAGATCGTGGGCGGGCCGTTTGTGATCCCCATCAAGTTCGACCGCCAGGGCTGGCTCGAAGACCGCGGCGTCGAAGGCGAACACGCGGGCAAAATCATGACCGCGCGCACGAGCAGCTCCTTCTCCGACGCGCCCGGCGTGCGTGTGCGCTTGCCGCGAAATGTCGACGAGTCGGCGCTGCGGATCACCGAGTTTGCGTCCAAGTCGGGCGATCGGCTCTTCGCCGGGTACATGTTCATCGCCAACGGGGGCGTCACCGACGCCGCCGAAAGCGTGCGGCTATTGGCCTTCGATCTCAAAGATGACTATGCCTACTACTTGAAAGTACAGGTCTCGGCCAACGGCATCACCTCGGCAGAAGAGCTCGCCGCGCGGGCCTCCAGCCTGCTCAGCGAGCTGCTGCCCGAGTTGATGCGGTCGGTGCCCGACTGGGTGGAAGTGCAGGCGGGACGTTATCCGGACGACCACCCGCGTCGGGCCGCGCTCGGTGCGGCGCGGGCAGCCTCAGCGGCCCCCGCCGGAGGCCGATGATCCAACGACTGGTCTGCGCGTGAGTGCCGGCGGAGCCGGGCGAGGTAGAAGTGTCTGATGGTGCCGACGGGTCCGAGAACCCGGTTTGGGCTTTGCTGGCGAGGATGGTCCATGATCAAAGGGACGAACTGATATGGCTTCGAAGGTCAACACCAAGTTTGTAATCATCCTCTCCGCGAGCGTGATCGTGATCGCCGGGGCCGTGGCGGCGATCGGCTACAACACGATCAGCAAGTCGGCGGCGGACCACCTCAAGGTTGCCGCCGAGGCCGAGAACAAGGGCGACCTTGAAGCCGCGGCATCGGCCTACGCCAAGGCCGTCAACAAGGCCCGCGGGAACCCTGATTATATCTCCAAGTGGCTCGCCGCCCTGGGCAAGCTGACCCCCACGCCCTCGACGGCGTATCGCGAGCGTTTCCGCAACGAGTATCTGCTCGCGTTGCGGGCGCTGGCCAACAACCTGCCCAGCGACGCCGGCGTGCAGAACCGCCAGCTCGAGCTGATCCTCACCGAGCTGCGGCTCGTCCCGCCCGCGGCATCGGGCTGGGAGGGCCTCTACACCACCGCCGAGACGGCGATCAACAACTTCCCAGCGGGCGAGAAGTCCGTCGACTTGGTGAAGCGTTACCGCGGGATCGCGCGGGTGACGCTGATGCAGCTGGTCGCTGATCAGCCCGATGACAAGATCGCCGAGGCCAAGGCGGACCTGCTGGCGGCGTTGGCGTCCAACCCCGACGACGCCGAGGCGGCGTCGTTTTTGGCCGAGTGGCACCGTCAGGCTTCGGACCGGGCCCGCCGCAAGGGCGAGGAGCAGGACGCCGAGAAGGTGTTGGCCGAGGGCCGCAAGGTGCTGGAGGACTTTGTTGCGCAGCGCCCGGTGTGGTCGCCCGTGGGCTTGGCACTGGCGCGGTTCGATTTTTCCGAGGACGTTCGCAAGGCCGATCTGAATGCCAGGTCCGGCGACATCATCGTGGCCCAGCACCCGCGGATCTTGAAGGTGATCGACCAGTTCCTTAAAGAGCCCGCCGACAAGGTGGACCGCCAGACGGCCATCAGCCTGGCCGAGTTCACGGTGGGCATGGGCGTGCCCAAGCGCGAGGAGCTCGCCGTCCGCGTGCTGGAGCACCGCCTGGAGGGTGCGCCGCAGGACGTTGTGACGTTGTTCAAGGTCGGCGAAATCGAGTTGGCCACGGGCCAGTTCGAGAAGGCCATCGAGCGATTGGGTCAGCTGGTCACGATGAAGGATCTGCCGCTGAGCCAGGACGGCATGATGCTGTTCGGACTGCGCGAAGAGGCCGTGGCCCGGCAAACGGAGGCGGCCCTGGCGGTGTGGCAGACGGCCCCCGCCGAACCCGCCGCCGACAAGGCCAAGTGGCTCGACCAAGCCCGTGCGTTCCGCGACAAGTATACCGAGATGGCCGGATCCACGACCCCCCGCGGGATGTCGCTTGAGGGCAAGATCAAGTACGCCGAGGGCGACTTCATCGAGTCGCGCCGGTTGCTGGCGCAGTACCTCGACCAGACCGGGCGCAGCGACCTCGCCGCCCTCAAGCTGCTCGGCGACATCCTCCGTCGCCAAGCCAACCCGGGCGGGGCGCGCCAGCAGTACACCCGGGCCATCGAACTCAACGCCCGCGATATCGAATCGCTGGGTGCCCTGGCTGAGATCGAGATCGGCCTGCAGGACTACGTGAAGGCCCAGAAGCACGTCGACTCGATCCTCCAGCTCGACCCCTCCAACACGCGGGCCGCCGAAGCGCTCGCCAAGCTCCGCGACGTCATCCGCGGCACCGAGGCCAACGACCCCTTCACCCGGATGATGGCCCAGGTGCAGCAGAAGCTCAACGCGTCGCCGCAGGACGCGCCCGGCGCACTCAAGCTGCTCCGCGACGCCGCCGACACGATGACCGACCTCGGCCTGCCCGAGGCGCTAGCGCTGGCGAATCGCCTGGTGCTGGTCAACGACGCCGCCAAGGCCAAGGAAGTGCTCGACAAGGCCCAGGCCAAGTCCCCCGATGACAAGCGCATCAAGGACGCTCTGGCCTCGCTCGAAAACAAAGACCCCGTCAAGCGGCAACTCGACGGCATCGAGGCGGCGGCCCTGCCCGATGTGATCAAGTCGATGCTCCGCTACCAGCTTTACACCCGCCTCAGCCGCCCTGATGACGCGGCCGCCGAGCTGGCCAAGGCCAAGGCCATCGAGCCCGAGCACGCCCTGGTGGTCAGCGCCGAGTTCGACGCGGCCCTCAATGCCAAAAAGTTTCCCGAGGCGATGCGCCTGAGCGACCTGGCCGTCAGCAAGAACCTCGACCGTGTCCAGGGCCTGATCTTCCGCGTGCGTCTGGAGCAGGCGCAGGGCCGCCTGGCCGAGGCCGAGCAGTTGGCCCAGCAGGCAGTCGATGTCGACGCGCTCAACCCGGTGTGCTGGCGACTCTTGGGCGTGGTCCGCTTCCAACGCGGCAAGTTCGCCGAAGCGTCCACGGCGTTCGAGCGCGGCCTCCAGCTCAAGCCCGACGATGTCGAGCTCATCAAGGGCAATATCCGCTCCAAAATCTCCGCCCAGCAGGTCAACGAGGCCCTGATCATGGCCCGCCAGAACCTCCAGTTTGCGTCGGGCGACGCCGAGTTCGCCAGCCTCTGGCTGACGCTTGAGGGCTCGGTTGGCGACAAGGCCCGCGCGACGGAGATGCGTCAGCGGCAGTTCGCCCGCGACCCCAAGGACTGCGAGAACGCCACCGAGCTGGCCAACCTGCTGGTGCAAGACAACAAGTTCCCCGAGGCCCGCCGCGCCATCGACGCGGTGAAGGCCAACTGCCCCGCCGAGCAGTCGCGCAACAACATCGTGCTGCTGGAGGCTTCGTGGTTCGCGAACCAGCGCGACGTGTTGGGTGCCAAGAAGGTGTGGGAAGACTTCATCGCGTCGCAGCCCGAGTCCAAGCGCGATTCGGCGATGTACATCGCGTATGCCCAGTTCATGAGCCGCATGGGCCAGAACCGCAGCGCCCTCGAAATCCTCCAATCCGCCCGCGGGAAGCAAGACAAGCAGGTCTGCGAGATCGACCGCGAGATCGGCGACCTGTACTTCGCCGCCAACGACTTCAAGGCCGCCATTCCCGAATACGAGCGCGTCTCCAAGGAGTGCAAGGACGACGACAACAAGGTCAAGATGCGGCTCGTCGAGGCCTACCTCCGCAGCAATGAGTTCCAGAAGGCCGACGAGGTCGGCGCGGCGCTCGACAAGTCGGGCGGCATCAAGGGCGACGACCAGCACACGCTGCTCTTGCTGCGGGCCGACGCGGCCTTGGGCGTGGGTGATCGCCCCCGCGCCAAAGACTTCTTCGACCGCGCCATCGCCGCCAAGCCGCAGTCGGCCCTCGGGTTTGTCAAGCGGGCCGAGTTCCTGCTGGGCGACAAAGACCTCGTCCGCGACGGCATCACCGACCTGGAGCGGGCCCTGCAGCTCGACCCGCGCTTCGCCCTGGCACGCACACGGCTGGCGAGCTATTACGCCTCTACCGAGGAGCCGGCGCGGGCCGTCGACCTGCTCCGCGAGGGGCTGGGCCTGACGTCCGACGACAGCGGCATCCGCATCGAGCTGGTTCGCCAGCTCAACCGCATGGGACAACCCGCCGAGGCCCTCAGCACGGTCAAGGACGCCATGGCCAAGTCGCCCGACCCGCAATGGCGCGTCATGGCCGGCGAGCTGCTCGCCCAGGCGGCCCAGCACCGCGACGCCATCGAACTCTTCACCGAGGCCTGGAAGAACCTCCGCTCCCCCGGTCTGGCTCGGCTTTACTGCGAGTCGCTCCTGGCCCTGCCCACGCCCGACGTCGCCAAGGTCAAGGAGATCCTCGCCGAGCCCTCCATCGGGACCGATCGCATCGCGCCGTTGTTGATGCTCCGTGCTCGCGTGGCCGCCGCCGAGGGCCGTGGGGCCGACGTCAAAGCCGACGTGCAGGTGGCGTTCGCGGGGCTGGAGCAGGCGAGCCTCTCCGAGGCGACGCAGTTCTTCTCCGACCTCCGCCGGGCCGTGCCCAACGCGTCCGAGCTGCTATCGATCATCGAGCCGCTCAAGCCGACCGACGGCCAGTTCCCCGAGGCGACGCTCATCCAGCTCGCCCGCGTGCGTCTGGCCGACCCGGCCTTGCGTGCCGAGGGGCTCAAGATCATCGACGCCATGTACGCCGCGCCCAAAGACAAGGCGACCGTGATGATGGGCGTGCGGGTGACGGCCGACGGGCTCTATAGCGAGAAGCAATACGAGGCCGCCGCCGACCTCTACGCCCGGCTCCTCAAGCAGTTGCCCGATGACGCCAACCTCATGAACAACCTGGCCTACACGCTCTCCAAGCATCTTGAGCGTCATCAAGAAGCGCTCCCGCTGGCGGAGCAGGCGGCGTCGGCCCAGCCCAACAACTCCAACGTGCTCGACACGCTGGGCACGGTGCAGTTGGCGCTGGGCCAGCTTGATAAGGCCGAGCAGACGCTCGAGCGTGGCCGCGAGGTGGCGATGACCCCGCAACAGCAGTTGCCGCTGGTGCTGCACCTGACGGAGGTGGCGCTCGCCAAGGGCAACCGCGCCAAGGCCGACACGCTGATTGTTCAGGTAGACCGGATTCTCGGGCGTGACCCGCGGATCCGCGTGCAGTTTGAGGCCGAGATCGCGCGTGTGCAGAAGAAGATGCGCGGGGGGAACTGACGCAGACCCCCGCTTCGGGCCGATCCGAGAATGCCGGGCTTTCTGCCCTCTCGGTCCGGTCGGCCCCGCCTCGAGAACCCATGACCACCCTTTGGACAGACGAGACTCGTTGTCAAGCCCAAGCTAGGAACCATTGATGTCTACCGCTACTCCTTCACGCCCGCCCGCCGCGTATCCCGCGTCGCGGCCCGCGCCTGCCTCCAGTGGCGGCGCTGGCGGGGCCGCCATCGACCCCGTGCGCCTGCTCAAACAACACAAGCTCTCGCTGCTGGCCGCCGCCATCGTCGGGCTGCTGGGCGGCCTCGGGGCGTACTACGTCCTGCTCCGGCTGGCCCCGCAGTACCGCGCCTCGGTCACCTATCAGGCCTTGCCCCGCGGCGACGACAAGCCCTTCGCCCAAGAGTCCACCGGCATCGAGATCCAGGAAATGGACCGCTACACCCAGACGCAGGCCCGCGTCATGTCGGGCGACCGCGTCATCCGTGCCGCCCTTAATGATCCCAAGGTCCGCAACGACACCAGCTGGGGCGTCCCCTTCCGCACCGAGACGGGCCAGATCAACATCGCCGACGCCGCCCGCGAGTTCAAGGACATGGTCTCGGCCCGCGTGGTCGCGGGCACCAGTCTGATCGAGATGTCGATCACCGCCGGTACGTCCATCGACGCCGCGACCCTGGCCAACGTGGTGCACGACGCTTATTGGCGCGATTTGCAGCTCCAGAACTCCGCCGCCAGCCGCGAGCGTCGCGATGCCCTCAACAAGAGCAACAACGAACTCACGCAAGAACTCTCCCGCCTCGACGCCCGCCGCCGCAAGCTGCTCCAGGACGGCGCCATCAACTCAGTGGACAACAACGGCAGCATCGAGGCCCAACTGCTCGCCCAGATCGGTCCGGAGATCATCGATACTCAAAAGACCATGGATCGACTTCAGACCGACCTGAACCGCAAGCAGGAGCAGCTCAAGGCCGAGGGCGGAATCCAGTTCGGGGACGACCTGCTCGAAGAGATCGAGCGCGACCAGGCCGTGGTGCAGGCCACGGCGTCGATCAGCGAGATCACCACGATCATCACGGCCAGGCAGCAGACGGGGCTCGGCGACAGCCACCGCGAGATCGTGCAGCTGCGCAAGCAGCTCGAAGCCCGCCAGTCGAGCCTGCTGGAGGTCCGCGAGTCGGCCCTCCGCAAGGCCTTCGTGGGCCAGATGGAACGCGTCCGCCAGGCGATCGAGGGCTCCAAGACGCAGCTGGCCGAACTGACGCGGCAGCGCGAGACGCTCACGCGCCGTCGCGAGGACATCGTCCGCATCCTGGCCGAATACGAGCAGTTGGGCCGCGAGTACCTTGAGAAGAGCGCCCAGTTGGCGAGCCTCAAACAGCTCCTCGACGGCATCGCCGCCTCGGAGGGCATGGTCAGCAGCGAGCGCATCGGGCGCATGCGTCTGCTCGAACGTGCCCGCCAGCCCGAGCAGGTCGCGTTCCCCAAGCTCCCGCTGATGCTCGGCGCCGGCTTTGTCCTGGCCATGGGCCTCACAGGCTCGGTGCTGGTGCTCCGCGAAGTGCTCGACCAGCGCATCAAGGGCCCGTCCGACGTGCTCAACATCCCACGCATGCGGCTGCTCGGCCTGATCCCCGCCGTGATCGACGACCCGGGCAAGCCCGCCGCCGCCGAGACGGCCTTCCGTGATTGCCCCTCTGGCGCTATCGCCGAGGGCTTCCGCCAGCTCCGCCCCAGCGTCGTCAAACGCATCCAGCCCGGCGGGCACAAGGCGATCCTGGTCATGGGGGCAATGCCCGGTTCGGGTTCGTCGACCGTCTGCGCAAACTTGGCCATGGCCTTCGCCGCCGCCGAGACGAATGTGCTGCTCATCGACGCCAACTTCCGCCGGCCCAGCCTGCACAAGAACTTCAAGCTGGCCGAGGGCCCGGGCTTGGGAGACGTGCTCAGCCGTACCAAGACGATGGACGAAGCGGTGCAGCAGACCGCCGTCCCCCACCTCAGCTTGCTCAGTGCTGGCAACTCCGCCGCCCGCGCTGTGCCCGAGCGGCTCGCCACCGAGGCCATGACGCAACTGATCCGCGACGCCTCGGCCAAGTACGACCTGGTCCTCGTCGATACCGCCCCGGCCATGGTCGCCGGCGATGGCCAGGCCCTCGCCAACCGCTGCGACGGGGTCATCCTCGTGGTGCGGGCCCTGGCCGAAAAGCGCGGCCTCGTCGCCCGCATCCGCGATCAACTCGGCGACACCCGCGCCGAGTTCCTGGGCGTCGTCATCAACGCCGTGCGCGCCTCCGCAGGCGGCTACCTCAAGGGCAACATCCGCACGTCCTACGAGTATCAGAACTCCGGGCCCACGACCTGACCCGCACGCGGCCGCCCCCGTAGTTGGATACCGTTGCCGATGCCCGGCGCCTCAGTCCGTCATGACGCCCACGACCGCCCCGCGGCCCCGCGCCGCGCCCTGGTCACAGGCGGCGCAGGCTTCATCGGCTCGCACCTCTGCGAACACCTTCTCGCCCGCGGAGACCACGTCACCGCCGTCGACAACCTCTCCACCGGCCGCCGCGCCAACCTGCCCGCCGATCATCCGCGCTTGCGCTTCATCGAGGCCGAGCTGTCGGACTTCCTCCACGCCATCGGCCGCGTCGGCGGCGGGGAACGCTTCGACCAGATCTACCACCTCGCCGCCGCCGTCGGCGTCAAGCTCGTCATGGACGAGCCCATCCGCGCCATCGAAACCAACGTCATCCAAGCCAGCAGCCTCCTCACCTTCGCCCTCACCCACGGCCCCGATGGCCGCCCCGCACCCACCCTCCTCGCCTCCAGCTCCGAGGTCTACGGCAAATCCGACAAGTCTCCCTTCCACGAAGACGACGACGTCGTCTACGGCCCCACCACCAAAGGCCGATGGGCCTACGCCTGCAGCAAGGCCCTCGACGAACACCTCGCCCTGGCCCATCACCAGCGAAACGGCCTGCCCGCCGTCATCGCCCGATTCTTTAACATCAGCGGCCCGCGCCAGGTCGGGGCCTACGGCATGGTCCTGCCCCGATTCGTAGCCGCCGCCTTAAGAGGGGATGATCTGGAGGTCCATGGCGACGGCAAGCAGACCCGCTGCTTTGTGGATATACGCGACGTTATTCCGTCGCTCCCGCGCCTCGTCGAATCGCCGGCTTGTCACGGAAGGGTGTTCAATGTCGGGTCGGATCAGCCGATCTCGATGCGGAGCCTGGCTCAGCAGGTGATCGACACGATCTCTTCAAAGAGTGCCATCCGCATGGTTCCATATGATCAGGTGTATGCTGCGGGCTTCGAGGATCTGCGGCAGCGGCAGCCCGATCTGACCCGCATCCGCGAGGCCATCGGCTTCCGCCCGCGGATCGGGCTTGAGGAGACGATCCGAGACCTGGCGGCCATGATGCGAGATCAGCCCAGCGAGCGTGTTCCGTGATGCAGACCGCCACCAATCCCGCCGCCGCGGTCACGCCCGAGCAACTTCGGGCCTTGGTCGACCAGCGCGTGGACGCCAAGCTGAGCGACCTGGCCGCGAAGGCCGACGCCTTGCCGGCGCTGGTGGGACGAATGGATGTCCTTCACCAGTACGTAGGGGTTTTCCTAGTCGCGTTCCTGGTCACGATCCTGGCCGTCCCGCTCGTGCGGCGGCTGGCGATCGCCAATGGGATCGTCGATCGGCCCGACGAAACGCGCAAGATGCACAAGTTCCCGATCGCCTATATGGGCGGGGTAGGGGTTTACCTAGGGCTGATGGCCGGGGTGCTGTTTTCGTACACCTGGCCGTGGCACGGGCTTTTGCAAACGCATGTGACGACGCACCTGACGGAGGACGGCTTTGCGTTCCGGGTGCCGATCTCGGTGCTGGGCGGCATGACGATCATCATGCTGGTGGGGTTGCTCGATGATGTTTTGAACATCTCGCCGTGGCAGAAGATCGGCGGGCAGCTCCTGGCGGCGGCGTTCCTGGCCATGGAGGACGTCGGCGTTCGCGTGGCGTATCAGATCGTGTACCCGATTGCGACGTGGGTGGGGGGCGCGACGGATCCGGCGAATCAGACGTGGATCTTGTTTTCGGTGCCGTATTTGGGGCCGTTTGATGTGGTGTACTGGTCGGGCACGGCCATCATCGCGGTGTTTGTGCTGGGAGCGTGCAACGCCTCCAACCTCATCGACGGGCTCGACGGGCTGCTCTCGGGCGTCACGGCGATCGCGGCGATCGGGCTGCTGATCGTCGGCCTCGGGCTGGCCGTGGCGGATGCGGGGCGGTTTGATTCGGCCCGCGTGATCATGTGCCTGGCGCTCCTGGGCGCGTGCATGGGCTTCTTGCCGCACAACTTCAACCCAGCGGTGATCTTCCTGGGCGACGCCGGGTCGCTGCTGCTTGGGTATGTGACGATCGTGATCGTGCTGACGCTGGGCGACCAGGGCCGAACGGATCTGGTGATCGCGGGGCTGGTGATCTACGCGATCCCGGTGATCGACACGATTTTGGCGATCGTCCGGCGGAAGCTGACGGGCAAGAGCATCGCGGACGCCGACGACCAGCACCTGCACCACATGTTCAAGCGGGCGTTGGGCGTGAAGGGGGCGGTGCTGACGCTGTACCTCATCGGCTTCGGCTTCGCCGGGCTGGGCGTGTGGCTGGCGACGAGCCGGGCGCGTGTGACTTACGCACTGGCGATGGTCTTCGCACTGTTCATCGGCGTGATGGCCATCAAGGTGGCCCGGCGGAAGGCGTTCGAAGAACAGATGCTGGCGAAGTATGGCCCCGCGCAGCCGGGCGCCGGCGGGGCGGGCGCGGCGGCCGCAGGCGCGTCGGTCGCTGATGGAGCGGAGGCGGGTGGGAACAGGGCGATCGAGGGGATGACGGGGACAGTGGGGGCCGTGAAGGTGGGGTGAGGGGTGGTGTAGTAGCCGCCACAAGTAGTAATCGCAAGTCCATTAAGCGCTGTCGAATTACCCGGCCCCGCTCGCCAAATAGACGATCAAGCAGATCCCTGCGCCGAATTCCAGCACATGCTTTAGTCCGTTCGCCTGCGGGCTGAAGTGGTGCCCGGTCTTGCACCAGTACGCCAAGTGCTCGCAGTTGTTGTTGAACAGGTCATAGCGTTGCTCCTGCAAGCGAGCCCACGCGAGCCGGACAGTCTTGCCCGGGTGCAGCGCGGTCTCGGGCGCGTAGTTGCGGACGAACGACGGCCCGCGCGAGAGGAAGTGGTTGCG
>Ga0105047_10005245_pt1 | contig 22332 bp, 22 predicted proteins | sample MAT04_FD_78384 | JGI IMG/M metagenome (GOLD analysis project Ga0105047, IMG submission 78384) | Freshwater microbial communities from Lake Fryxell liftoff mats and glacier meltwater in Antarctica - MAT-04 (megahit assembly) | ecosystem: Environmental > Aquatic > Freshwater > Ice > Liftoff... | reverse complement strand
CTGACCAAGATCAAGCCCGTCCAGCACGAAGCGCAGGCGGCCTGAACCGGCGCGCGCAGCGGCCCTGCGCGAGGTCGGCGGGCCGCGACTCGAACTGCAAGTGCGACGTCGCCCATGGCGGTGATGCACACCTTGGGCTGCTTGCCGTGTGGGGCGTGCCTGGGGGCTTGCTTCGGCGTCACTGACCCGACCACCCCCAGGCCCACATGTGGTGAGAGCATGTGGTCAACACCATGGAAGCCAAAAAGGACAAAACCGTTGTAAGTCAAAGAATTACAAGGGCCCTGAGGTGTTGGCGGAGAGAGAGGGATTCGAACCCTCGGTACAGGAAGACCTGTACGCCGGATTTCGAATCCGGTGCATTCGACCACTCTGCCATCTCTCCGAAGGTGGTCTCGCCTTGGGCGAAGCCGCGAATTCTAGCGGATCACGCGCGCAGGACTTCCAGCCCACCCAGGTAGGGCCGCAGCGCTGCCGGCACACGTACCGAACCGTCGGCCTGCTGGTGGTTTTCCAGCACCGCCACCAACGCGCGGCCCACGGCAAGGCCGGAACCGTTCAGCGTGTGCACAAACTCGGTCTTGCCCTGCGCCGTGCGGTAGCGCGCCTGCATGCGGCGCGCCTGGAAGGCCTCGCAGTTGCTGCAGGAGCTGATCTCGCGGTAGGTGTCCTGCGCCGGCAGCCAGACTTCCAGGTCGTAGGTGCGCGCGGCGCCGAAACCCATGTCGCCGGTGCACAGCAGCACCACGCGGTAAGGCAGCTCCAGCAGCTGCAGGACGGCCTCGGCGTGGCCCACCATCTGCTCGAGCGCGGCGTCGCTGTCCTCGGGCTTCGTGATCTGCACCATCTCGACCTTGTCGAACTGGTGTTGGCGGATCATGCCCCGTGTGTCGCGCCCGGCACTGCCGGCCTCGCTGCGGAAGCAGGGGCTGTGCGCGGTGAGCTTGATCGGCAGCTGCGCCGCTTCCAGGATGCGCTCGCGCACGCTGTTGGTCAGGCTGATCTCGCTGGTGCTGATGAGGTACTGCTCTTGCTGTCCGGTGTCACCGCCGCCCGCGCCGGCATCGCCGGCGCCTCCTCGGTAGACCCAGAACATGTCGTCCTTGAACTTCGGCAGCTGCCCGGTGCCTTCGAGCACCTCGCGGTTGACGATGTAGGGCGTGTAGCACTCGGTATAACCATGCAACTGCGTCTGCGTGTCCAGCATGAACTGCGCCAGCGCCCGGTGCAGCCGCGCCACCGGGCCGCGCAGGAAAGTGAAGCGTGAACCGGACAGCAGCGCCCCGGTCTCGAAGTCCATGCCCAGCGCGGCGCCGATGTCGACGTGGTCGCGCGGTTTGAAGTCGAAGGGCACGGGCGTGCCCCAGCGGCGCACCTCGGGGTTGGCGCGTTCGTCGGCGCCCGCTGGCACACCGGGCTGCGGCAGGTTGGGCAAGCTCATCAGCAGGTTCTGCAACTCGGCCAGAACGACTTCAAGGCGTTCGGCGCCGGCCTTCTGGCGGTCGGCGATGCCGTTCACCTCGGCCATCAGGCCGCTGGTGTCCTCACCCTTGCCCTTGTGCATGCCGATCTGCTTGCTGGCGGCGTTGCGGCGCGCCTGCAGCTGTTCGGTCTCGGTCTGGATGGCCTTGCGCTCGGCTTCCAGCGCGCTGTAGCGCACCACGTCGAGGTAGGGCTGCGGGTCCTTGCGGCGCTGCAGTTGGGCAACCACGCCGTCGAGGTCGCGGCGCAGCAGGTTGGGGTCGAGCATGGGAAGCTCCTGTTCGGGTGTCTTACGTACAGACGGCGCCGGGTGCGGCGCCGTCGTGCTGCGGTCTCACGCGGCGTGGTGATGTCAACTTCGCGAAGGCGTCGGCTCGTTCATGCCCCGGTTGCCCAGGCCGCGCGGCAGCGGGAAGTGCACGTCCTCGACCACGCCGTCCATGTTGCGGATGCTGGTGGCGCCGAAGGCGCGCAGGCGGTCGATGACGGCCTGCACCAGCACGTCCGGCGCCGAGGCACCGGCCGTCAGGCCGATGCGCTGGCGGCCCTCGAACCAGGCCGGCAGCAGGTCGTCGGCGCCTTCGACCATATGGGCCTCGGTGCCCAGGCGTTCGGCCAGCTCACGCAGGCGGTTGCTGTTGCTGCTGGTCGGGCTGCCGACGACGATGACGACGTCGACTACCGGCGCCAGCACCTTGACGGCGTCCTGGCGGTTCTGCGTGGCGTAGCAGATGTCCTGCTGCTTCGGTTCGCGCACCTGCGGGAAACGGCGCTTGACCTCGGTCAGGATCTCGGCCGCGTCGTCCACGCTCAGCGTGGTCTGCGTCACCACCGCCAGCTTGTCGCCGCGCGGCTGCACGCCGGCCACGTCGACCACTTCCTCGACGAGGTAGATGCCCTCGGTCAGCTGGCCCATCGTGCCCTCGACCTCGGGGTGGCCCTTGTGGCCGATCATGATGAACTCGTAGCCTTCCTTGGCCAGCTTGGCCACTTCCACGTGCACCTTGGTCACCAGCGGGCAGGTGGCGTCGAAGACCTGGAAGCCGCGCTGCGCTGCTTCGACACGCACGGCCTTGCTCACGCCGTGGGCGCTGAACACCAGCGTGGCGCCGGGCGGCACGTCGGCGAGGTCTTCGATGAAGATCGCGCCCTTGGCCTTGAGGTCGTTGACGACGTAGGTGTTGTGCACGATCTCGTGGCGCACGTAGATCGGGGCGCCGAACTTGCGCAGCGCACGCTCGACGATCTCGATGGCGCGGTCGACCCCGGCGCAGAAGCCGCGCGGTTCGGCCAGCAGCACTTCGCCGTTGTGTTCAGTGATCACAGCACCCCCAGCAGCTTGACTTCGAAACGCACGGGCTGGCCGGCCAGCGGATGGTTGAAGTCGAACAGCAGCCAGTCGCCACCCACTTCACGCACCACACCCGCATAACTGCCCTGCCCGTCCGGGGTTGGGAACTGCACGACGTCGCCGAGGCCGTACTCGGCATCGGCGTCGCCCAGTTCGTGCAGCAGGGCCAGCTTCACGCGCTGCAGCATCTCGGGGTTGCGCGGCCCGAAGGCGGCACCGGCGGGAAGGTCGAAGGCCGTCTGCGTGCCTTCGGCCAGGCCCACCAGATGTTCCTCGATGGCCGGCGCCAGCTGCCCGGTGCCCAGCGAAAGCGTGGCCGGCTTGTCGGCGAAGGTGTTGACCACGTCGGCACCGTCCGGGCCGGAAAGCCGGTAGTGCAGGGTCAGGAAGGAACCGGGCTGGACGAGGTTCACGCAGGCAGACCTTTGGGGGCATGAAAGGGGGTGAAGGGCGAGGATGGCAGCCTCGCATAGACTGAATCGATTCTACGAGCCGAGATGATTGCCCCCAGCTCACTTCATTCGCAGCCCCCGAGGGGCGTCTCGCCACCTTCGGGCGGCCGGACGGTACCGACATGAAAGACCTGCCCGCCGACCAGCGCCCGCGCGAGAAGCTGCTGGCCCGCGGCGCCGCGGCGCTGGCCGACGCGGAGCTGCTGGCGCTGCTGCTGCGCACCGGCTACAAGGGCCGCGGCGTGGTGGCGCTGGCCAACGACGTGCTGGCGCACTGCAGCGGCTGGGCCGGGCTGCTGAACGTGGCACCGGCCGGCCTGCAGGGCGTGAAGGGCCTGGGCCCGGCCAAGCGCGCAGAGCTGCTGGCGGTGATGGAGATGGCGCGCCGTGCACTGGCGCAGCAGATGCAGGCCGCGCCCGTCTTCGACAGCCCGCAGCGTGTCAAGGACTACCTCGGCCTGCACCTGGGCGGCCTGCCGCACGAGGTCTTTGCCGTCGTATTCCTCGACGCCCAGCACCGCCTGCTGCGGCTGGAGGAGATGTTCCACGGCACGCTGACGCAGACCAGCGTCTACCCGCGCGAGGTTGTCAAGCGTGCGCTGGCGCTGAACGCCGGCGCCGTGGTGCTGGCGCACAACCATCCGTCGGGTGTCGCCGAGCCCTCGCGTGCCGACGAGTACCTGACGCAGACCCTGCGTGCCGCGCTGCAGCTGGTGGACGTACGTGTGCTCGACCATTTCATCGTCGGTCACGGCCAGGTGGTGTCGATGGCCGAAAGGGGCCTGTTGTGACGCCGCCGCCCGAGAAGCTGCGGCCGCCGCGGCTGCGTTCGCTGGGCGAACTGAGCCATCTTCGCGAAATCATGCAGCGCCGCGAACGTGAAGCCGCCGAGCGGGCTGCGCGTGAACACGCCGCACAGCGGGCCGTCGAACGGGCACGCCGCGTGTTCGCCGACGCCGTCGGGCCTGTCACGGCGCTGCCGCCGGACGGCCGCGCACCGCGCAGCCTGCCGCCGCCCGACGCGACGCCGCGCCAGCGCCTGCTGGACGAGCAGGCGGCGCTGCGCGAGGCGCTGTCAGACGAGGTCGACATCGAGACCCTGCTGCTCACCGACGACGGTCTGAGCTTCCGCCGCGCCCGCGTCGGCCCCGACGTGGTGACACGGCTGCGGCGCGGCCACTGGTCGATCCAGGCCGAACTCGACCTGCACGGCCTGCGCCGCGACGAAGCGCGTGACCAGCTCGCGGCCTTCGTGCGCAACGCGGCGATGCGCGGCCACCGCTGCCTGCGTGTGGTGCACGGCAAGGGCCACGGCTCGCCGGGCCGGCAGCCGGTGCTCAAGGGCAAGGCGCAGCGCTGGCTGGCGCAGTGCGCCGATGTCATCGCCTTCGCGCAGGCGAGCGGGCCGCAAGGTGGCGCCGGGGCGCTGATCGTGCTGCTGGGCTGACCGGCCTGCGAAGGCGCGCTGCGCCCGGCTCGCACGGCGTTCTGCCGCTGGCCAGCGAAGCCGCCTACGGCTGCTGCGGCGCTGGCCGTTGGCACTGTCCCTGGCGCTCGAACCAGTAGACGATGTTGCCGACCAGCGCGATGCTGCCCGAGACCACCGCGCTGGCCGCGGTGACGGCGCCGGCAGCGGCCAGCATGGCCACGCAAGCGTCACCGGCGCAGGACTGGAAGCTGCCGATCACGGCGGTCTCCAGCGTCATCTGGCGCGTCAGCATGCGGCACTCGGGGTCGTAGACCTGGCGCGTCTGCGGCACCACCACGCAGCCCTGCAGCGCCAGTGCCAGTGCCAGCGCAGCGATGCACCGCCAGCGCATGCCGCGGCGTTTCGTCAGTTCCGCATCCACGGTTTCAAAAAGCCCCGCTACAGCCAGTCCCGGCCCAGACTTGTCTTCACACGGCCTGCTTATACCAACACCCTGTGGCGGGGGCGTCGGCGCTGCCGACCGTGCGAAGTTGCGCACCTACCGCCCAAAGGCACAGGACCCCGCATAAAAGAATCTAAACTGTTCTTTCGCATCGCGCCTGGCCCAGCCTCTCGGGGTTTCTTTGCAGTCAGCCCTTTGATCTGGAGCCGAACGGCATGGACCGGATGTTTCTGTTTGGCAAGGCCGCGCTGTGGCCTGATAGGCACTTGTTGAACATCGCGGGCCAGCCCTTCCGGCTCGGCTCGCGCGCCCTCGAACTGCTCAAGCTCCTCGTCCAGAGCCGGGGCGAACTGCTGGGAAGGCGCCAGCTGACCGACTCGATCTGGCCCGATGAGGTCGTCGATGTGAACAACCTCACGGTGCAGATCGCCAATCTGCGCAAGGTGCTGGGCGCCCACGCGATCGCCACCGTGGCCGGCCGCGGTTACCGCTTTTGTCTGCCCGTGGTGGAGTCGAAGGCGCCGCCGCCGGGCATCGCTGCCGCCAACGACGTGCCGCCCGGGCATGCGCTGCCCCATGCGTTGACCCGCTTCATCGGTTTCGAGGCCGAACGTGCCGACCTGTCCCGGCGCGTGCAGGAGGCGCGCCTGCTGACCCTGACGGGTATGGGCGGTACCGGCAAGACGAGGCTGGCGATCGAGGTTGCCCATGACACGGCGAGCGCGTTTGCCGACGGCGTGCGTTTCCTCGACGTGGCCGCACTGGTGAGTGCCGGGGAACTGTCGCGCACCGTGGCCACGGCCATCGGCCTGCACGAGCACACGGCGAACGAGGCCGACGAGGCGCTGCTGCGCCGCCTGAAGGGCCAGCACCTGCTGCTCGTCTTCGACAACTGCGAGCACATCGTCGGCGCCTGCGCCGAATTGATCGAACGGCTGCTCAACGCGGCGCCGCGGCTGCACGTGCTGGTCACCAGCCGCGAGAGCCTGGGCCTGCCGGGTGAGGAGATCGTGGCCGCGCGCACGATGTGCGTGCCGGCGCCCCCACCGTGCCCCGTCGGCAGCGAACACGTGCGCGAGTTGCTCGGCTTCGAGGCCATCGACCTTTTCGTCAGCCAGGCCAGGCAGGCCGCCGCGGGCTTCGAACTCGTCGCCGGCAATGCCGCGGATGTCGTGGAGATCTGCCGCCAGCTCGATGGCATCCCGCTGGCGCTGGAGCTCGCGGCGGCCCGGGTGCGCACGATGACGGTGGCGCAGATCGCCGGTCGTCTGGACCTGCGCTTCCGTCTGCTGACACGCGCCAGCAAGCTGACCACGCGCCACCAGACGCTGCTGGCCGTGCTGCAGTGGAGTTACGAGCAGCTGAAGCCGGACGAGCAGCGGCTGCTGCAGGGTTTGTCGGTCTTCGCCGGCGGCTGCACCCTGGATGCGGCGACGGCGGTGGCCGGCCTGGGTGACGAGGTCGAGGCCGCCGACATGCTGCACACGCTGGTCGACAAGTCGCTGCTGGTCGTCGAGCAGACCGGCACACCGCCGCGCTACCGCCTGCTGGAGACGGTGCGCCACTTCGCACACGAACGTGCACAGGAGGCCGGTGTCGAAAAAGGCTTTGCAGAACGGCACCTCGACCACTTCCTGCGCCTGGCCCAGACGCACAACGAGGCGCTGGCCGGCCGCGCTGTGCAGCAGGCGATGGCCACGCTGCATGCCGAACACGCGAACCTGGAAGCGGCCCAGATGGGATGCGAACGCAGCGGGAACGGGGTCACGCTCGGCATCGAGCTGGCGAACGCCACGCGCCGCTACTGGATCGTCAGCGGCCTGTACGCCCGCGGCCGGCGCTTCTTCGCCATCGCCCTGGCGCGGGTGCCGTCCACGGCGGCCACGCCAGCCACGCGCGCCCAGGCCCTGGCGATGTTCGGCATGGCCCAGCTGTGGCACTTCAGCGGTGATCTGCCCCAGGCCTGGACGCTCGTGCGAAGGGCATGTGCGGCGGCCCGTGCGCTGGACGACCGCAGGCTGCTGGTGATCGTGCTCGACCTCTGCCGCGCGGTGCAACTGCGCCAAGCCGACCTGGCCGGCGCCAGGACCAGTGCCGAGGAAGCCCTGGAACTCGCCCGCGGGCTGGACGACACCTACCTGTTGGGCATTGCCCTGCTCGGCCTGGGCGAACAGCAGCGCGAAGAAGGGGCCTTCGAGGCCGCGCTGCAGACCTTCCAGGAAGCCCACGATGGCATGCACAGCCACGGCAATGTCGCCAACCTGGGGCTGCCGGCCCGCAACCTGGCGGCGCTGCATGCGGTGATGGGCCGCATGGTGCCGGCGCGGTCAGCGCTGGCCGAGGCCTACCGTTATGGCGAACTGGCGGGCGTGCAGCACCGCGCCGAACAGAACCTGAGCGTGGCCACCCGCCTTGCCGCGGCCTGTGGCGAGTGGGTACTGGCGGCGCGCGTCCAGGGCGCGCTGGACCGCTATTGCGAAGAGATCGGCGCGCGGGTGGCCGCCACCGCCGCCTGCCTGGCATGCTGGGAAGACAAACCACGGCAGCAGCTGGGCGAGCAGCTCTACACCCAGCATCATGTGGACGGACGCGGCCTGTCGCTCGACGCGGTGACGTCCGAGTTGCGGGCCTGGCTTGCCACGCCCTGGCCCGCGCCCGTTGTCCGGCCGGCCGCAAGGGCCGGCAACAGCGGCCCGCTCACGCCGCGCGAAATGGAACTGCTGGAGCTGGTGGCGCGCGGCTTCACCTACACCGACGCCGCCGGCTTCATGAGGCTGTCGTTGTCGACGGTGCGCACCCACGCCCGCAACGTCTACGCCAAGCTCGAGGTCCACAACAAGACCGAAGCCGTGTTCGAGGCGCGCCTGATAGGCCTGCTGGCCTGAGGTTCGCTGCGTCCACCAAAGACGTGGGCACATCTCCAGGCCCCGTAGCGGCCGCCATTGCTTGCTGCCGCCACGCGTTGCGGCCGGCCCTGCCCTCGTTTATTCGGGCTCCATCCACCTCCTCAGTGTTGGGTATGTGCGCTGCGGGGGCAGCGACAAGAATCCGCCCGCCTGGCCTTGGCCACGCGCCGCGACGGGCATCGTCGACTGAACAGCAAGAAGGACGTACCCCTTGTCGAAACTGATGACCGTGCTGAGTTTCTCGGTGGCCCTGTCAGCCACTCTTGTGGCCTGTGGCGGCGGCGGCGCCTCGGCGCCTGGGGCGTCACCCACGCCTCCTCCCCCGCCCGCAGCCACCGGTTCCGTCACGCTCACCGGCATCGCCGCACGTGGCGCCGCACTGGCCGGCGCTGCCGTCAGCATCAAGTGCGCCGGCGGCAACGGCAGCGCCACCACCAGCACCAGCGGCGCCTTCTCGGTGGCCATCACCGGCGCCAGCCTGCCCTGCGCCTTCCAGGTCACCGGCACCGACGGCACCGTGCTGCATTCCCTGCGCGCGGGCAGCGAAAACACGGGCAGCTTCAACGTCAACATCACACCCCTGACCGAACTGGTGGTGGCACGCGCCGCCGGCGCCACGCCGTCAAGCTTCTTCACGGGCTACGCCGCCGCCTCGGCGCCCAGCGCGGCCACGGTGACGCAGGCCATCGACGCCGTGCGCAGTGCCACTGCCGGCGTCGTTGACCTGACGGGCATCAACCCGATCACCGACACCCTGGTGGCCGCCTACGCCGGCACCGCGGGCAATGCGCTCGACCAGAAGATCGACAGCCTGGGTGCAGCGCTGACAGCGGCGCAGACCACGCTGGCCCAGGTCAGTTCGGCCCTCGTCGCCAACCCGACGGCCACCGGCCCGGTGGCCACCATCCTGCAGCCCACGGCCAGCACCTGCGCCTGGCTGCGCAGCGGCAAGTACCGCATGATCGATCCCAGCGAGAGCGATCCGCTGTGGCGCGCCCATGTGCTGACCCTGAATTCGGCGACGCTGACGGCCACGCTGTTCACCGGCGAAGTGATCAACCTCACCGACCAGGGCGGCTGCAAGTTCACCGTCGACGATGCCAGTTCGCTGAGCACCATCGTGGTTTCTTCGGCCGGCGTGCTGGTGGTGCAGCAGCAGAGCAAGAGCAACCCGGCTGATGTCAGCGTCGTCGTCGGCCTGCCCGAGCAGTCACTGCCGCTGTCCGACTTTGCCGGCACCTGGAACTTCGCCAACTGGTACAGCATCAGCGGTTCGGCGCAAAACGACTTCGTTGCCGAGGTCCTGGAAGTGGCGATCGACGCCACGGGCCAGATTACCTCCGCACAGAGTTGCGAAGGTCTGTCCCCCTGCGTGACCGAACCCCCCCCGCAGCCCAAGCTCGTCGTCAACGCCACCTCGGGCGGCTTCGATATGGTGGAGGGCACCACCACCATCGGCCGCTTCTTCCTGTTCAAGAACGGTGCCGGATTGCCGACGTTGGTTGGCGCATTCGGCGGCGGCGACGTGCTGACCGGCACACTGAAGCGTTCGCTGGGCACCCTGCCGGCCGTGGGCACGGTGTCGGCCTTCCGCGAACTGGCGCTGCGCGGCTCCGGCGCGGTCGACCTGCTGATCGACAACACCGTCACCATCACCACGGCCGACGCGGCCACGAAGACGGTGACCCGCACCCGCTCCAGCGACAACCGCGTCGACACGCTGAGCTACGACAAGCCGCGCGACGGCCTGCGCCACCGGGCGCAGAACGCCTGCACCACCAACGGCGCAGTGACCCCCTGCGCGCAGACCGTGCAGATCCCCTTGCCGGGCAGCGGCATCACGCTGTCGCTGAGCGCGGGTTCGGTCAACGTGCCGCAGTCGTCGTTCTTCAACATCTCGGTGAGCAGGCCGGGCAACTGAACGCGGCCGGTCGCGGTCCGGTGTCGCCGCGGGCTGCGTCCGTCCGCGGGCGCGGGTCTGGCCCACACCCACACAGGAATTTGAATCGATGAAGCAATCCCAAACTTCCGCCGGATGCATCCGCGCTGCCGCCGTCGCGGCCGGCGCGCTCGTCGCCGCCATGGCCCTGCCGGCGTTGGCCGCACCCGCAGCCCCCGGCGCCGATGCCGACCGCGGCTTTTCCTACTTCATGGGCCTGGCGCGCCAGCACGCGCGCTACAGCGAGACCGGCAGCACGCTGCCTTTCCGCAGCGACGCCCGAGGCGCCAGCCCGATGCTGGTGTCCGGCGCGCTCTATGCGCTGAACGACCAAGTGCTGATGTCACTGGACAACGAGACCACCTTCTATCCCGACCGCGCCAGCGAGGTATGGCACGCCACCGCCCCGGCCTTCAACGGCACCGTCCTCACCGACCCGGTGCTGCAGCGCAACGGCTTCAGCCTGCAGCAGTCCAAGACCCAGCTGCTGGGCCTGTACCGGCTGCGCGGCCCCTGGTTCGGCGTCGGCGGTCTGGCCCTGCGCACGCAATCCTTCAAGCGCTTTGCCTTCACGCCTGGCCCCGACAACGCGGTGGCCACGCCCAGCGACACGACGGTAGAGGAATCGATCTCCGAGCTGGTGCTCAACCTCGGTGCCGGGCTCGAGTCGGAACAAGTGCGCGGCCAGGCCAGCCACTACAGCCTGCGCGCGCTGGTCGGCGTGCCGATCTGGCGTCGGCTGACCAACACCACGGCCCCGCAATCGGTCTTCGACGCCCGTCGCGGCTTCGACCTCGGCCTGGAGGGTCGCTACAGCTGGGCCCTGAGCGACAAGATCCACGCCGGCGGCTGGGCCAGCTGGTCGCGCCTGCGCCGCAGCCCGCAGACCCTGGGCAACAACCTGGAGATGCCGCGCAGCCGGCTCGACAGCCTGGGCTACGGCGTCGAGCTGCTCTGGAAGCTGTGAAGGGCCGAAAGGCGTCGGCGCGCAGAGCGAGGCGCTTCGAGAAGTGGCCTGCCTCAGGGCAGCTGCTTCGCCAACGGATCCTGGTTCACCATCCAGTCGGCGGTGCCGAAGAAGGCTTCGGCCAGACGCTGCGCCAGGCCCTCGTCGACCTCGCGTTCGTGCAGCGCCTGCACCATGCAGGCCATCCACTGGTCACGCTCGGCGATGCCGATGCGGTAAGGCATGTGGCGGGCGCGCAGCCGCGGGTGGCCGAAGCGTTCGACATAGAGGTCGGGCCCGCCCAGCCAGCCGCACAGGAACCAGTGCAGCTTGTCGCGGCTGCCGGCCAGGTCGGCCGGGTGCAGCGCACGCAGGCCGGCGTAGTGCGGCTCCAGGTCCATCAGGTCATAAAAACGGTCGACCAGCGCACGCACGCCGGCTTCGTCGCCCAACCGTTCGAAAGGCGTGGCGGCGGGCGCCGGTGCAGCGGCTTCGCTCATCGCGGCGTGCGCGTGAACCGCCTCAGGCCGGCAGCATGCGCGCCGCTATCGCGGCCACGCCCACCGCAGCCGGTGCGCCCGGCATCAGCTCGGTCAGAAGCTGCCGGCGCTGCACAGATTCACGCACCAACGGGTCGGACGGCACATCGCCCAGCAGGTCCAGCCGCAGCGGGCTGTCCAGCCCCGGGTTGACGTAGCGGTCGATGACCTGCTGCAGTTGCTGGCGCACGGCGCGGCCCTCGCCGATCTTGCGTGTCTGGTTGACAACGAGGCTGAAGCGCCGCCGCCCCTGCGACTGCGCCAGCACCTTGATGGTGGCGTAGGCGTCGGTGAGCGAGGTGGGCTCGGGCGTCACCACCACCAGCACCTCGCCGGCCAGCGAGACGGTGTAGAGCACGACGTCGGAGATGCCCGCGCCGGTGTCGAGCAGCACGTGGTCGAAGCGTGGCTCGACCTCGACGATGACACGCTGCAGCTGTTCACGGATCTCGGGCGTCATGCGTGAGTACTCGACCATGCCCGAGCCCGCCAGCAGCACCGAGAAGCCAGCCGTCACCGGCACGATGGCCTCGTCGAGCGTGTGCTTTCCCGTGAACACGTCGTGCAGCGTGATCTTCGGGTACAGGTTGAGCATGACGTCGAGGTTGGCCAGCCCGAGGTCGGCGTCGAGCACCAGCACACGCTGCCCGGCGCGGGCCAGCGCGGCGGCGAGATTGGCCGAAACGAAGGTCTTGCCCACGCCGCCCTTGCCACTGGTGATGGCGGTGATCATGTCGACCCCTCGTCCGACGGGTACGTCGGCCGATCCCCCACGGGGAACGATGGCCGCGGCTCCAAGCCCGCACAGGCGGGCTTGGACGGCCGAAGTGCCAGTCGCGTCTCGCGACTGGCGGGGGCCGGCTTGGGGCGGCCCGGCGCTCGGCCCGCGCGCTCAACAAGGTTGGCGGTCATTCGTGATCCTGGAACTGAAACGTCTCGAAGAGCAGGCGCCGCTCTTCATTGCTGACGACCGACACCACCGTGGGCTCCAGCCGCACGAGGTTGCGGCCCTGGGCCTTGGCCAGGTAGAGCTGCTGGTCGGCCCGCTCGACCCACAGCGTGGCGGTCGAGCGCACCCACTGCGGTGCGAAAGCGCCGCCGATGCTGATGGTGCAGGTGATCTGCTGGCCAGGCGCCACCGGCACCGGCATGCGCTCGACGCGCCGGCGCACACGCTCGGCCACGGTCTCACCGAAGGCGCTGGCGCAGTTGGGCAGGATGATGGCGAATTCCTCGCCGCCGACTCGCGCCACCAGGTCCATCGGCCGCACGCTGTCGATCAGCGCGCCGGCCACCGCGCGCAGCACCTGGTCGCCGGCGCCGTGGCCCCAGGTGTCGTTGACGCGCTTGAAATGGTCGATGTCCAGCGTCAGCAGCAGCGCGGGTTCGCCGCTGCGCGCCACGCGGTCGATCTCGCGTGCCAGCGCCAGCTCGAAGGCGCGGCGGTTGGCCAGGCCGGTGAGCGCGTCGCGGCTGGACAGCTCGACCAGCGCGTCGATCACCGCCTGCAGCCAGGCCGGGCTGCCCGGCTCGCCCGCCGGCAGCGCCTGCCCGGAGTGGCCCAGCAGCTGCAACGCACGCTCCAGTTGCAGCGCCGCAGACGCCGGTGCTGCCGGCTCGGGAGCCGGTGTCGACGCGGGCGGGAGGTGGGGTTGGTCCAAGAGGCGCAAGGTGGAGTGGGAATCGGACGCGGGCGCCGACGTGCAACGAGTCTAGCAGCGGCCCCTCAGCCGCCACGGCCCGGAAATGGGCGCCCGCAGTCGGTCATCTCCGGGCTTGGGCGGCGCGGCGCCGGCAGGACACTGGTTGACAGGCCCTCCCGGCCGCGCATCCCACTTCCCGACACCCATTTCCATGAGCACTGCGCTGACGCCCTCGGCCGCCAACGTCGCCGAGCAGGAGTTCACACTCACGCCCGCCGACTTCGCGCGTGTTCGCGAACTGATCCACCAGCGCGCCGGCATCAGCCTGCACGCCGGCAAGCAGGCCATGGTCTACAGCCGGCTCTCACGCCGACTGCGCGACACACGCTTTGGCTCCTTCGGCCACTACCTGCAGTGGCTGGAACGCGCCAGCGGCCCCGAGGCCGAGGCCGAATGGCAGGAGTTCGTGAACTGCCTGACCACCAACCTGACCCACTTCTTCCGCGAGGAGCACCACTTCATCGCGATGGTTGAAGACCTGCGCGCACGCGCCGCGCGGCCGATCCGCATCTGGTGCAACGCCGCTTCCACGGGCGAAGAGCCGTATTCGCTGGCGATGACCGTGGTCGAGACGCTGGGCGTGTCGGCCCAGGTCAAGCTGGTGTGCAGCGACATCGACACCAAGGTGCTGGCCACCGCGCAGCGCGGCGTCTACCCGGCCGAGGCCCGCGGCCTGAGCCCGGAACGCCTGAAGCGCCACTTCATGCGCGGCACCGGCGCCAACGCCGGTCAGATCCGCGTCAAGCCCGAGCTGGTGCGCCTGATCGAGTTCCGCGCCTTCAATCTGATGAGTGCGAGCTGGGCTGCGCTGGGCGAGCCCTTCGAGCTCGTGTTCTGCCGCAACGTGATGATCTACTTCGACAGCACGACGCAGCGCAAGGTGCTGGAACGCATCCACGCGGCGATGCGGCCCGGCGGACTGCTCTACGTCGGCCACTCGGAGAACTTCACCGAATCACGCGACCTCTTCCGCCTGCGCGGCAAGACGATCTACGAACGGGTCTGACATGGGGGCCCCAAGCTCGCTATCGCTCCACGCAACGCCAGAGGCGTTGCTTGCTCAGCCGTCCAAGTCCGCGCAGGCGGACTTGGAGCCGCGGCCTTCGCCCCCCCGAGGAGGGCGAGTCGGACGAAGAACAGTCCCTGCGGACTGTTCTTCGCCTACGAGCGCCAGCGGCGTCCACGCCGCTGGCCGTCCGCCGACGGCCCGGCGAAGCCGGTTCCGTGGCGGGAAGCTTGGTGCCGCCGCCTTCGCTCAAGCCGGGCGCCGCCAACGCCGATAACCCCGCAATGGCCATCGCTTTCGCCGCCGCACCGACATCTGCCCTGCCCGCTCGCCCCGCCGTGAGCCGGCTGGAGCGCCTGAAGTCGACACCTCGCAAGACCGGCGAGGCCTCGTTCTTCTTCTTCGACGCCCACTTCCGAAACGACGCGGTGAAGGTGCTGCCGGGCGAGTTTTTCGTCGCCGACGAGGACCTGCTGGTGATGACCACCCTGGGCTCGTGCATCGCCGCCTGCCTGTGGGACCGCGAAAGGCGTGTCGGCGGCATGAACCACTTCCTGCTGCCCGACGGCAGCGGCAAGGACGGCGACAGCGGCCGCTACGGCAGCTACGCGATGGACCTGCTGATCGGCGAGATGGTCAAGCGCGGCTCGACCCGCTCGACGATGGAAGCCAAGGTCTTCGGCGGCGGCGCCGTGATCAGCGGCATGAACACCATCAACGTCGGTGAACGCAACACCAGCTTCGTGCTGGACTACCTGCGCACCGAACGCATCACCGTGGTCAGCAAGGACGTACTCGACATCTACCCGCGCAAGGTGTGTTTCCTGCCGGCCAGCGGCAAGGCCATGGTCAAGCGCCTGGCTTCGGCCAACACCGAGGCGCTGGCGGCGCAGGAGCGCGCAGCCGCCACGCGCGCCGCGCCGACGGCCAGCGCCGGCGGCAGCGTCGACCTCTTCTGAACGGCGCGGCCAGACCCCCAACCGCGACCGTGGAGCCCCCGGGCATGAACACCAAGATACGCGTGGTCGTCGTCGACGACTCGGCCCTCGTGCGTGGCCTGCTGGCCGAGATCATCGACCGCCAGCCCGACATGTGCTGCGTCGGCGCGGCCAGCGACCCGCTGGTGGCGCGCGAGATGATCCGCAACCTCAACCCCGACGTCATCACGCTCGACGTCGAGATGCCGCGCATGGACGGCATCGACTTCCTGTCGCGGCTGATGCGACTGCGGCCGATGCCGGTGGTGATGGTCAGCACGCTGACCGAGCGTGGCAACGACGTCACGCTCAAGGCGCTGGAGCTGGGCGCGGTGGACTTCGTCTCCAAGCCCAAGATCGGCGTCGCCGACGGGCTGCGCCAGCTCGGCGCCGACATCACCGAGAAGATCCGCATCGCGGCACGCGCGCGTGTGCACCGGCTCGTCGCCAACCATGCCGCCAGCACCGACACGGCGCCGGCCAAGCCCGTGACGATGGCCTCGCTGGGGCGCCTGTCGACCGAGAAGATCATCTTCATCGGTGCCAGCACGGGTGGCACCGAGGCCACGCGCGAACTGCTCGTCAACCTGCCGGCCGACAGCCCGGCGGTGATGATCACGCAGCACATGCCACCAGGCTTCACGAAGAGCTATGCGGCGCGCCTGAATTCGCTGTGCCGCATCCGCGTCGCCGAGGCCGTCGACGGCGAACGTGTGCTGCCCGGCCATGCCTACATCGCCCCCGGCGGGCTGCACCTGTCGGTGGAGCGGTCGGGTGCCAGCTACATCGCGCGTGTGCAGGACGGTGAACCGGTCAACCGCCACAAGCCCAGTGTCGAGGTGCTGTTCGACAGCGCCGCGCGCGTGGTCGGCCGCAACGCCCTGGGCGTGATGCTTACCGGCATGGGCGCCGACGGCGCGCGCGCGATGCGCACGATGCGTGATGCCGGCAGCTACAACATCGCGCAGGACGAGCACAGCTGCGTTGTCTTCGGCATGCCACGCGAGGCCATCGCGCACGGCGCCACGCAGGAAACGCTGCCGCTGACGCAGATCGCGCCGCGCCTGGTGGAGTGGCTGCGCACCCACGCGGGCGCGGTGACCTCGCGCGTCTGAGTCGCGCCGCGCCGCGCCGGCAACCGCGCGATTCAGTCGGCTTGGGGCGGCAGGAAGAGCGACTGCAGATCGGACAGGAAGTCGAATCCCCGCGCCGTGGCGCGCACCGTGCCGGCCGCCAGGTCGTGCACCAGCAGCCCGCGGCGCTGCGCCTCGGCCAGCGCTGCTTCCACGGCCGACAGCGGCAGCCCGGTGCGTTCGCCGAAACGCGCCAGCTCGACGCCTTCACGCAAGCGTAGCGCGTTCAACATGTACTCGAAGGGCAGCTCGCGCCGCTTCACCTCGTGGGCGTTGCTCACCGCGTTGCCGGCCAGCGCGTGCTGCATGTAGGCCGCGGGCTCGCGCCAGCGCACCTGGCGCAGCACACGGTGCGGGAAGCTCAGCTTGCCATGCGCGCCGGCACCGATGCCGAGGTAGTCGCCGAACTCCCAGTAGTTCAGGTTGTGGGCGCAGCGGTGGCCGGGCTGCGCGAAGGCGCTGACCTCGTAGCGCTGCAGGCCGACGGCCGCGGTGCGCTCGGTGATCAGGTCGAGCATGTCGCTGGCGCTGTCGTCGTCGGGCAGCACGGGCGGCTGCGACGCGAAGACGGTGTTGGCCTCGACCGTCAGGTGGTAGATGCTGAGGTGCGGCGGCGCGAAGGACAAGGCCGTGTCGAGTTCGCGGCCGAGATCGGCCAGGCCCTGCCCCGGCAGCGCGTACATGAGGTCGATGTTGAAGGTGTCGAACGCCTGCCGCGCCTCGTCGACCGCGGCGCGCGCCTGGCGAGCGTCGTGCACCCGCCCGATGCGCGCCAGCATGGTGTCGTCGAAGCTCTGCACGCCGATCGACAGCCGCGTCACGCCGGCGCCGCGGAAGGCCTTGAATCGTTCACGCTCGAAGGTGCCGGGGTTGGCTTCCATCGTGATCTCGATCCCGGGCTCCAGCGGCAGGCGGGCGCGGATGCCACCGATCAGGCGGTCGATGGCTTCGGGCGCAAACAGGCTGGGCGTGCCACCGCCGATGAAAACGCTGTGCACACGGCGGCCCCAGACCAGGGGCAGCGTGGCCTCGAGGTCGGCCAGCAGCGCGTCGACGTACAGGGCTTCCGGCGCTGCCCCCTTGGCCTCATGCGAGTTGAAGTCGCAGTAGGGGCATTTCTTCAGGCACCACGGGATGTGCACGTAGAGCGACAGCGGCGGCAAGGCGCCCAGCTGCAGCGTACCCGGGCGCAGGTAGTGATGCACCGAAGGCAGGCTCGTCGCATCGGCGGCGGCGCCGACGATCGGTATCACAGGCGCCACACCTCGCGCAGCAGCACGCGCAGCTGGGCGGCGGCACGCGCGCGGTGGCTGTGCACGTTCTTGGTGGCCGCGTCCAGTTCGGCCACCGTGCGGCCGAGCTCGGGAATGAACATCAGGGGGTCGTAGCCGAAGCCCTGGCTGCCGCGCGGCGTGTCGAGGATCTGGCCCGGCCAGCGCCCCACTGCCACCAGCGGCTGCGGGTCCTGGGCGTGGCGCACGGCCACCAGCGTGCTGATGAAGTAGGCGCGGCAGTCGGTGCTGCCGCGCAGCGCTTCGAGCAGCCGCGCGTTGTTGGCGGCGTCCTGCACACCGCGCAGCGCTTCGCGGTCGCCGGTGGCAGCCACCAGCCCCGCGTAGTGCGCCGAGATCACACCCGGCGCGCCGCCCAGTGCATCGACACACAGGCCCGAATCGTCGGCGATGGCCGCGCCGCCGGCCGCCGCTGCGGCATGCCGCGCCTTGGCCAACGCGTTCTCGATGAAGGTGTGGTGCGGTTCCTCGGCCTCGGCGATGCCCAGGCTGCCCTGGGTCACGAGCGCCACCGCCAGCCCCTGCAGCAGGTGCTGCAGTTCGGCCAGCTTCTTGGCGTTGTTCGAGGCCAGCACCAGTTGCATCACGCCACCCTCAGCGCCAGCCGTTGCAGCGCGTTGAGCTCGCGTATGCCCTTGTCGGCCAGCGCCAGCAGCGCGTCCATCTCGGCGCGCGAGAAAGGCGCGCCCTCAGCCGTGCCCTGCACTTCCACGAAACCGCCGCTGCCCGTCATCACGACGTTCATGTCGGTGTCGCAGGACGAGTCTTCGGTGTACTCCAGGTCGAGCAACGGCACGCCCTGCACCACACCCACCGACACCGCGGCGACGAAGTCGCGGATGGGGCTGGCCTGCAGCAAGCCCCGCGCGATGAGCAGCGTGACGGCGTCGTGCGCGGCGACGAAGGCGCCGGTGATCGCCGCCGTACGTGTGCCGCCGTCGGCCTGCAGCACGTCGCAGTCGAGGCTGATGGTGCGTTCGCCCAGCGCGCCGAGGTCGAACACGCTGCGCAGACTGCGGCCGATCAGGCGCTGGATCTCCTGCGTGCGCCCGCTCTGCTTGCCCTTCGCGGCCTCGCGGTCGCTGCGCGTGTGCGTGGCGCGCGGCAGCATGCCGTACTCGGCCGTCAGCCAGCCCTGGCCGCTGCCACGCTTGAAGGGTGGCACCTTTTCTTCCACCGAGGCGGTGCACAGCACCTTGGTGTCGCCGAAGCAGACCAGTACCGAACCTTCGGCATGCCTTGTGTAGCCGCGCTCGAGGGTGACGCGGCGCAGGGCGTCGGCGCGGCGGCCGGTGGAACGTTCGAAACTCATGGCATGTCCTTCGGAAAACAAAGAGGCCGCACCGGAAGGGGGTGCGGCCTGGGTCGGTAGCAGCGACTTCAGCGCCGCTTGCTGGAACTGCGCTGGATGGCCTCGTTGATCTCGCGGATGCTGCGCTCGATCTCGGCTTCGTCGAGATCGTCGGCGTTGGCATCGGTGGCCAGGCTGGCCTGGATGGTCGACGCGAAGACCTCGTCGCCCAGCGACAGCGTCGAGATGGCACTCTTGCTGTCGGTGTCCTCGGCCGATTCCCATTCGACGGCCAGCACGGTGACGTTGTCGCTCTTTTCTCCGGCCTCGCGCAGCGCACGTTCGGCGAGCTCGGGCACGGCATCGCTGACGTTGCGCCGCACCAGGATGTCAGTGATGACGTCGTCGGACAGCGCGCCCCACAGGCCGTCGGAACACAGCATCACGCGGTCGCCCGGGTGCACCAGCAGCGGCCCGGCGGTGTCGATCACGGGTTTGCCCGGGCTGCCCAGGCAGGTGAAGAGCACGTTGCGGTTGACGCGGTCGCGCATCGGCACCACCTGCGACAGCGTCTCCTGCAGCTCGGAATAGGAGTGGTCGCGTGTGCGCGCCACGAGCTTTTCGCCACGCACCAGGTACAGGCGTGAATCGCCGCAATGCGCCCAGTAAGCCGCGTTGCCCTGGATCAGGCAGGCCACGACGGTGGTACGCGGCGTATCGAGCAGCGCACGTTCGGTGGCGTAGCGCAGCAGCTGGTGGTGGCCGGCGATGATGGCTTCCTGCAGGAAGCGCACGGGGTCGGCCAGCCGCGGCTTGGCCTGCTGCTGGAACATCGCCGCCAGCGTCTGCAGAGCCAGCTGCGAGGCCACTTCACCTTCCGGGTGGCCACCCATGCCGTCGGCCAACGCAAAGAGGCCGGCGTCCCGCGTGTAGCAGTAGCCCATGCGGTCTTCGTTTTTCTCGCGGCCGCCCTTGCGGCTGACCTGGTAGACACTGAACTGCATATCAGCCCACCACGCCAAGGTTCAACGTGACCGCAACGTTCCCACCAAGCTTCCCGCCACGGCACCGGCTCCGCCGGTCCGTCGGCGGACGGCCCCCCTGGGGGGGCGAAGGCCGCGGCTCCAAGTCCGCCTGCGCGGACTTGGACGGCTGAGCAAGCAACGCCTCTGGCGTTGCGTGGTGCGCTAGCGAGCTTGGGGGCACCATCTCATGCCTTTTGCCCGGTCTTGATGGTTTCGATCTGCAGCTTCAGGCGTTCACCGAAACTCAGCTTGGTGTAGCGGCGTTCGGTCTCGCGCGAAAGTTCCTTCTGCAGCGCAAACACGCTCTGCGGCCGGCTCAGCGGGTCGAGCGACATGCACCATTCCGTCACCTCGATGAGGTTGTCGGAATAGATGTTGCGCAGGCGGGAGAGGCTCAGCGCCAGGCGGTCTTTCTCGATGCGCTGCGGCGCGTCGTTGGGCGGGTAGCCCTGCATGCAGGCGTAGATGCAGGCGCCGATGGCGTAGATGTCGGTCCAGGGGCCCAGCGTACCGTCGCGCCGGTACATCTCGGGCGCAGCGAAGCCCGGCGTGTACATCGGGCGGATGAAGTTGCCTTCCTTGCTCAGCACCTCGCGCGCGGCGCCGAAGTCGAGCATCACGGCCTTGTTGTCGTTGGTGACGAAGATGTTGGCTGGCTTGATGTCCAGGTGCAGCATCTTGTGCTGGTGCACGATGCGCAAGCCGCGCAGGATCTCGTCGAACAGACTGCGGATGGTGGACTCGCGAAACACCTTGTCGCGCTTGAGATCACGCGCCGTGACGATGAAATCCTGCAGGGTGTCGCCCTGCAGGTAGTTCATCACCATGTAGACGGTTTCGTTCTCGCGAAAGAAGTTCAGCACGCTGACCACGCTGGGGTGGCTGATCTGCGCCAGTGAACGGCCTTCTTCGAAAAAACTCTTCAGGCCCAGGCGATAGAGCGGCTGCTTGTCGGGCTTGACCCGCGGCGTGAGCTCGCCGGACGAACGTTCGGCCAGCGATGCCGGCAGATATTCCTTGATGGCGACGAGTTGCTGATTTTCGCCTTCGGCGAGGTAAACCACGCCGAAACCGCCGGCGGCCAGCTTCTTGACGATCGTGTATCCGCCCACCACGGTGCCCGAAGGCAACGGCGCTGGTTTGGGCTTGGACATAATCGGGGGCTACTCTGGAGGCGGAAACAGTGGCTGTTTATAGCATGACGGGTTACGCCAACGCGGCGTCCGAAGCCAGCGAAACCGCCGCGGCGGTCAGCGTGGAAGCACGCTCGGTGAACGGCCGCTTCCTCGACCTGGCGCTGCGCCTGCCCGACGAGCTGCGCGGCCTGGAACCGGCGCTGCGCGAACTGCTGACGTCGAACTTCCGCCGCGGCAAGATCGAGTTGCGCGTGTCGACGAGCCGCGAGGCCGAGGCTGCGCTGCCCACCCCCACCAGCGAACAGCTCAACCGCCTGGCCTACCAGCAGTCGTCGGTGCAGGGTTGGCTGCCCGACGCCCGCGCGCTGTCGGTCAACGAGGTGCTGCACTGGTGCAAGGGCGGCAGCACGGCGCAGAAGCTCGACGAACCGGCACTGGACGCCGCCCGCCGCTGCGTCGACGGCCTGCGCGAGGCGCGGGCGCGCGAAGGCGCCCGTCTGGCCGCCATCTTGCTGGAACGCGTGACACGGCTGCGCGAGCTGGCCGGCCAGGCCGCGCCGTTGGTGCCTCAGGTCGTGCAGCGCCAGCAGGCGCGTTTCCTGGAGCGCTGGAACGAGGCGGTGGCCACCGTGCAGGCCGGTTCGACCGTGCCGGCGCAGACGCTGCACGAACGTGCGATGGCCGAGGCCGCGTCCTACGCCATCCGCATCGACGTGGCCGAGGAACTGGCCCGACTGGGTTCGCACCTCGACGAGATCGAACGCCTGCTGACGGCCGGCGGCGAACTGGGCAAACGCCTGGAATTCCTGATCCAGGAACTGCAGCGCGAAGCCAATACGCTGGGCAGCAAGTCGGCGGCACTGGAGCTGACGACCGTTTCGGTCGAGATGAAGGTCGCGATCGAACAGATGCGCGAACAGGTGCAGAACATCGAGTGACGTTTCACGGGGTCTCTTGCCACCCCCAAACGCCGCCTAAGTCGTTGATTTGCAATGGAACTTGATCTCATGAGGTAGCAAACCGCCCCAGTGAAGCGCATGTTCTGTATGGGGTAAATCTTGGGGTAAGTGCACTTACCCCACAGGTCTGGCGGATCGCCCGATTTTTTACCCCACAGATCGGGCTGGAGGCCGCGCCATGACTGGGTTTGCGAAGATTGCTACAGACAGAACTTTGAGGGCTTGGCTGAGTACCGGACCCGTGGATCGCGGGGTTGGTGACGGACTGACCTTCGTCGCAACGGCGGCCGGTGCGCAACTGGGCAAGGCCTCCTGGATCCTCCG
>Ga0105047_10005244_pt1 | contig 22334 bp, 23 predicted proteins | sample MAT04_FD_78384 | JGI IMG/M metagenome (GOLD analysis project Ga0105047, IMG submission 78384) | Freshwater microbial communities from Lake Fryxell liftoff mats and glacier meltwater in Antarctica - MAT-04 (megahit assembly) | ecosystem: Environmental > Aquatic > Freshwater > Ice > Liftoff... | reverse complement strand
TCCTGCACGAACCCACACGCGGCATAGATGTGGGTGCCAAAGCCGAGATCTACGACATCTTGCGGCGGCTGGCGGGCGATGGGATGGCGATCCTGATGATTTCGTCGGAACTGCCCGAGATCGTGTTGCAGGCGGGCCGTGTCCTGGTGATGCAGGGCGGGCTGATCGCCGCCGACTTGCGCGGGGCGGACATCACCGAACAGAACGTGATGCTGGCGGCAACGGGCAACCGGGCCAAAGGTTTGGGATAGGGGGAAAGTATGGCGGCAAAAATCACCGTCATCGGCAGTTTCGCCGTGGGAATGACGATCCGGACGCCGTCCTTGCCGGTGTTCGGCCAGACGCTTCTAGGGTCGGATTTCGATATGGGGCCGGGTGGCAAGGGGTCCAATCAGGCGGTTGCGGCGGCGCGGCTGGGGGCGGATGCGGCACTGGTGGCTTATGTGGGGCAGGATGCGCTGGCTGGCATCGCTCACGATCTTTATGCCGCCGAAGGGGTGAATACCCGGCACGTCCGCAGCCTTGCCGGGCGGGCGACCGGCGTGGGCTTCATCATCCTGAACACCGAAGGCAACAACTTCATCATCCTCGACATGGGGGCCAACGAGGCGCTGGACGCAGCCGCCGTGGATGCGGCCGGAGCACGAATTGGCGAGTCCGACGTGGTGATGGCCGTGCTGGAAGTACCGGTTGCCGCCGCGATGCGGGCGATGGAGTTGGGCCGGGCGGCGGGGGCGCGGACCATCCTGAACCCGGCCCCCGCCAAGACCCTGCCACCCGCCATCTTTCCGATGATCGACGTGCTGACCCCCAATGAAAGCGAATTGCGCATCCTGCTGGGACTGGCCCCCGACGATCCGCGATCGTCGCGCGTGCTGGCAGGGATGCTGCGCGACCGGGGGGTGGGCACGGTCGTGGTGACACTTGGACGAGCGGGGGCGCTTATCCTGGGTGAGGGAATGGACGTGATGATCCCCAGCCTGCCCGTGCAGGTGGTGGACAGCACCGGGGCGGGCGATGCCTTCAACGCCGGGTTGGCCGTGGCGCTGGCCGAGGGGCAGGATCTGCCCGCAGCCGTCCGCTACGCCGTGGCCTGCGGCGCGTATGCCTGCACCCGGCTGGGTGTTGTGCCGTCACTGGGACGGCGGGCCGAGATTGCAGCATTGGTTCAGACAAAAGAGGGTCGATCATGAAGCGTGGCACGATACTGAACGCCGAACTCAATCACGCGATTGCCAGCATGGGGCATGGCGAGACGATGATCGTCTGCGATGCGGGGTTTCCCATCCCGCGCGGGGCCTGGCGGATTGATCTGGCCGTGGTCCAGGACGTGCCGGACCTTGCCACGGTTCTGGGGGTCCTTGCAGGCGATTTCATTGCCGAAAAGGTCGCCTATGCCGACACCCTGCCAGAGCACAACGCGCCGCTGCTGGCATTGGTGCAGCGCCTGTTCCCGGATGCCGATCACGCGATGATCCCGCACGAGGTGATCCTGACCGAAATGGCCGCCAAGGCAAAGGTGATCGTGCGCACCGGGGCCTTCGATCCCTGGGGCAACATCGTCCTGTCCTCGGGCGTCGATGTGCCGAAATGGTTCGCAAAGCCCGGCGTTGTGTCCCCCGCCTACTATGCCGCAAAGATGGGCAAGTGATGGAACGCCTGTTCGACTGGGCGGCGCGGCCTGCCGAACGGCTGGTGACGGTCGGCTCGTTGCGGGCCGGAAAGGGAGCCGTCGGACGGCATGCGCAAGTGACGGCCGACACCGCTGAGGAGGCCGCCGCAGCCGAGGCGGCAGGGATCGAGATGGTGGTGTGCCGCGCCGCCAATGTCGCCTCTGTGCGGCAGGGCGCGCGCCATGTTTTCGTGACGGCGGCGTTGGGCTTCGCCGAGGCGGTCACCGATGACGACATCCTGCGCGTGGCGTTTCGCGCCCTGACCGAGGGGGCCGATGCCGTGATCACCGCGCGCAGGCTTTCGGTGGTCAGCCTGCTGGCCGCCGAAGATATTCCGGTCATGGGGCATCTTGGCTTTGTGCCGCGCAAATCGACCTGGGTCGGGCGCACCCGGGTCGTTGGCAAGACGGCGGACGAGGCGGAAGCCTTGTGGCACCGCTTTCGGCGGCTGCAAGAAGCCGGCGCCTTTGCGGTCGAGGCGGAACTGGTGGCAGCCCCGTTGCTGGCCGAAATCACCCGACGTTCGGGGCTGGTGACGGTGTCGCTGGGGTCGGGGCCGGGCGGCGACGTGATCTTTCTGTTCGGCAGCGATATCTGCGGCGAAGAAGGGCGTCTGCCCCGCCACGCCCGCGCTTATGGCGATGTCGCCAGACTGCGGCAGTCGATCCGCGACGAACGCGCGTCTGCCTTTGCCGCCTTTCGCGCCGATGTGGCACAGGGTGGCTTTCCGGGCCTGATGAATACCGCCGCAATGGACCCCGGTCAGTGGGAAATGCTTTTGGCCCGTCTTGACCGGCAGGCGTAAGGCTTTGGTTGTTCTGCGGCCATCGCACCCAGCCCGAGGTCGGTGGACCTCATGCGGGTCCAGGAAAATGCAACTTCGCAGTCCTTTGCCTCAGCGGTGTTGATGGCCGACTGAAAAGCGGTTCCTCCTCACCTTTTGTGGTTGGCTGGCAGCAACTGGGTTCTAGGCAACCCGCAGCCGGTGCGGCCGTACCTGGCCCGCTTGGCTGTCTTCAGGCGGCTGATCTGGCCTTCGGCTCGGCCATTGCTCCATGGCAGTTCGATGACGTGGTATAGGCGTCGAGCACGAGATGGATGTGTCATGGCTTCAGGACGGCCCTGTCAATGCGGCGCAAAAAGCGCCGAAAGCCCCTCGCGCAGTGGCGCGGCAGGCACTTCTCTTACCAGGTCAGACTGCACATCGAGCGCTGCGAAGGCGCGTTTCCCTTGGCAGCGGCGGGAACCGCGAAGGGCGGATCTTGTCACGCCCGAGGCCGTCCATCCTTCTTTCAAGGTAACGCGCCTGCCAGCGCCAAACGGTAGGCTTTGACGTGTTCGCGCGCCCCACGATCTCGACGGTGCCGCAGTCGTCTGCCGTCGCCAGCACGATTTCGGCCCGCCAGACCGTCTTGCGGGCGGTGTTTCGGGCGACAATCACTGATAGAAGCTGCGATCGGTCGACGGGGCTCAGATAAAGGCAGATGTCATGTCATCATGCAGCGATGACGACACCAATGATCAGAAAGGGGAATCGTCTGTCAGATGAGGAACATCAAGTCACAGCTCGGCATCACCACACAAAGTGATGCACAACCCTTGGTCTTGAAAGTCGGCAAATCTGACCTCAAGCGGTATCGGCCTGCCGCACGATAAATGAACGACCGCTTCTGGTTTGCGCCCATGGCGCTGCTGAAGGTCAGTTGTGGGCTAGCGGCCAAAGTGCGCCACCCTGGTTTGGAGAATTCGTCAAGGACCGACCACGTCCAGAGACGTCCCCGTCGACGCGAAGGGCGAAGGGCAGCCATCGGCCGCGACTGATACGTTTGTCGACTTCCAGCGCCTGCGCGGTCGACTTTCCATTTTGGCGCGATCATTCAAGACCGCAAGTCGCAGACCCCTTAACTTCCGGTCAGACCAAGAACGGGAATTTTCGATGTCCTTCACCCTGAATGGCGAAAGCCGAGACATATCTTCGGATTGGACGGAAGAGCCATTGCTGTTCGTTCTGCGGGAGCAGTTCGGCCTGACCGGCGCGAAGTCAGGCTGCGGGGTCGGCATCTGCGGCGCGTGCACCGTCATCATTGACGGGGTCGCCGCGCGCGCCTGCATCACCCGCGCGGGCGACGTCGAGGGGATGGCTGTCCGCACCATCGAAGGGCTGGCCAATGGCGAGGCCCTGCATTCCGTTCAGTAGGCCTGGCTCGATCTTGGGGTTCCGCAATGCGTGTATTGCCAGGCCGGACAAACCATGGCGGCGGTGGCATTGCTTGAACAAGTGCCGAACCCGACGACTGATGATTTTAACGCCGCGATGGACGGGAACCTGTGCCGCTGTGGGACCTATCCGCGCATCCGGGCAGCCATCGCCCGCGTAGCGGAGGGCGTGTGATGCGGCGGCGTCTATTTCTGACGGCGGCCGCAGGCGGTCTGGTTGCTCTGTTCGGTGCAGGCGCGGGCGTCTGGAGCCGGGTGCCCTCATCCCCAAACGCCCCGATCCGGACGCGAACGCGGCATTGGGCTGGATCGGGCATCAGGGCGGACGGTTCACCCTGACCTTGCCGCGCGCCGAGATGGGCCAGAACATCGCCACCGCGCTCAAACAGGTGGCCTGTGCCGAGCTGGGGGCCGACAGGGATGCGGTGGACGTGGTCTTGCATGCCACCGATATGCCGCGCGTCAAACCGACCGTGGGCAGTGAATCCGTGATGCTGTTCGCTGAACCCCTCGCACAGGCCTGCGCCGCGTTGCGCCACGCGCTTGCGGCTGGTCAGGCCACGGGTCTGGTCACGGTCACGCCGCGCCCCGCGTCCGACCTTCGTGCCCTGCGCCCGGGTGGCTTGATCGGTGCCAGCCCCGAGATCGCGCAGGGGTGCGAGATCGTGACGGGATCGCCGCTTTATGCAGCCGACATGCGGCTGCCGGGGACGCTCTTTGGTCGGGTGCTACGCGTCCCGGCCTCGGTCGAACTCCTCTCTCGCCCCCGACGCTGGAACCTCGACGCTGCTCGCGCGGTCCAAGGCTTCGTTGACGTGGTTAAGGAGTGTGGTCCGCCGATCGGCAAAGCGAAAGGTCTGGGCATTCTGGCATCAGGTCCGGGCACGCTTGATGCCATCGCAGAGGCATTGCAGGTCGAATGGAACGTCGCGGACAGCCATCCGCGGTCTGACATCGCCCGCATTATCGACATCGATACGCGATTGGCGGCAGGTTCGCTGCCGCATGCGGTTCTAAAGGGCGTGCCCGCCGAAAGTCCCTGGGATGTGGACCTGCGCCTCGATGTGCCGCTGGCCGCGCATGGGCCGATCGAGCCGCGCGCCGCCGTGGCAGACTGGCGCGACGGTGCGCTGAAGGTCAGTGCCGGGACGCAGGACGCGTTTTATATCCGCGATTTTCTGGCCGATGCCTATGGTCTGCAATTTGAGGCCGTCACGGTGCAATCCTGCCGGATCGGCAGGGCCTTTGGCGGCAAGACAATCTGCACGGTCGAAGCCGAGGCTGCCGCATTGACCCGCGCTGCAAACGCCCCGGTCAAAGTGCAATGGACGCGATCACAGGAATACGCGCTTGGCTTCCACCGCCCGCCATCCTCGCATCGGATCAAGGTACGCATCGCAGATGGGCGAATCACAGACTGGGATCACGCACAGATGAGTTCACACGTCATCTTTACCGCCGCGGTGGTGCCGGCATGGATGCAGCGCGCAACGGATCTTGTCGCAGGCGATGGTGGTGTGGCGCGAGGGATGGCTGCGCCTTACGTCCTTGGCCGGGCGCGGGCGGCCTGTGATGCGGTCCGTCTGCCTGTGCATACAGGGCCATGGCGTGGCCTTGGCGCGGGGCCGAACGCGCTGGCCATCGAAAGCGCCATGGACGAGGCGGCGATTGCGGCCGATGCTGATCTTCTGGCTTTCCGGGTTGCGCATATCGAAGATCCCATTCTGGCAGCGGTCCTTGTGCGGGTAGGTGAGCTTGCCTCTTGGGGCAGTTCGCCGGTCGCCACTGAAGGCCAGCGCACAGATCAGCGTACCGGGCGGGGCATAGCATGCGGCATCAACAAGCAGACAAGCTACGCAGCAGCGGTCGCTGAGGTGGCCGTGGATGCGCGAGACCGGGTGCGGGTCGCGCATTTTTGGTGCGTGCATGACTGCGGCCTGGTCATCAACCCCGATCAGGTGCGGGCGCAGTGCGAGGGTAATCTTGTCTGGAGCCTTGGGATGGTGCTGACGGATGATCTGCCGACCAAAGCCGGGCATGTCACGGCCCAGACCTTTGCCGACGCCCCGATCCCGCGCCCGTCCGAGGTTCCGCCGATCACCGTGGATCTGATCCAAAGCAACCGTCCGCCCCAGGGTGCCGGCGAAACCGCCATCGTCGCAGGCCCCGGTACCATCGCCAACGCGATCCGTATGGCGACCGGCAGGCGGCCTGTGGGCTTTCCTGTCAAGGCGCAGGGTCTGGCGGTATGATCGGGCATTCGCCTGCAAGAAGGCAGCGACAGGAAAGCCCCGGATGGCCCGTCAGGAAGAGGGACAGGATTTCGCATCTGCCGCCATGATGCGGCTGGTCGCTCTGGGGTTGACGCAGCAGGGCATCGCCGTGCCTGCGCATCGCCCCGGGCCGGTGCCCCCGCCATCCGGCGCGCATGTGCCGCATGCGCAGAAACGCAATGTCCTTGACGCCCTTGTGACCGCGCACGGCCCGATGATCCTGCTGTTGATCGCCGACGCGGCGCGGTCCATGCCGCCCGAGCCTGTCGTGCAGGCGCTGACCTAAGCCAGGAACATCAAAGATCTGCTCGATCGCTGGCAAAGACTGGAACGGTTCAGCCATGGGCGACATAGGGTCGAGGTCCAGCCCTTGGCAGAAGGCACCTTTCGACTGACCCACCGCGCGCGGGCCGCCGGGCCGCAACCATCCTTCGCCGAAAGCCTGATCGTGCCGGGGCTTCTGACGATACTGGCCGAGATGACTGGCTCAGCCGAGGTATCGCTTCTGTCCGTTACGGGCGATGTCTGGCGCAAAGACGGCGCTTGGCATGCGCAGGTCGCGACACCGACGATTGGCAGCGTGATCCTGACCGCGTCATTCTTGCCGGTGCTTGTCCGCACCCATGACGAAACCATGATATCGACCCCGTCGCAGCATTGCGTCAGCGCCTTGTGGCCGATCCCGTTCGCCGCTGGACGCTAGCGGACGCGGCATCCGAGGCGGGGGCCTCGCGCCGCACACGTCAGCGTCGCCTGACCCAGAGATCGATGTCGTTCTCCCGCCTTGTGTCCGAAGCGAGACTGCAGGTCGCCGCTTCCCATCTGTGCGATGGAAACGGTCCCGGACTGGCCGAGATCGCATTCCTTGCGGGATTTTCCGATCAGGCGCATTTTGCGCGCACGTTCAGCCGCGCCGTCGGAGTAACTCCCAGCAGCTACCGTGCGAACTTCGGGCAGCAGCAGTTCAGAAAAGAGTCCGGCCGATGAGGCGCATCGGTCATCCGAACACATTGATTGCTGCCTGCCCGATCTTCACCGCAAATGTTGTCATCCGGGCACCTGGGGCTGAACGTCGGTTGATGGCCGGTGACGCGCCGCCATGCCCTTTTCAGCGCCGGGCGAGATCGACGTTCGGCTCGAGTTCTGCGAATTTCAAGCGTGATCGTTGGGTCATGTGACCATCCTGGTGGTCCGGATGCGCCAACTCCCTGATCTGAGCGATGGCCCAAGCTGATCGGTCAATCTGACTGCTTGCCGCCATGAGGTGCGCCAGCGCTTCGTCGATGTCGAGTGGGGTTGCCTCATATCCACGGCCAGAAAGAAGACGCCTGAGGGCATGCAGCGCCACTTCAGCGGCGAAGTCTGGCATCTTGCTCGCAAAATCCCGCGCCGCCCGGATCAGCGTCGCGGGTGCCGCCTCGTGGTCGGCTGCACACTCGACGGCGATGTCGAAAAACCGGGCGGTCCTGGCGGCGGCGAACCACTTCCCCTTGCGCCCATGCAGCGCAATCAGGTCATAAAGGAGTGCGCGGGCATCCCGGTCGGGATAGCGCCTGACGAGGTCCCGCCACATCGCGAGCCAGGTGTTGCCGGTCGCTGTGGGCAGGCCGAAACGGCGGTAGGCCTCTTCGGCCTTGCCCTGGCGCAAAAGGATTTCTTCGCAAAACCGCGAGATATCGCGCGAACCCCAAGGCTGCCGATCGGCCTACAACAGGGCCACGGCACGGGCCAGCGCCTCGTCCTCGCGTCCCTGGCGGAGCAGGGCTTATGCCGCGAACCTTTCGTCAAACCACAGGCGGGGTTTTTTTACGGCGAGAAGGTCCAGCAACTCGTCATGTCGGCCGGACGCCAGCAGGCAGGACAGTGTCAGGGTCGCGGTGCCGATGTGGGAGAAATGCGCAGGATCGGCCCAAGCTTGTCGGATCAGAGCCAGATCATCAACGGCATGTTCGGCCAGCAGCGCCGGAAAAACCGCGATCTTGCCGAATTTGTCGGAAAGGGGGGCAAGGTAATCGACGTCGTCGTCCAGGATTGCCTGACGCAACCGCGCAAGCCATTTGGCCCGCGTCGGCTCATCTGCCGGGGCCACGATCAGGATCGGGGTCAGGTCCTCAAGGGTCCGAAATACCGCACTGCCCAAAGCCCCCGAGGCGGTGTCGATCTGCTCGAACGCTGGCCAGATGCGTTCGGCCAGTGCGACCACGCCTTCGGCTGCGGTGACGGGGTCCGCCCGGTTGATTGCCCGGATTTCAGAAGCGGCGGCAGCCAATCGATAGCTTCGCCCGCTTGCTGGCGGCGCGCATCGGCACCGAACGCGCGGCACTCGCCGTCACCTCGATCATGGCCGCCGCCCCCTTCGATCAGGCCGAGGCAAGACCGACCCTGGTGCTGGACTATGGCAACACCGATCCGGCAGACGAGGCCGCACCGACAAAGGCAAAACCGAAGGTCGCGACCACCCCGGCTATCGGCTATCGGCAAGCGATCCTCGATCAGGTGCAGACCGGCGCGCTGCAGCAGGCGCAGGACTTTTCCAAGCCGACCCACGCCCGGATCCGTGCCAGGCTGGCGCAGATCGTCGCCTTGGCCGAGGTGGGCGCCATCGCCGTTCTGCACGCCTTCGAGATCAACCCGGTTTTCTTCAGCCCGAAGGCGATGGCCCGCTACCGCGACCTCTGCGTGACCGCCCTGACCCCCCGCGCACAGGCAGAGGCATGAAGATCACCCGCGAGTTCTGTCCCGGCGACCGGTTTGTCCAGGATTTCGGGCTTTGCAGCTACCCGGAGGGCTGGGCGCAGGTCGATAGGGGACCGGATGCGCCGTACTTTGGAACATGGGCCAACCCGGCCCGCCTGATGATCATCAGCTTTTGTGCAGGCCACACGGACTTGAAAAAGGCCGCGACTTGGCCGTTGCGCGCCGCAAGCGCCCGGAAACCGCCCGCGAGCGATTTCTGTCTTTCGATGAAATCCAGCGCCTCGCCGATACTTTCAGCGTCAACCCTGATCAGCGCGCTGCCGGGATCGTCCGGCTTTGCATGCCGACCGGCGCCAGCTGCGGCGAGGCCCGCACGGCCACCTTCGACCAGTTCAACCTAGATCCGGCGATCTGGACCAGGCAGGCCGCCTGTACCAAGCAGCGCCGTATCCACCGCGTGCCGATCCCGCATGAGGCCGTCGCCCTGATCCGCCTCTGCGGCGATGCCGTGCCCAAAGGAAGCCGCTTCCTGTTTCCCGGCGATGTGCCGGGCCAGCCGGTGGTCGATCTCAAGCACTTCTGGGAACGGATGCGCGTCCAAGCCGAAATCCCTGATGTCCGCATCCAACGCCTCCGCCACACCTTCGCCTCGCTGCTGGTCTCTGGCGGGGCTTCGCTGGACATGATCGTGCGCTGGCTGGGCGACACCCGGATCGGGACGACGCAACGCTACGCCGACCTGATCGACCCACCGCTGCGGGCAGGGGTAGACGCCGCGGGCGTGATGGGGAAGCCGCAGTTAAAACTGGAGCCACCGTTCAACTTGATGAACTCGTTCGCCATGACAAGCGGGTTGTGGCTGGGCACCTTCCCCACCTCGCTGCTGCGGCTCGCTTCTCGATCTCGCGGCGCTGGGCCTCGCTAGTGTTCTCTTGACGTGCCGTCCACCCCCGCCAAGCCGCTCGCGCGCTTCGCGGGGTGCTTCAATGTCGTCTGTTCAATTTCGCCAGTCGCGATCTTGGCAATGTGGACAGCCAATCCTGTCGGAACCACTGGGCGCTTCTGCCCGTTCGGTCCTTGCAGCGGTGCGCCTCTCGCATCTCGCCAGCGCCGCGTTCCCGGCTTCACAGCAAGATAACACAGCGGCGGGTGATTTGACCGCACTCTTTACAAGGGTGGCAACTGCGGCAAAGGTAGGGACCAGACCTTCACAGCAACTTAACAAGAGTGCATGTCAGGTTCCCGCGCAACGTCAATGCCCGCAGATTTCAAACTGAGACACGATCCGGATTTTGCTGCCGTCAGGTCACCAGAAAATCGGTCTGCGTCACCGCCAGCACGGCAGAGCGGATGCGCCCGGCGGCTCCGGTGCGGTCGGCGTCGAAGAACAGGTTGCCGGTGTCGGTCTCGTAGATGATGCGGTCGCTTGCGTCGGCGGCCGGACCGGTGGTGTTGGACCGGAACGCTGCGGCGGACAGGGCGCCGATGCCGATGGTGAAGAAGACCGCGTTCTCCAGCCGAATCGTGTCGGCGATAACGTTGAAGTCGGTGATGGTGTCGACGTTGCCCGCCCAGAGCGCCGAGAAGAACACGAAGGCATCGGCACCCGACCCCCCGGTCAGCGTGTCGAGACCGCCGAGCCCGTTCAGCACGTTGGCCCCGGCGTTGGCGGTGACGGCTTGCGCCAATGCAGTGCCGGCGGGTTGATCGACGATGTAGTGCCGACGGACGTGGTGGTCAGCCGCTCGATATTGTCATCGGTTGCCAGCGCAAACGACACCGAGGCCGCGACATGGTCAGGGACGCCCTGACCTGCGCCTTCGACGATGATCGTCCCTGCATTGGAGACAATACAGGTGTCGTTGCCGCCCGCCCCGGTCAGCGTATCGGCCGCACCAAAGCCGCCATCATTCAGCACATCGGCCCCGGCATTGCCGAAGATCCGTCGCGTCAGCGCATTCCCGATGAGGCTGATCTTGCCAACCTCGCCCGATGACGTGGTGGTCATGATCTCGATGCCGACCCCGCCCGCCAGGACATCGCTGGCACCGGCCGCGATCCGGTCGGCGGTGCCCCGTTCTGCGCTCTCGATAATCACATCGGCCAACTGGTCGACAGAATGAAGGGCATTGGCCGCTCCGCCCAAAAGCCTATCCGCGCCGGTCCGGCCGTTCAGCGTGTCGTTGCCCTGGCCTGTCGTGATGATGTCATTGCCGCCCCCGAGATCGGTAAAGCTGAAATGCTCGATCCCGGTGACGTCGGTGTTGTTGGCACCAAGCCCATCGAAGTTTCCCGAGCCGCCCCCCCCACCGGCATCGACCAGATTGCGGACCCGGACGCCGCCGGCAAGGGTATCGGTCAGGTTCAGCGGGTCGGCGCCGCTCTCGCCGATCACCTGATCCGTGCCGCCCATCGCCACGGTGACCATGTCGTTGCCGCCGCCGGTACGGATGATAGCGTCCATCGCGCCGCTGGCATGGGTGGTGATCCAGTCCGCCCCGGTGCCGGTGCGCAACTGATTTGCCGCCTCGGCCTTGCGCGCAAATCCGGTGCCGAGGAAGCTGGACTGCGCACTGTTGAGGTCGATCGGGATCGTCGCCGTCGCCGTCGACATGTCGGCGATCCGGATATCATTGCCGGTGCCGCCATCGATCTGGTCGACCCCGGCGCATAGCGCGCGTCGCGCAACCATTTGAAGATCATATTGGCATTCGGCGCATACCGCCGCGCGACCTGCGCGACAGAAACATCAGGGGGCGTCGTCTGAAGACAGATCGGACGCTTCTCCTGGTCAGTCCAACGTCGCTTGCTGCGTCGAGCCACACAAACCCGATAGCGTCCGCTAGCCAAAGCGGACACTATACCGCCCACTCAATCCGGGGCAGGGCAGCGACGCCGGACGCTTGCGGCGCATCGCCCCGTCTAGGCTTGTTTCGCCATCGGTTGGCCTGACGACGCTGCCCTTGGCCAGCGGCGATGCAGGTCATCGATAATGAACTTATGGCTATGGGTGGCCGCGTGTTCCGAAAGGTGGGGATGGTCGGGCGGCAGGTCGGGGTGGTTGTGGGGCAGGTCGCTTGCATCTTGCCCAGGCCAGATCCGCAGCACTGCGACCAGACCAAGCGCCCCGATCCCTGCCAGCACCATGGCGACGACGCTCAGTCCGGCGCCTGCTCCCATCCAGCCCGCAAGCGGATAGGTCACAAGCCAGCAGGCATGTGATAGCGCAAACTGGGCAGCAAAGACCGCGCCACGATCTGCCTCGCGGGCGGAGCGGTTGATGATCCGCCCGATTGGCGTCTGGGTCAGCGAAAACCCAAAGCCGATCACTGCCCAAAGCAGGATGAGCTTTGACAGGTTGCCCACCAGCGGCACCAGCGCTACGCCCGCCACCATCAGTGCTGCACCGCCGATCATCACCTGGCGGTCCCCCAGCAGGCCGAGAATGCGCGGAAGCAGTAATGCGGCCAGCATCGACCCCGCGCCAAAACCTGCGAAGGCCAGCGCGACCGACTCCGCTCCCAGACCCAGCCGGGCCTGTACCAGCACCACGGTGTTCACATAGACCATCGCCCCGGCTGCGGCGACGGCGGCCTCCATCACCATCAGCCCGCGCAGGCGCGGGGTGTGGGTGTAGATGCGGATGCCTTTGGTCACGTCGGTCCAGAAGTGGCTGTTTTCGCGCGTCACCCGATCCGGCAAGCGCGCGGTCACGATCAGCAGGGCCGAAGATATGAACCCCACGACCGTGCCTGTGAACAACACCGGAAAGCTGACCACGGTCAGCAGAGCCGCCGCGATGATGGGCGACGCGAGCTGTTCCATATCCTCGGCCAACCGCAACAGGGACAACGCGCTGGTGTAATCGGCCTCGTCCTTCAGCACATCGGGGATCACGGCCTGAAACGCCGGGGTAAACCCGGCCGAGGCTGCCTGAAGAAAGAAGATCAACAGATAAATCTGCCAGACCTGATCGACGAAAGGCAGGCAGGCGATCACGCCCGCGCGGATCAGGTCCAGCGCCACCAGAAAGGCCCGGCGCGGCAGGCGCTCGGCCACCGCCGCTGCAATCGGGGCCAGCGTGACAAAAGCCACCATCTTGATGGCAAGGGCGGTTCCCAGAACCGCCCCGGCATTGTCCCCCGCCAATCGCCAAGCCAGAAGGCCAAGCGCAACAATAGCAAGGCCGGTGCCGACCAGCGCCACGATCTGGGCCGCGAACAGGTGTCGGAATGTCGGGTTGCGCAGGGTGTTCAGCATCACAGAAGCCTTGTCAGGGCTTTGATCCCGGCCGGATCGTGCTTGCCACCGCCGGTGACGCAGTGGTCGATATGGTCGTGGATCAAAGCCCGTTTGGCCTCGGCCACCGCCCGCTCCACCGCATGAAGTTGGGTCGCCAGATCAAGGCAAGGCCGACCGTCCTCGATCATCGCGATCACACGCCGCAAGTGACCTTCGGCACGTTTCAGCCGGGTGGCGATGGCGGGGTGGCTTGCGTGGACACGGGGTTCTGACATGTGCAAGGCGTAACCCCCCAGGGGGGATAAGACAACGAACAAGAATGGCCCTTCGACAAGGATGCCTTTGACGAGCAGATGCGCAGGTCGCTATCGGTTTTACGGGCGCTCGCAGCGGTTGTGCTGCTGCTGTCACCGGGCTTTGCCTTGGTGACGGATGCGGTAACTCACGGCCCCGGCACAAGAGGTGCCGGTCTGGCGCGACGGGATTACCTTTCCGCTGGACTCTTGTCAGGGGATCGAAATCGAACTTGTGATGGCGGAAGGCGCGGTTGCGCCCCTTGCCTGGACGGTTGATGGCGGCTCGGTCAACTTCGACCTGCGCGGCGACGGTTCCGGCCGCGAGATCAGCTATGAAAAGGGCGGCGCGGTTCCCGAAGCCACGGGAGAGGCGACCGCCGCCTTCACCGGCAACCACGGCCGGTTCTGGCGCAATCGCAGCGATGCTTCCGTAACGGTCACCCTGCGGGTCATGGGGGATTACTCGGAGTCAAAGCGCGACGACCGAACAAACATCGGCGGGGTTGGCAGACCAGCCCCGCTTCTGCAGATGATGCCCGATGCCCCCGATGCCTAGAACTTTGCTTGAACCGTGGCCCCGTCTGGGCCTTTGAGCTGCACCGCGCCCTTCACGCCTTCGGGAACAGTCAAACCGGTGTCGCCCGACAGGACGCCGGGCGTCGAAGGGGTGAGGGGCGTTCGCACAGGTTTTCCGTCCAGCACCAGAATGGCGGTTCCGGTCAGGGTTTCGGTTGCGGCGGCGCTGTCATCCGCATCCAGGGTGACATAGACGTCCACTTTCGTCCCGTTGGGCACCAGTTCGACACGGTAGGGGGCGGCGTCGACGCGCATCCCGCCGTTGGGGCCAAGCCCGGCCTCATGTGCGACGGCGGAGGTGGCGAAAAGCAGGGAAACCAGGGTGATCCGAAGCATGGGGATGGTCCTTTATGATCAGAATGATGGGATGGCAGCACCCGCAGGCGCGTCCGGGGCGGCGGCATCTGCACGCGCCGTGTTGACCAGCCGTTCCAGCGAGGCGCGCCCATAGCGCAGGAACAGAACCGGCGTCAGGAACGTATCGAGCAAGGTGGACGAGATCAGGCCCCCGAAGATCGTTATGGCGACGGGGCTCAATATCTCTTTGCCCGGATCGCCTGACCCGATCATCAAGGGCACCAGCGCCACGCCCGCCGAAAGCGCGGTCATCAGCACGGGTGTCAGCCGTTCCAGCGAGCCACGGATGATCAGGTCGCGGCCGAAGGGCAGGCCTTCGTGCAGGGCGAGGTTGATGTAGTGGCTGATCTTGAGGATGCCGTTGCGCGCGGCGATCCCGGTCAGGGTGATGAAGCCGATCATCGACGCCACCGACAGCGGCTGCCCCGCGATCCACAGGGCCGCCACAGATCCGATCAGCGCCAAGGGCACCGATCCCATGATGATCAAGGCGCAGACGGTGGACTTGTAGCGGCTGTAAAGCAGCGCGAACACCATGCCCAGCGACACCAGCGACAAGAGGCCGATGGTGCGGCTGGCCTCTTCCTGCGCCTGGAACGTGCCTTCAAGCGTCGCTGAATAGCCCGGTGGCAAGTCGGCAACGGCGATGATCTCGCGGATTTGCGCCACCACCCCCGCCATATCCACTTGACCATCGGTATTGCCCAGCACCACCAGCCGTCTGCGGCCGTTTTCGCGCAAGATCTGGTTCGGCCCGTCGGTTTCGCGCACTTCGGCCAGTTCGCGCACCGGCACCCAGCCCGCAGGCGTCTCGATCAGCAGATCGCCAAGCGCCTCGGTGGTCCGGCGGCTGTCGTCCAGCCGCATCACCACGTCAAAGGTGCGCGGGCCATCGACCAGCTTTGACACTACCCGTCCGTTGGACAGCCGCTCCAACGCCTCGGTGATCGCGGCGGGTGAGATGCCAAAAAGTGCGGCCCGGTCGTAATCGATGCGAATTTCCAGCTGCGGAATGCGGACCTGCTTTTCCACCTGAAGATCCACCAGCCCCGGAATGGCAGCAATCTGGCCGCGAAGGTCTTCGGCGACCGACCGCAGCGTATCCAGATCATCGCCGTAAACCTTCAGCGCAAGCTGGGCGCGCACCCCCGACAGCATATGGTCCAGACGGTGCGAGATCGGTTGCCCCACGTTCACCGCGACCGGCAGGATCGAAAGCCGGGCGCGGATTTCGGCGACGATCTCGGTCTTGGGCCGCTCTCCCGGTTCCAGATCGACCTCGATTTCGGACGAATGTACCCCTTCGGCATGTTCATCAAGCTCTGCCCGCCCGGTGCGACGGCCGACAGCCCGGACCTCTGGCACCTCGAGGATCAGCTTCTCGGCGATCAACCCGACCCGGTGCGATTCCGCCAGCGAGATGCCGGGGTTGAACAGCATCGAGATGGTGAAGGTGCCTTCGTTGAACGGCGGCAGAAAGGCGCGGGGAAGGGTCGTCGCGGACCATCCCGCCACCAGAACCCCCAGCAGCGTCACGGCCATCAGCGTCTTTTGCCAACGGAACGCCACGCCAAGCGCCGCCCGGTTGCCGCGCTTCAGTGTGCGCACCAGCCAGCCTTCATGGTCATCAAGCCGCTTCATGCCGGGCAGCAGGTAATAGGCCATCACCGGCGTCAGCGTGATCGAGACGACAAGGCTGACGAGGATGGAGATGATGTAGGCCTGCCCCAGCGGCGCAAACAGCCGCCCTTCGATCCCTGAAAGCGCAAACAGCGGCACGAACACCAGAACGATGATCATCGTGGCATAGACGATGCCCGACCGCACCTCTTGCGAGGCCTGCACGACCACATCGAACGTGCTGCGCGGATTGCCCTTTTCGCGGTTCTCACGCAAGCGGCGGAAGATGTTTTCGACATCGACCACCGCGTCGTCGACCAATTCGCCGATGGCGATGGCAAGTCCACCCAGCGTCATTGTATTGATCGACAGGCCCATCAACTTGAACACGATGGCCGTGGCAAGGATCGAGACAGGGATGGCCGTCAGCGAAATCAATGTGGTGCGGACGTTCAGCAGGAAGGCAAACAGCACGATCGCCACCACGACGACCGCTTCCATCAGCACGATCTGCACGTTCTTGACCGAGGTTTCGATGAAATCGGACTGCCGGAACAGCACCTGATCGGCGCGCATGCCATCCGGCAGCGTTTCGGTGATCTGTGCCAGTTCCGCCTCGACCGCGCGGGTCAGGCTGACGGTATCGACATCGGGCTGCTTTTCGACCGAAACGATGACGGCGGATTGGCCCATATAGCCCGCCTCGCCGCGTTTCAGCCGCGCGCCATAGCCGACTTCGGCCACCTGATGCAGCAGCACCGGGCGCTGTCCATGACTGGCCACCACGACCTTGCGAAGATCATCCAGCTTCAGGGTGCTGCCGATGTTGCGGATCAGAAATTCACGGTCATACTGATCGGTAAATCCCCCGCCCGAGTTTGCCCCGAAGGCGGTGATCGCTGTTTCCACCTGTTCCAATGTCACCCCAAGGGCGCGCAAGGCCGTGGGGTTGGGGGACACGCGAAACTGCCGCACCTCGCCGCCGATGGGGATCACCTGCGCCACGCCCGGAATGGCCAGCAAACGCGGGCGCACCAGAAAATCGGCGGCCTCGCGCAATTCCATTGGCGACACACCCTCGGGGGCGGTCATCGCCACCAGCATGATCTGCCCCATGATCGAACTGATCGGCCCCATCTGCGGCACCACCCCTTCGGGCAGTTGTGCCGCGACCAGCGTCAACCGTTCGGCGATCTGCTGGCGGTTGCGGTAGATATCGGTGCCCCAGTCGAACTCGACATAGACAATCGACAGGCCGACGCCCGAGACGGACCGCACCCGGTCCACGCCCGGCAAGCCGTTCATCTGGGTTTCCAGCGGATAGCTGACCAGTTGTTCGACCTCTTGCGGGGCCAACCCCTCGGCCTCGGTCATGATGGTGACGGTGGGGCGGTTCAGGTCGGGGAACACGTCGACCGGCAGACGCATCGCTGTGAAGGCGCCGTAGGCCATCAGTACGGCGGCCAGCACCAGAACCAGCATCCGGTTTCGCAGGGATTGGGTGACCAGAAAAGTGAACATTCGCCGGTCCCCCTAGCGCAACTGATTGAGAAGTTCGGCACCTTGCGTGACCACTCGGTCACCCGGAGCCACCCCCGCGACGATCAATACGCGCGCGCCATCCAGAGGTGCCATGCGGACAGGGCGGGGTTCGAACATCTCGGGCGAGGTATGCACATAAACGATGTATTCGCCGTTGGTGCCCCGGATCACTGCGTCGCGTGGCATGGCGATCCCCGTGATGGCGGCCGAGGTGGCCACCACCACGGTCACCATCTGCCCAAGGCGCAACGTGCTGCCGCCCTCTTCGATCCGAAACAGCACGGGCTGCGCCTGACTGCCATCCGCAAACCCCGCGCCCGCAAACCCGAGCGCGATTGCCCCACCCGCGCCGTCACTGACCGAGGCGGCCTGCGCCACGTCATCACCACTGTAGGAAATCGCCTCGATCCAAAGACGGGCGGGATCGACGATATGGAAAACGATCGTGTTGGTTTCCGCAATCAACCCTTGTGCTGCATTGGCGCTGGCAATGACGCCCGAAATGGGTGCGACGAGGGCTTCCGCCCCCAGTTTCACATCATCCAGGGCGGCACGCCGTTCGCGCAGGCCTGTCAGATTGATCTCTGCCTCATCCAGTTGGGTTTTCGACACTGCACCCGAAGCGCCCAGTTTGCGAAACCGGTCCACCTGACGCTCGGCTATCGCGATCTCCTGATCCAGTTCGGCCTGCGCCTGACGGATCGAGGATTGGTCGATGGCGGCCAGGGACGGCTCGACGATCGCCAGCACCTGTCCCGCCGTGACGGTGGCACCCAGCGACGGAAAGCCGCCCTCCGGTGCGGACAGACGCCCGCCCACGGCTGTCTGGACAAAACCGCTGGCATTGGGGTCGGGGATGACCCGGCCCGGCAATTCTAGGCTGCGCCGATGGTCGGCTTCGGTTGCAGGTTCGGTGCGGATCGCAAGGATGCGCTGCGCCGGTTTTGGCGCGAACACCCTGCCATCCGGCAGTCGCTGCGCCACGTCGCGGATGACGGTCGCAGGGGCAGTCTGTGCAAAGGCGAACGATCCGGCAAAGACCATCACAACAGCCGTCGCCGCAACCCCGGCGGCAAGCCTGCGACGGCGAAGCAGGGCCGTCATCAGCACCCCAGCCAGAAAGCCCAGCGCGCCAATGGCCAGAAATGCCGGATCGTTGCCGCGCAGGCGTTCGGTGATGTCGGTGGCCATCACTTCGGCAACCTCTTGCGCAAAGGCCGCGCCGATCATCGCCCCTGCCCCTTGTGGCGCCGGGGCAGCAGTGAGTGGTTCGGGGATGGTCAATGTCGCGGTCAGAAAATCGATGTCTTCGCCCGCTGACACGGTGAAGAGCAGGTCATGCGCGCCCGGTGTCAGCGACCAGGGTGCATCGAGCGTATAGACTTCGCCCTGCGCAATGGCCGTGGCGGGCCCGTCCGGCGTTTCAACATCAACAAGCGCGTCAACGACCGGTTCATTCGTCGCAAACCGGTCAAGATACAGCGTCAGCTTGCCGCCACCCGTAACGGCGACGATCTGGAACACCTCGCTCACCGCCGTGGCGCGCGGTGCGGTTTGCACATTTGCCGGTGGCGGTTCGTCGCCATGCACATGGCCTTCATGGGCCGCAACAGGCGCGGTGGCAAAGACAACAAGCAATACCGCCAGCAGCGGCCGAAGAAAGGGGGGCATGTTGCACCTCAAAAGAACACGATCGTGGTCGCACCGCACCCGTGGCGCGGCATCGCAGACGGTTCAGATGAGGTGTCTTGGCGGACGGCGCAGGCCTTCGAGTGACGTGGAGATAGCCGTCAGGGGCGGTGGAATCACGACCAGCCGCTGCGGATCGAGATGCAGCACTGCAACCTGTGCCGGCACGATGAGAGCAGACGAACAATACGCGCCGGAACAACAATCGCGGTCACAATCGGACCACAAGGAACCGGAAACGAGGTTGCTTGCTGACCCAAAGTCAGCGTTGCCAGAAACAGCACCCTCGACATGAGCCCCAGCGGCTGCCGCCAACGGCGTGGCGGCCGTCGCAACCATCCCGTGCGTTGCATGTGCGTCGGCGCGATCTGCGGACCACAGCAAAAGTGCCGAAAACAGGACCGTCAGCGTGCAGATCAAGCGCAGGAACGGAAGCAATGCCGGCGTCCCGCGGGCCTCGACCCGCGCCACAACCGTAGCGTTCCCTGACCGGCGAGTTACCTGCAAGCTTCCGTCCGTTGTCATGTGCCTCCACCAGATCTAGCGGATGTCATCTCGCAATGCGAGTGCGAGATTGACCCGGGACTGGCAAGACGGTGCCGAACACGAACTCGTTATGACCGGCATGGCATCCTGAGTGCTGATTGCGTCTGCCGGGGGCGGCTGGATCGTCATAGCTGCCGATAAGGAACAGCACAAACATCGGCACCGCGTCCAGGGAGACCGGCGCTTCGGTCATGATGATCCTTCACCACAACGAAACCGGGCTGATCCGGGCTGCGGCGCAATCCTGCTTCGGCTGCCGGGGCGATGCCCGGCGGGATATCGGAACCCTGCTCGGCCGCCAGGCAAGTCACCTGCTCTGATTTGCAGAATGTCGCTTGATACGACCACCTCAAATCAGCGCCGTCTGGCTGTCGGCTTTGCAGGTCGAATCATTCCGCTCCGGTCGGCAATCTCACGACGGCTTCCAGCCCACCGTCGGGAAGATTGCGGAGCGAGATGGTCCCGCCATGCGCCTGAATTATGGTCCGGGCGATGGCGAGACCCAGACCGACGCCCCCGGTGTCGCGGCTGCGCGAGCCTTCGAGCCGCACAAAGGGTTCAAACACTGCGTCAAGCTGGTCGTCGGGTATTCCCCGGCCCTTGTCAGCGATGGAGATGACGGCTGTTCGCGGTTCCCGCGACAGGGTCACGTTCGCGCTGCCACCATAGCGGACCGCATTGTCGATCAGGTTGCGCAGGGCGCGGTTCAGGGCTTGGGGGCGGATGGAGACGAGCAGCGGTCCGGCAGGTGCGAGGCTTGCGCGGCCGCCACCCACATCATGCACCAGATTGGCAAGCACCGAGGTCAGCTCGACCGTGGCGGTGGGCTCTGCCTTGGCGACACCGCGCGAGAACTCCAGCGTGGCCTCGACCATCGCCTGCATCTCCTCGACCAAAGCCTTCAGACGGATGCTGTCTTCGGTTTCGTCCAGCATTTCGATCCTCAGCCGTATCGCGGTCAGGGGCGACCGCAAATCATGGCTGAGAGCCGCGAGCATATACGTGCGCTCTTTCACGAAACGGGTCAGGCGATCTTTCATCTGGTTGAAGGCCCGCGTGGTATCGCGCACTTTGGGCGGCCCCGTTATTGGCAGAGGGTCCGCATCAAGCCTACGCCCGAGTCGGTCCGCACCAGCGGCAAGGACACGCATCGGACCGACGACGCGCCGCGAAGTCCACCACGCCACCAGAACAACAGCCATCACCATCAGCAGCAGCGGCAACAGGACTTGCGGTGAAAGCTGCGGGCCGGGGCGGTGGAACATCGTGCGCACGTTCAACCATTCGCCACCCGCCAGACGGATCGACAGCGTCATTTCGACAGGGTCGGTTCGTCCGGCCATCATAGCTTCGTGCATCGGGCGCATTGCGGCGGGCATGCCGCCGGGCAGGGGAAATGGGTCACCTGCAAGCGCACAGACATCGGCCCGGACCTCCCGCTCCGGTTCACCAAGGATTTGCCGGATCTGGCGCAGAACGACGTCAGCATCGCTGCTGTCACGGGGGGCCTCCGGCTCGGGCCCGACTTTGAATCGGAGCAATGGCGAATCTGCGGCCCGCAGGATGGACGGGCGAAGACCTGTCGGGGCATCGTCCAGCAGCAAGACCACATTTGCCGCACGCCCTGCCGCCTCCAACCCCAGGGCTGCCCGCACGGCCCGGTTGCGCTCGTCGGTCAGCAGCAAAAGCCCCAGTCCCTGCGTGATGGCCAATGCCAGCAACAGCATGGCCAGCAACTGACCCCCGAGGGATTGCGGGAATATCTGACGTGGAAAGGAGAACCGCCGGTTCATGGAAGCGCCCTCACATCTGCGGCAAGGCTGTAGCCGCCCCCCCATACAGTGGCGATCAATGCGGGTTTGCCGGGATCGGCCTCGATCTTGCGACGCAGGCGGCTGATCTGGTTGTCGATGGTGCGGTCGAACACCTGCGCCGCGCGACCCGAGGTCAGATCGAGCAGGTGTTCGCGGCTGAGCACAAAGCGCGGGCGTTCCAGAAACACCGTGAGCAGGCGAAACTCGGCGGTGGTCAGAGCCACTTTGACACCGTCGGCGTCGGTCAAAGTGTGACGGTCGGTATCCAGCACCCAGCGATCGAATGCCAGCCTGTGCCCGGCCAGACTGCCGCCCACCACTTCTGCCCGGTCGGACCGGCGCAGGATCGCCTTGATCCGGGCCAGCAATTCGCGCGGGTTGAAGGGTTTGGGCAGGTAGTCATCCGCCCCGACTTCCAGCCCCACGATGCGGTCGGTTTCATCGCCCAGGGCGGTCAGCATCAGGAACGGGATGCCGCCCTGCGCGCGCAGACGGCGGCAGACCGAGGGGCCATCCTCGCCCGGCATCATCACGTCCAGCACGATCAGGTCGAACTGTCCGACCTTCATGGCCGCGTCCATCGCCACGGCGTCTGGGGCGGAGGTCGCCCGCATGCCGTTCCTTTCAAGATATTTTACCAGCGCGTCGCGGATCTCGCGGTGGTTATCGACGATGGCTCTGTTGCACAAATCGCCTGATTGCCGGACGTCCCCTATCCCCGGACAGACTTATCCCACGACCTCTGTGACGGGTATGCCAAGGGCGGTGAAGCCGTTCAGGAATGAGCGGGCG
>Ga0105047_10005242_pt1 | contig 22338 bp, 14 predicted proteins | sample MAT04_FD_78384 | JGI IMG/M metagenome (GOLD analysis project Ga0105047, IMG submission 78384) | Freshwater microbial communities from Lake Fryxell liftoff mats and glacier meltwater in Antarctica - MAT-04 (megahit assembly) | ecosystem: Environmental > Aquatic > Freshwater > Ice > Liftoff... | reverse complement strand
TGAGAGTTGAGAGTTAGTAGTCGAATTTTTGGAATTTTGTCTTTGGAATTTAGATTTTGGAATTTAGATTTTGGAATTTAGATTTTGTCTTTGGAATTTGGATTTTGGATTTTGGATTTTGGATTTTGGATTTTGGATTTTGTCTTTGGAATTTGGATTTTGTCTTTTGTCTTTTGTCTTTGGATTTTGGATTTGTCTTTGGAATTTGGAATTTGGAATTTTAGTATTTGGCATTTTAGTATTTTAGTATTTTTCTTTTGGAATTTAAAAATAAGATTATGAAAAAATTATTGCATCCGGGAAATATTGTATTATATGGTTTTGGCGTCATGGTTTTATTTATGTGTTACCTCGTTTATCAATGTACACAGCATCCATCTATCATGGTGAGTGACAACTATTATGAACAGGAATTAAAATATCAGGATGTCATTGATGCACGATCCAATACAGTGGCCTTCACTGATTCATTGACGCTGAATAAACAGGAAGGAGAAGTGATTCTTCATATACCAAACAGCATCAATAAAGAACTGACAACGGCCTCCTTGCAATTGTATAACCGTTCTGATGATAAGAAAGACCGGAATATTCCTTTGAAAAAAAATAATGAAGGCATTTATTCAATTGATACAAAAGATTGGGGCAAAGGAAACTACCAGTTAAAGCTATCCATTGAGGCAGGAAGCAAACAATATTATAAAGAGTTCAATTATTAATTAATCATGGTAGCACTTATTTTATCGGCATTTACATTGGGCATACTGGGCAGTTTACATTGCATGGGTATGTGTGGGCCACTGGTGATGAGTATGCCCTTTAAGAAAGCACGTGATGGGAAAATAATACTTGCCACTATCAATTATCATATCGGCAAAGCATTGACATATTCCTTATTTGGTCTTCTTGCAGGAAGTATAGGACAAACCTTTGCATTTTTCAAATGGCAACAAATCTTATCTATTCTAGCCGGTGTTGTATTGCTACTGATCACGATCCTGCCCTTTCTTAAAAACAAAATTCAACTTTCAAAGCCAATCCGGGACGGCTTCAATAGGTTATTCGCACTTGCTGCGACGCAAACAGAGTTGAAATATTTTTTAGCCTTTGGTTTTTTAAATGGCTTGCTCCCATGTGGTCTTGTATACACGGCCATCGCAGGCGCGGCCGTAACAGCTACTCCATTGAACGGCATGTTGTTCATGTTGTTTTTTGGACTTGGCACCATTCCATCTTTAACGTCCATTATTTTATTTCAGCATAAAACGGGACCTCGCCTCCGGAAATATCTATCTAAAAGTTCTTACTATATTTCAATATTTATCGGGTTGATTCTTATTTTACGTGGGTTGAATCTAGGCGTACCCTATATCAGTCCACATTACGAGATGACTTCAAATGAAATAAGTTGTTGTCATCCGAAACACTAATGGCTCTAACTTTGTTCCTTATGAATGATTAGAGCTTTTTCCAGTTCCGATGCAGAAGTAATTTGTTGTATTCACAGACATTCTAAGGATGTACCGCAAAGACAAAATTATTGACATTCTCTTCAACCACAGGTCCATCTAAAAGATCGACATTACCATCGCCGTTAATGTCGGTTACTACATAGCCAAAGGCAAAGTTATTGATATCGGTTTCAACACTTGCAAGATCGATCAGGTCCACATTCTGATCCTGGTTAATATCTCCATTATAGACTGCATACACAGAAGGTGCCATTAAAATCTGGTTACTGCCATAAGCTTTATTGGCGGCTGTTGTAAAATCATACACCACATTGCTGAGCGTAACAGGACTTGCACTCCATGTTTCCACAGAATTACGATGTTTGAGAACAACATAATAACTGCTTCCTTCGCTGGCACTGGGGAATGTACAAGCAATGCTTCCGTTTGTTTTAAGAAGGCCGGTAAAAGTATGTGCTATCGCAAAAGGGGCACTTATATTATGTAATTCAATGGTCACAGAATCCACATTCGTTGATGCAGGATTTAGATCTATTCCTTCATTATACAAAACCTTTTGCATCAAACCTCCACCGGCATAATATCCTTGGATAAAATATTTCAGATCTAAGTTTAATTTATACGGTTGTTGTACACCTTGGCTGGCTGTCCCTCCGGAACTGGTAGCAGTGATATAATCGATCTGACCGATTGAGTAAGAAGCGGTGCCGCCGGAGCCTGTGGCGAGACCGCCGGCTGCGATAGTGTTCTGTTGTGCAGACAACTGCCAAGTGCCTGCAAAGATCATATTGAAAAGTAAAATTGATTTTAAAAAAGTCTTCATAATATTTGAGTTAAGGGTTAAAGTTAAAAAAGTTTAGATTGACAGTACAATTTTTTACAGGTCCTTTATTTTTTTTAGGCAAGTCATTTAAACCATTCAATTCATCAGCAAACTGTAGCATAGATTTAACCATGTTTGATTTTTTGTAACATAAGTCTTCCACCTTTTCCTTGTTTCGCGTCGCCATTTATTTCTGAGAAAAAGCAAAGGTTCTCATGTTGCTAATTGTTTGGTGACAGATTCAAAACTAATGAATTTAGTTATTATTCCAAAGTAGCCTTTTTTTAAGTGAAGAATATTTAGTGTATTTATATCACAATTCTTTTTTATAAATATTTCATTCTGTTCACTAAAATTACCAAGTCAAACAATTTCCAATATTTGTTATTTGCGCATCGACTGTACCTCTTAAATCGCAACCAGGTTGAAAATCAATACCTACTGATGCTTGAATAGTAACATTCGCCGTTGGAGTTGTCACATAGTTACCAGTTGGAAATCCAGGATTAACATTGAAGCCCGCATATATTAAAGGTCTTTTGTATGATGCGGTACCTGAGACAGTTACATTTTGCAAATAGTAGGCACCAGCCTTTTTAACTGCCGCTTGTGCATCCAGTAATCCATATCCCATTTGATTATTCCAGGTGCCGAAGAGATTAGCGGGCGTTGTTGTGTAATTATATCCGCCAACTTTACGCGAAGTTTCACACATTATTTGTTGAACCTGACTTTGTGTAAGACAGGGATTAATTGAAAGTATTAAGGCCGCAATACCTGCGGCATGAGGGCATGCTGATGAGGTACCGTTAAAATCCAATTTATAATTAGCATTTTCATAGCCCATCACCCCCTGTCGATCAGTAGTTGCAATTTTTACACAAGGTGCCATTACATCTAATCCAGCTCCGTAATTACTTCCCCAAAAAGTCTCGCCATCACAAGAGGTAGGGCTTTTGCGTTCACCACAGGGACTTATTCCACCAACCACAATTACACTTGGATTTGAATTCATCGGGTAAGGCAATGTGTCTGAATTCTGATTATGAGATAAAAACAGCACAGAGCACCCTAAACCACCACGACCAAGTGTAGTTGCCAGAGTTATTGCACCATCTAATACACTACTCGCAGAACCTCCAGCCCAAGAGTTGCTAATCACCTCTGCTCCATTTATACGCGCCCAATTAAACGCATCAGCAAATTCTGCATTACTGCTTCCAGCAGTACTTGAATTGCCGAATTCAACAGAAACTGACATAAGTTGTGCATTTCGAGCCACTCCAGAAACTCCAATAGTATTATCTCCTTCCGCTGCAGCAACACCTGCACAAGCTGTTCCATGCGGACCATATACACCCGTTGGTGTTGTTGCAGTATTAGCATCGTATCCGAAATTTTCTAAATTGCCGTCTAAATCAGGATGTGTATTTTCAAAACCATCATCAATGACAGCAATATCAACAGTGTTTACTCCTCGAGTAAATTGCCAAGCACTGCATACTCGTGTATCAATACCAGCAGTTCCAGTTTGCCATGACGTATCACTATCATTAAAATAAGTTCCAGTATTATTGAATCCCCATTGATTATTAAATAATGAATCATTCACGCACCCTTTTTTCTGAGATCCTCGTATATCAGGCTCAGATGCAACAAAAATGTTGGTCTCCTTTAATAAATTTGATGCTTCTAATGAATGGATTGATGCATTCTTATTTGCTCCTAACATAATCCAATCTGTCATAAATGGGTTTTGCCCAATTATGGAGTAATTAATTTTGCCAGCCTCATACGCTAAGATGGAAATTTGACTCTCCTCTTTTACCTGAACCCATACACTATTTGTTAGAGCAAAATGATCAATGCTATCAATAGAATAATGAAAAGATACATTTAGTATAACTGCTTCTCTTTTTAAATCAGAAACAACTTTCATTAACTCACTTCTACTTAAATTTGGATTATTCAATTTTATTTCGGCATAGTGATTTTGTCCATTAGTCATCCATTCCGGACTATTTCTATATTTTGTTAAAAGTCTTTTATAATAAATATCTTTTTGAAATTTGGCGACAGTTCCGATAGATTCCACCTTTTTTTCAAGAGCTTCTGATGTATTCGCATTACAGAGCACATATAAATATTGAGTATTAAGGGTTAGTTGCTGTTTGCCATCTTTATAATAGTAAAAATCCATTTCCTGTGCATCTACATTATCAGCTATGATACAGCAAATAATTAATAAAATAATTCGTTTCATAAATACGTAGTTTTTAGTTGTGATTTGATACATGCTTGAATGAATGACTCAACATCCTAGGCTGCATTCCCGAGAAAAATGAAGAGCATCTTTTTAGTTTAACATTCATAGCTTGTTATTTAGATGAGTAATTTGATCTGGTTAAGTTATTGAACGAATTTTCATTACCATGTGGAGCAAGCCCCAATACTGGTAATTTGTGCATCCACTTTGCCTCGAAGATCGCAACCTGGTTGAAAATCAATATAGAATGAACTCTGAATGGTTACATTGGCTGATGATGTAGTCACATAATCCCCAAGCGGTAGAAAAGGATTAACACTATAGCCTGCCTGAATAAATGGACTCTTATAAGTTATGAAACCTGTGTTCGTCATATTTTGTAAATATTTACTGCCTGCCATGATTACCGATGCCTCAGCATTCACTAACCCATATCCCATTTCATTATTCCAAGTGCCATTTGGTCTACCAGCAGTAGTAGCGTAGGAATAAACACCAACTTTTTGTGCACTACGTTCAATTATTTGGATTACTTGCATATTTGACAAACATGGTTTAACTGAAATAATCAACGCACAAAGACCTGCTACATGAGGCGTAGCAGAAGAGGTTCCATTAAATGTTTGCGTATAATCCCCGTCATTACCAGTGGCGCTATTATAACCATTTGATCCGGTTCTATCAGTAGTTGGTATCAGTACACCTGGAGCGACAACATCCAATGAAGTACCATAATTGCTCCCCCAAAGTTCTCCATCACATGAAGTAGGGCTTTTTCTTTCACCACAAGGACTAATAGCACCAACAGCAATAATATTAGGATTACTATTAGCTGGATACTCCGCGCTACTAAGATTATCGTTTCCCGTAGCGAAAACAACACAGGTTCCTAACGCGCCTCTCCCAAATACCAAAGCAAATTCAATTGCATCATCAATGACCTGATGTTGGGTGGGAGAACCCCAGGAATTGCTAATCACATCTGCCCCATTTAAATATGCCCAATTGATACCATCCGCTCTTTTGACTCTAGAATTGGTAGTACCAGCTAACGAATTGCTAACAGACATTAATTTGCAATTTGGTGCAACGCCAGAAATGCCAATGGAGTTATTCTGAAGAGCAGCGACAATACCAGCACATGCTGTTCCATGATCTCCTAGAACCTGTGAAGGACTTATTCCACTTTCAGTGTCATAACCAAGGCCAAATATATTTGCCTGCAAATCAGGATGTGTCATTTGTACTCCCTGATCTAAAACAGCGACAATAATTGAATTACTTCCAGTTGAAATATTCCAAGCATCGCAAGCGTTGATATCACTTGTGGGAGTAGTCGCGTTTAATAGTCCCCATTGATTATTGAAAAAAGTGTCATTTACACAATCCATATTATCATCTGTCATCAAATCAGGCTCCGCTGCTGCAAACGAATTAGTTTCGAAAAGGTAATTGGCTGCATGAAGCGCATCATACGTTGAATTCTTATTGCATGATAGAGAATACCACAAAGGCATAAATTTATTTTGACCCTCAATACTAAGTTTCAACTCATTAGCGTGTTGTTCGAGCAGGAGATAATCGTCTTTGCTTTTTAATTTTATACTAATATAATTGGAGACCCCAATTTTATTACTTAATTTATTGTTGTAATAAGCGGACACATGTTCTATTTTATTGTTGTTTTTCAAATCAGAAAGAAACTTATTGTAATGTTCTTCTGAAAGAGGATGGTCAAACTTAGCTTCAGCCCAGAAATGGTTTTTTAATTCTAACTTATTATTTCTTATCAAACCTGTTGCGCCATTCTCAGGAAGAAATTTTGTAATTATAATATCGCTGCCAAGCACTTTTTGCAAATCTTCTTTGTCATTTGTCCTGACCAAAACAAAAAAGTATTGATAATTGTATTCTAACTGAATTTTATTATTCTTGTAATAATAGAAATCTCCGGCCTTAGATAAAAAAGTAATTATGCTCATGAATATTAAAAAAATAACTCGTTTCATAATTACTTCGTTTTAAATTGTGATTTAATACTTGCATTTTCTTCAGAAAGCTTTTTAATCTCCTTTTTCATCTCAATCATATACAACGTAAGTTCTTCAATTTTTTCTAAGAGCTTCGCAACAGAAGTGGCTACATCAAGCCCTGAGTTTACCATTTCCTCTGCAGAAGGCACATTGGGCAAATGATTATTAGCGTTAATAAATTCTTCTACTTTTTCTAAAGGCATTAATTGATAGTCGTCAGCAAATACATAATCTGCCCAGTTACCTGAGCCATTTACGGCTACCTTTAAACGTTCGGTGAGTATACCCTGACTTACAAATAATTTATAGCCAGCTGGTGTTGAGGCAACAGACCCCACAATAACTGGACCTGAATCATCACCCAAGATTACCTTAGATGTAGACTTCCCCCCTCTGATATACGTATCTTCTGCGGTCGCATAATTAATATGTGTGACATTATTTGTTCCAAAAAATGCGGCGGTACCATCAGTACCCGTTCCTCGCGCTACTGAGAGTGTAGCACTCGAAGTAGTCATTCGTATACCAACATTTCCACCTAAGGGATTTAAATAAATATCTCTTGCTGAAGGAGGATTAGGTGGAAATACATTCTGTCCTCCAACTGCTTGAATACGTTGTCCATCAAACTTTAAATAATTATATATGGCAAATGGTGAATTAGAGGAATACAGTGTTAATACACCCGATGTTGATAACAAGTCAGCAAAACTTCCACCGCTAAATCTACCATTGCCACTCACATCCAGCTTTACATTTGAAGATGGGTAAGCTCCGATACCCACATTACCTGTATTGCTATTTTTGATATCGCTTCCTGAAGTTGGCCATGAAGAGTTGTTATTACTTGCCCAGCTCATAGTACCATTTCCATTCGACTGTAAAATTTGCCCACTTAGTCCAGATTGACTATTCGGTTTTATTTCTCCTGTAACATCTATATTCCCAGTAACAGATAATTTTTCTGGAGCCATATTTCCTATACCCACATTTCCGCTGATAATCGCATTTCCACTTATATCCGCATTTCCGTTAACAGATAATTTATTTATAGGATATGAAGTTCCGATTCCTACATTGCCATGAAAATCAGCGTTACCTACTACAGAAAATTTATTTGCAGGTGTTGAAGTGCCAACCCCAACATTGCCACTGTTACTATTATATACCAGGTTATTCTGTAGCGTCCAGGCACCATCCGATACTGAATTAGTTGTTACATTTATAGTATTCGAGGAATATGTATTCCCGATTGAGTTATCATCCATATATTCCCACACTGGAAAAATTACAACAGGACCCTCACCACACGATATATATCCTCTTTTACCGACTGCATACCCCACTGCATTTTTTCGGACACCTCCACTATACGTAGCCTTTGGAGTCCAGATATCCGAGGTAAAATTATATTCATAAAAACTGTTCATGGAAGAGCTCGACCCGTTACTACCAGTTCCCATGTAACCTTTACCATTCATTGTAAAGCAGGCCATAGCATGAAACCCGGCTCCCGGAAAGGCTGATTTTGCTACCCAGACATTGGTGACAGGATTATACTCCCATACATCATTCTGATAATTACCACTGCTATTCGATCCCAAACCAATATATCCTTTCGTGTCTGAGCTCAATCCCATTGTATATCTTTTTCCTGCTCCGGGATAGTTTGCCTTTTGCAACCATGTATCGGTCGCTGGCGTATATTCCCAAAAATCATTCAAATCATTCGCCCCATTTGTGGTGCCTAAACCTACATATCCTTTATTACCAATTGAAAAACCTTGTGCTGCATATCTCGCTCCTCCAGGCATTGAGGCTTTTTGGGTCCATGTATTGGCAATTGGATCGTATTCCCATAAATCACTCTTCGCAGTTGCAAAATCACGACCTGTACAGATATATCCTTTACCATTGATACTAAAGGAAACAGCTTGTCCGCGATTACCACCAGGGAAATTTGCTCTTGGAGTCCATAAGTTTGTTGAAGGATCATACACATTAAGATCACTAACATAAGTGTGTGAGTTAACCGAACCACCTAATCCAACATAAGCTTTTTCACCAATTGTAAATGCGGAAGCCCGACTTCGCGGCGACGGTCCACCCAAACTTGCCCTTTGCGCCCACGAATTCGCAGTTGCATGATTTGGATCGTTTAGAGATCCTGTAATTTTCATGCCACAAGTTTTAATCCAGTTTGTACCATCATAAATATCCGTACATTGATCATCGGTATTAAAAATCTGCAATCCAACTGCAGGAGAAACAATGGCATCTCTTTGCGTTGTGTTCATTCTTGGAATGAGCAGCCCTTTTGTTGTGCTACTTATATCGAGTATTGCAGAAATGCTTGGCGAATTGGTACCTACTCCCACATTGCCTGTATTTATATTGCTAATATTTGTGTCCGTTTTACGCCATTGATTATCAGCAGAGGAAAGTGCATAAGGTACACTCAACAATTGTGTCGTAGCGTTGATGGTATAATTGGTTCCACCGAGAGGATCTGTTTCTGTTTTGATAAAATATAAATTGCTTCCCCAGTTGATGGTAGAAAAATTTCCACTCACCACAGTTCCGCTTCCGATTTGTATACTTACCAAACCATTCGCATTGGTAGTGGTTGATTGTGTTTCTGCATATACAGCGGTTCCAATGGATGTAGTTTGTAAGATGCTGATACGCATACCTACAGTTTGGTTTGCGACTAATGCATTGCCAGCATTTCTGATAACGGCCTGATAGCTAAGCTTTTGTGGGGCCTGTGCAAAGCACAATGTGCTGATTAGCTGAAGCACTAATAAGCTAATGAGAATAAAGATTTTTTGTTTCATGATATTTTTGTTTAGAAAACAAAAATATAAAAACTTGTTATATAAGGAGAATAATTGTTTTTTTAGAATTATTCACTATGAATTATTGATTTACAATTGAAAATCCGCAGTTGAATAAACTTTACGGATGTGCCGCAAAGACAAAATTATTCACATTGTCCTCAACCACAGGACCATCTAAAAGATCCACATTACCATCGCCGTTAATGTCGGTTGGGAAATAACCAAATTGAAAATTATTGATATCACTTTCAAGAAGGGGGATATCTAATAAATCAATATTTTCATCATGATTAAGATCACCGCTATAGATTGCCCACAATCCTGGAGCCATTTGTATGAGGTTATCGCCATAGGCCTGACTGGCAGAGGAAGAAAAACTGTAGATGGTATTCGGCGACAACTGTATTGGAAACTTGCTCCAGGTAGTTACTCCATTTCTATGTTTGATGACTATATAATATGAATTTCCTGAAACAGCAAAAGGGAAACTACAACTCAAGTTCCCATAAACCTGAAGTATTCCGGTTGTACTCTGAACCATCGAATAAGGCGGCATAACATTATGTAGTTCAACTGTTACACTATCCACATTCATTAGGCTTGAACCAATACCCTGGTTTGAAAGAGCTGTTGCCATCAATCCGCTTCCCATATAGTAACCCTGGAAGTAAACACTTAGATTAAGATTAGTTATACATGCATTGGTATAAATGGCTTGTGAAGATGAAGCCGCACATCCTGTTACATCGGTAACGGTGAGTGTGGCTGTATACGATCCGCTTGCAGGATATGTATGTGATGTTGAAATTCCGGTGCCTGTTGTTGCATCTCCATAATTCCATGCATAGTTTGCAGTTACGCTGCGCGCATTTGCATTGCTTAAAGTAAGTGTTCTTCCACCACCACTTGCATCTGTGCATGAAGTGGCTCCTCCTATGGCTTCATTAAATTTCCAGTACCCAACCAAATTAGTTTGAGGTGCAGTAATACATCCAACTCGTTCTGCAGAAATTGAAAAAAGGCTTAGTGCTGTAGTCCAAATCCTTACTTCATCGATCGCACCTTTAAAATATTCTGTTGAAGAATTGCTTCTTCCAACATACGTACCACCTGAAGTGGGTGTCAATGGAAGTGTAGTTGTACCTGTTAAATTAAAAAAGACACCATCAACATAAAGTCTCCAGGAGCCGCCTCCAAAGCCGCCTCGTGTAACTATCACATGTTGCCAAGTGCCCGTCGTTAATGCAATCGTTGAATTCAAAATAGCGACACCTCCACAGTTTACTGAAAGTTTATTAGCATTAGCGGCATTGACAAAAATGCCATACCCATTCGCGGTTGAGTTTCCATTGTAATAAATATATTGGTTAGTTCCGGTTGTGCCGTTCCACTTTACCCAAGCCTCCATGCTTATATTATTTACGTTGGTGGTTGCATACGAATTTAATAATGAGGCTCCGTAATTAGTTCCATTTCCATTAAATGCATTGCCACTACATGATTGCACGGTCGCATTAAAATCTGTGGGAGTGCCTACACAAATAGAAGGTGCATTTGAATAAAATACAGCATTTGTATTCATGTTTACGGTAGCTGTGGCCGTATTGGTACATCCATAGTTACCTGTTGCCGTAACGGTATACGTGGTTGTCGAGGTTGGTGAAGCAGATACTGTTGCTCCAGTAGTTGGTGAGGTACTTGGCGACCATGCGTACGTTGTTGCTGTTGCATTTACACCACCCACGATAGTAATGTTATAATCTTCTGTTTCGCCAAAAGTATATGTTGCACAGGGATCTAAATTATAGGTGCTGTATACTTCGCGAATACGCAAACGGCAGGTTCCGTTCTTAGCCCATGCAGGCACTGTAAATAATATTTGTCCTGAACCGTAAGACGTATTAATATCTCCTGTTTCACCCAATTTCTCCATGGGACCAAACCAGACCCCATCTCCATTATAATCAATCCAGGCCGCTACATTATTAAAGGAGGCGTAGCTGCCCACATTAACAGTCAGGTAATAGCCGCTTCCAGCAGTAAGTGTTGTGGTGGTATTACCGCTTTGTGGAAACAAAGTATAATAAGGACTCGCCGAGGCGCCACTAAAATTACTTAAATTTCCTGCCGGATTGAACATATATACGCTACTTATAAAATCACCAGCTCCTGTGCCTGTAGTATAAACCGGTTGACAATATGTAGTGGAATTTACAGTGACAGAAAGAATGCTTGATTCTCCTGCGCAAATAGAAGCAGGGCTTGGTGCATTCATCGTTAATGAAGAAGGCATAGTAACCATAACAGGTACATTAGACGTGGCAGTGCATCCTATTGCATCCGTGGCTGTTACTGTATAATTCGTAGATCCAGAAGGCGTGGCAGTTACTGAACCACCAGTTGCAGGAGTTGTAGCCGGGCTCCAGGTATAGGTGGGGGGAGTTGCATTCACGCCTCCGCTTATCGTTACAATGTAGTCTTCTGCTTCGCCTAAGCCCCATGAAGTACAGGGCGTTACACCGCTGTACTGCGCCATACGAATACGCAATCTTGCCTGTCCGTTTTTAGCCCAGGCAGGTATTATAAAACTGGTTGAACCGGTCGAATTGGCTCCTATCGACATCTCCCCAAGTTTTTCTAAGCCCATACTAAGCAAGCCATTCTGATCGTAATCCAGAAAGGCAGCTACATAATTTCCCGAAGCAGTACCACTATTAACGTAAAGTGAATAAATTTCTCCTGCGTTTAATGTTGCCGTTGTGGATCCACTTGCAGGATAAACAATTAAATAGGGAGATGAAGAAGCACCTGAAGAATTATCCAATATAGGTTGGATAAAGTTTACATTATCAAATAAACGTACACGACTGATATAATTACCGCTTCCAGTTCCTGCAAATACCGGTGTGCAATATGCCAGGTTGGTATTCACTTGTAAGTTTGTAGCACTACCTTGGCACACAATGTTAGGCGATGCGGTGGCCGTAAGATTCATGGAGGTGACAAGGACGGGATTTGTTTTGGTAGTGGCAGTACATCCATTGGCATCTGTGACAGTGACTGTGTATTGTTGGGAGTAAGCAGGTGTGGCTATTACGGATGATCCTAAAGAAGGTGTCGTTCCGTAAGACCAGGCGTAAACGATAGGGCTTGATGGCTGCCCATTCGCAATGGTAATAAAGTAATCTTCTGTTTCGCCATAGGCATATTCACCGCAGGGTAAAATAATAGGAGTGTTGTAAACTTCCCGAACACGCATACGCGTCAATCCGCTTTTAGCAGTCGTAGGAACATAAAAACTACCGGTAAAAAATCCCATATCAGGATAAGCACCTAATGGCCCATAAATATAGTTTCCTATTTTTTCGTCCAAACTAAATGAACTATCATGATTAAAATCTATCCAGGCAGCCATGTAGTTAGAGGAGGCATTTGTACCGGCTGCAAGTTTTATATTATATACCGTAGTCCCACCATCGGCCTGTAAGGTTGTTGTGGTGTTTCCACTGGCAGGATACGTTGTGTAGTAAGGGTTGGATGATCCCGTTGTAATATTATTTAAAGTCGTTGGGGTAGTGTAATTCTCATAAATAGCTACTCTTCCAATATAGTGCCCGCCTGAAGTTCCATAGGTATAGCTGGGTTGACAGAAACTGGACGATGCTGTTAAGTTTGTACTACTCCCTTCGCAAATTGCCGCGGGATTCGCATTCGTAGTAATAATGGTATTGTTCTTATAATAAATAACCATTTCAATTGAATTTGAACTAGTCGTATTCGGAAAAAATGGGCATGTAGGTACAAAAGAAATTACACAACGAATACTGTCTCTATGATTCAAAATGCCGGATGAATAGGTATTCGTTGTGGCTCCCGGAATATTCGCACCGTTTAAAATCCATTGATAAGAAGGGGTTATGACATTGGAAGGAGTAGCTGTAAATGTAACCCAGGAAACCGTTCCCGTACAATAATTATTTGCTGAGGATGTAATGGTAACCGAAGGATTGGGTGGAAGGCTTTGTGCGGGTCCAACACCAACAGCACTCCAGGCATTTATAGTTTGCAAGGCTTCGTTGCTATTTATACCATAGAGATCTTTAGCGGCCTGTATAGAAACCAGACGTGCGTTTCCATAACCAGCTCCGGAGGTCAGATTAATCATACAGCGATAGGCGATCATTCTTGCTTTTGCAATACCGATACCGTAAACACAATACGGAAACCCCAGGTCATTGGTTCCTCCGCCGCCAACCGACAATAGGTAAAACCAATAATTCTGGACACCGCTATTTGTGTGAACGCCACAAAAATCATTACCTGCCGATGATGTGCAACTACCTTGGGGATACCAGTTCGTTCCTAAATATGTATCAGGCTGTCCTTTGGAATTTGGGTTTATAAAACTTCTGATAGTATCTAATTCGCCTGCAAGTATCCAATCATTAGTACCTAAAGTATACGCTTCAACAGCTTCGCCTAAACAATCTGCAAACGATTCATTTAATGCACCCGACTCACCGGCATACGTAAGATTTGATGTAAAATGAACCATACCATGTGTATGCTCATGCCCAACTACATCTAACGTTACGAATGGGTTAGAACCATCTGCATTACCTCCAAACGAAGTAGCTTCGGTGCTATTTCTAAAGAATGCATTTCCAGTAAATCCGGGATTTAAGTACGCTTTGTATTCATGTCCGTTATTATCATAACCTTCCCGTCCATGAATGGCGGCATAATAATTCCTGGTTTGCTGGGATCCGAACTGTGTTTGGGCGACATACTTTCCAAGTGCTGTATTAGGCCAGTTGTTATCGCCATCAATATACTCATTAGAACCTGTGCCATTGTCATTCCCATTACCGTTTAATGTATGAATTGGCGATGTGTTACATGTGTTTAGCAAAATATATCCAAAGGGGGGCAAAAAAATCGTATAAAGTGTACGTGAGCCATTCCATAAGGTGGTACTGTTTCCAGAAAAGCAAGCAAACGTCATCGGTATTTTATTCACTATTTTCCTTGTGGCCGCATCAATATATACTTCATAAGATTCGGTGGCCGGCTCTACAGAAATTTTATACTTCCAGCAAAGGCGGTACACTTTATTTTCCTTGGCATATTCGGGCAATGCGATATACATTAATTCTCCTTTCGGATAAAGTGTAGCCAATGAATCTTTTTTTGTTTTTCGATATTCCTGCTCAACGTCAGGATGCAACCACAAGTAGTCGGCCGATTTAATTTCTTTTAAAGCGGTTTGTAGTCCTTCATTTTCTGAAACTACTATTTTAGAATGTTCAGGCTGCCTTTGTAAATACATTCCATTGATGTATTCTACGCGACCAGCTTTTTCATGGATCACCATTTCCGCTTCCATTACTTTGTAATTATTTACAAACTGCTGAAAGCGTGAATTTGTATAACCCAACTCATCTTTCTCGCTACGTACCAATCGCATTTCGCTACCAGCTACAAGATCCAGTACGTTAAGATAATTTTCGACAAACTCGTCAGTGGTGATACGGATGTCCTGTTTAAGAGTAAACAATTCCAATTCTGATCCGGGCTCTGTGATGGATTCAAATTTTTGGTTGGGTTTTCCTTGCACTTTATTCAGTCGGGAAGCAGCTTGCCCATATATATTTTGCAAATGACAATTTGCTGCAAATGAAAGAAGAAAAATTAAAATAACTTTTTGTATCATGGTTATTGATTTTAAATAATAACCAAAAGTAATTTCTTCAGGCAGCATGACATACTACATAAAAGGGTGGGCATTCTTGCTCCCACCCTTCTTTTAATTTTCAAGCGGCCTGCCTTATGGGGTCGCTTTACAATGAAATAAACTTGATGCTGACTTGATTGATATTAATCCCTTGAGACTTATTATGGATGAACCGCAAAAACAAAATTATTCACATTCTCTTCTACGACAGGGTCATCTAAAAGATCGACATTCCCATCACCGTTAATGTCGGTTACTACATAGCCAAAGGCAAAATTATTGATATCGGTTTCAACACTTGCAAGATCGATCAGGTCCACATTCTGATCCTGGTTAATATCGCCGTTATAGACTGCAAACACAGATGGCGCCATTTGAATCTGGTTACTGCCATAAGCTTTATTGGCTGCTGTTGTAAAATCGTATACAACATCGCTGAGCGTTACCGGACTTGCACTCCATGTTTCCACAGAATTACGGTGTTTGAGAACGACATAATAACTGCTTCCTTCGCTGGCATTGGGGAATGTACAAGCAATGGTTCCGTTTGTTTTAAGAAGGCCGGTAAAAGTATGTGCCATCGTAAACGGGGCAATTGTATTATGTAGTTCAATGGTCACAGAATCCACATTAACAGAAGAAGGGTTTGGATCTATGCCTTGGTTATAAAGAACAGGTTGCATGAAACCTCCGCCCGCATAATAACCCTGGATAAAATACTTCAGATTTACGTTGAGTTTATAAGGCTGTTGAACTCCTTGACTGGCAGAGCCTCCGGAACCTGTGGCCGTGATATAATCGATCTGACCGATTGAGTAAGAAGCAGTGCCTCCGGAGCCTGTGGCGAAACCGCCGGCTGCTACCGTGTTACTTTGGCAATATGCGGATGTGCAGATTAGCATAAAAGCCAATGTGCAGAAGACTGGAATGATTGATCTTACGTTCATGATATTGAATTATAGTTTAAAATTAATTAAATGATTGACATAATGTGTATTTTCTATTGGTTTAAAATTAACCAACTATTCTTTTTTTGTTGCTGTTCGGTAAGTTGAATCCTGATTAAATAGATTTCTTGTTTTAACGCTTCTATTTGCGTTTGCTGTTCTTTCACTGCATTTATCAGCATGTAAGTCATCGCACTATTATCAACACTCAAATAGTCTGTATTATCTTTTTGGAAAGTACTTACCATATAAGGTGCAATTTGTTGAAGGTCTTGCGCAATTACACCCACATATTCTTGTTGGGTATCACAACCAGATTTTTCATTATAATGAAATCTGATTGGGGTAATTTTTGAAAGAATTTTTAAACCATCATAGTAAGGTGAAATATTCTGTTTTAATCGCTTATCTGAATACACAGTCCAAGAGCCACCACCCGGTTTATTTGCACTGCCGTTCACGGAAAGTTTGGCAGTAGCAATCTGGGTTCCAATACCAATATTTCCGTTCGGATTGAGTGTCATTACGGTATTGCTATTCGAGACTAAATGAAAATCTTGGTACCCAAAACTACCTAAGCTAACAATACCATTGTTTTGATAAAATCCAACACCATTTGTGCCGTTTCTAATATAAAACATTACCCCAGTATAACCTGTATAGTCTATATCAATCGGAAATGATGGCGAGAAATTATTAGGACTTAAGCCTATAGCTTCGCTAAAATAAGATTTGCCGATAACGGCCAGTTTAGTAGCAGGTGTAGTAGTTCCGATTCCAACATTGCCACTAAAATCAACATTACCTACGACAGATAATTTGTTCGATGGGGTAATAATACCAATACCCAAATTACCCGTAATATTTTGATTGCCTACGACTGATAATTTATTGTTCGGAGATGTAGTACCAATGCTCACATTGCCCGTAAAATTTGCATTGCCACCCACAGATAATTTATTCGTTGGATTTGAAATTCCGATACCAACATTCCCTCCATTATTATAATAGATATTTCCTACACCAGAGGATGCCCAATAATTATCACCTGAGGTGGCAGCATGCATGGCATATGGCACACTTAACAATTGAGTGCTATCTACAATGGTATAATTGGTGCCTCCTAAAGGGTCTATTTCTGTCTTTAAAAAATAAGTACCGTATGTCCAATAAATACTGGAGAAAATCCCATTCACTACATTGCCGGTTCCAATTTGTAGACTTAGCAAACCACTGGCATTGGTTGTTGCCGTTTGAGTCTCTATATATGCAGGGTACATACCCATCATTCCGAGGTCTTGCAGAATACTGATCCTTGTGGCAATTATGGCATTGGTAACCGGTTGTCCATTTGGATTGCGGATAATTGCCTGATAGGAAAATTTTTGCGGTGTTTGCGCAATTATCAATGTACCAATGAGACAATATGCTATTGTGCAAAGTAGAAGAAAAAATTTTTGTTTCATGACATTGTAAGTAAAATATTTAAAATAGTAATAGTTTTTTAAGAGACAATTTGCGCTGAAATGAAAAATAGATTACCAAGTCAAACAATTTCCAATATTTGTTATTTGTGCATCGACTGTTCCTCTTAAATCGCAACCAGTTTGGAAATCAATAGCTATCGATGCCTGGATTGTAACATTAGCTGTCGGAGTTGTAACATAGTTACCAGTCGGAAGACTAGGGAATACATTGAAGCCCGCAAATATTAATGGCCTCTTGTATGAAGCGGTTCCTGTAACTGTTAAATTTTGCAAATAGTATGCACCAGCCATTATCACAGCCGCTTGTGCATCAAGTAATCCGTATCCCATTTCATTATTCCTTGTTCCATAGGGATAAGAAGCATTCGTTGTATAATTATACCCTCCTACTTTTTGACATGTTCTACTCATAATTTCCTGCACTTGACTTTGGGTAAGACAAGGATTTATTGAGAGTATTAATGCAGCAATACCTGCAGCATGTGGACATGCAGATGAGGTGCCATTAAAAGAATTAGTATAATTCCCTATAGTGCCTGCATTGGTATTATAACCATTATTCCCTTGTAGATCAGTAGTTGACATACGAACACCGGGTGCCAAAAAATCTAAGCCCACACCATAATTACTTCCCCAAAAGTTTTCTCCATCGCATGAAGAAGAGCTTTTTCGTTGTCCACATGGGCTAATTGAACCAACGGCAATAATACTGCTGTTAGAATTGGCTGGATATGCCATAGCTACTGAGTCTTGATTTCCTGATGAAAATAAAACAACACTACCAAAGCCCGAACGACCAAAATTAAGGGCATTACTGATGGCATTATTAATTAAACTACTTGGTGAACCACCACCCCATGAATTACTTATTACCTCTGCTCCGTTTGCCCAAGTCCAACTTATCGCATCGGCGAAAACTCCGTTACTGCTTCCACCCATACCATTGACTGCAAATTGAACAGATGATGACATGAGTTGAGCATCTCTTGCCACACCACTTACGCCTAAATTATTATTGCCCTGAGCCGCTGCAATGCCGGCACATGCAGTTCCATGAGGGCCATATACCATGGTCGGTGTTGTACCTGTAACAGCATTATAGCCATTGTTTTCTAACTTATTGGAGAGGTCTGGGTGGTTGTTTTCAAAACCTTCATCAACAATGGCAATGTCAACTGTATTCACACCACTTGTCACCTGCCACGCACCGCAAACTCTCGTATCAATACCGATAGTTGAAAACAATCCACCACCTAAATTAACCTGGCCAGTATTTCTAAGCCCCCATTGGGAATTAAACAAGGGGTCATTGACACACGAACTTGTAAAAACCCCACTCATATCAGGTTCTGCGATAATAAATTGATTCAACTCATGAAGTATTTGCGAAGTCAATAGAGAATTGGAAGTCGCATTTTTATCAGCACCTAACATCACCCATTTCTGCATAAAAGGATTTTGTCCTATAATTTTGTAATGTAGCTTTTCTGCCTCTTCACCTAAAAGTAACATTTGGCTTTCATCCTTTAATTGCACCCAAACATAATTTGTAATTGCAAATGGACTGCTTCCATCATTTGAATAATAATGACCTACATTTAGAATTGAAGTGTCCATCTTTAATTTTGTTGCTATCTCTAATACTCGTTCTGGACTTACATTTAATTCATTCAGTTTAAGTTGAGCATAATAATTTTTTCCACATATCATCCATTCAGGGCAATTGCGTGAATCGCTTACCAGTCTTTTGAAATATTCATCTTGCTGAAAATAAATAACAGTACCAAACTCTTTTACTTTTTCTTTCAGTTTTTCCTTTGTATTCACGTTGCAAAGCACATATAAATATTGAGTATTGAGGGTGAGTTGCTGTTTACCATCTTTATAATAGTAAAAATTTTTATCCTGAGCACTAGCATAAAAAGCTATGATCGAGAAAATCATTAATAAAATAATTCGTTTCATAATTATTTATTTTTAAGTTGTGATTTAATACTTGCTTGAATGAACGCAGTAAGTTGTAAAAGTGAAACTATAGGTATAGGTACAATACTTTTGAGTTTATAATTCATGGTTTGATTTTTTTGAAGGGTAAATTGATTTGGCCAGAGACTATGAAATTAGATTTACTTTTATTACCAGGTAGAGCAAGCACCGATATTGGCTATTTGAGCATGTACCGTACCCCGAAGATCGCAACCGGCTTTGAATTCAATACCAACCGATGCCTGTATGGTGACATTAGCTGTTGGAGTTGTTGTAAAGTTTCCAGTGGGAAGACTAGGATTTACGTCAAAACCTGCTAAAACTAATGGTCTCTTATATGAAGTAGTACCCGTGACCGTTAAATTTTGTAAATAATAACTACTTGCCTTTATAACTGCCGCTTGTGCATCCAGTAATCCATATCCCATTTCATTATTCCAGGTACCGTAGGGATTAGCTGCCGTTGTGGTGTAACTATAGCCACCAACTTTACGCGATGTTTCACTCATTATTTGCTGAACCTGAGTTTGAGTAAGACAAGGATTAATTGATAAAATTAATGCGGCAACACCTGCTGCATGAGGGCATGCTGAAGAGGTGCCATTGAATGTAGGTGCGTAATTGCCACCATTTCCAGCCATTGTATTATATCCATTGCTACCTTGCCGATCTGTCGTAGGAATTCCTACCCCGGGAGCCATTACATCTAATCCTGCTCCATAGTTACTTCCCCACCAGTTTTCTCCATCGCATGAACTCGGGTTCTTACGTTCTAAGCACCAACTTGTTGCTCCAGTAATAATTAAGTTCAGGTTTGAGTTTTTGGGATAAATAAGTGAACTTGAATTGATATTTCCTGCAGAAAACACTATGACACATCCCAGTAAGGATCTTCCATTTAATAAAAGGGTCCAAACTGTGGCATCAAATAATCCACTTGGCGAGTCCCATCCCCACGAATTACTAAGAACTTCTGCCCCATTATTCATAGCCCATAAGTACCCGTCAGAAATTTCCGCCCAGGTCATATTATCAAAATCTAAAGAAACGGACATCAAATCTGCATTATATGCGACACCAGCAACGCCTTGCGAATTATTCCCTTCCGCCGCAACTATACCGGCACAGCTAGTACCATGTGATCCATATACCACGGTAGGTGTTGTAGCAGTTTTTGTATCATAACCATTATTCGCTAAATTATCATTTAAATCCGGGTGATTGTTTTCGAAACCTTCATCAATGATGGCTACATCCACATTACTATTCCCGGTAGTCAAATTCCATGCGGCACAACTATTCAGACCAATAGGGACTCCACTGAAGGTAGCTTGATTTAATGCCCATTGCATCGGGTAAAATGTATCATTTACACAATCAATTTCAGCTTTTCCATAGTAATCAGGCTCAGATGAAACATATAAACCACTTTCGTAAAAATAAGCTGATGCATTTAACACATTCATCTTAGCTCCTTTTTTTGCTCCGAGCATTACCCAATTTGGCATCTGTTTATTTTGGCCCATAATAACATAATCAATTGTTGAAGCATATTCCTGAAGTGCTTTTATTTGTGTTGTATCTTTCATCTGAACCCATAAGTAATTGCTTACTGTTATTTTCACATCCCTCGAATTTTTATAAATAAAAGACACATTAATTATTTCCGGAATAGCTTTGATCTCTTCAATAAGTTTATAGAATTTTTCTTCAGTCAAATCACTACTTAATTGAATTTCGGCATAACTATTTGATTCATTTCGCAGATAACCCGGAGCGTTACTAAAGTCGATTTTAAGTCTTCTTTGAAAAATATCTTTTGAAAATCGATTTACTGTTCCTACTCTGTGAAGTTTCTTTTGAAGAGTCTCCGCATTAGACATACTGCATAGTATATATAAAGACTGTCGTTGCAAAGTCAAGTTAACTTTCTCGTTTTTGTAATAATAATAGTCTTGTGCTTTACTTTGATATATTGCTGATAAAACCAACATGAATAAAAATATCTTTTTCATAATTACTTAGCTTTCAATTGTGATTTAATACTTGCATTCTCATCAGAAAGTTTTTTCATTTCCTTTTTAATCTCAATCATATACAACGTAAGTTCTTCAATTTTTTCTAAAAGCTTCGCGTCAGAAGTGGCTACATCTAACCCAGAGTTTACAATTTCTTCGGCTGACGGAACATTAGGCAAATGGTTATTCTCATTTATAAATTTCTCTACTTCTTCTAAAGACATTAGTTTGTAATCTTCTGCAAAAACATAATCTGCCCAGTTAGCAGAGCCATTGACTGCTACTTTTAAACGCTCAGTGAGTATGCCATCGTCAACATATAATTTATAACCTGCAGGGAATGATGTTACATCACCCATAACAACAGGACCAAGGCTTCCATCATTAATGTAAACTTTTGAACCGTTTTTTCCTCCTCTGATATAAGTGTCTTCATTAATTGAATAATTGAAATGGGATGCATTGGTTGTTCCAAAAAATGCTGCTGTACCATCTACACCTGAACCGCGAGATACGGATAAAGTTGCAAGAGGCGAGGAATTACGAATACCCACATTCCCACCTAATGGATTTAAATAAATATCTTTTGCTGAAGTATTCGGCGGAAAAACGTTTGTTCCTCCCACACTTTGAATACGTTGTCCATCAAATTTTAAATATCTGTATGAGCTGAAGAATGGCGGGTCTGATGAATACGTAATGAGTGCACCAGTTGTAGAACTTAAATCATTA
>Ga0105047_10005241_pt1 | contig 22339 bp, 21 predicted proteins | sample MAT04_FD_78384 | JGI IMG/M metagenome (GOLD analysis project Ga0105047, IMG submission 78384) | Freshwater microbial communities from Lake Fryxell liftoff mats and glacier meltwater in Antarctica - MAT-04 (megahit assembly) | ecosystem: Environmental > Aquatic > Freshwater > Ice > Liftoff... | reverse complement strand
ATCGCCGGTCGTGAAGGTAGCGGGCCGGATGTCTCGCGCCAAGGCGTGCAACGCGATTTGTTGCCGCTGGTGGAAGGCGCGACGGTGTCGACCAAGTTTGGCATGATCAAGACCGACCACATCCTGTTCATCGCCAGCGGTGCGTTTCACTTGTCGAAACCGTCCGATCTGATTCCCGAATTGCAGGGCCGCTTCCCGATTCGCGTCGAACTGAGAAGCCTGTCGGTCGAGGATTTTGAGCGCATCCTGACCGGCACCGACGCCTGTCTGACCCGGCAGTACCAAGCCTTGATGCAGACCGAGGGCGTCAGCCTCGAATTCAGCGACAACGCCATCCGGCGCCTGGCCGAACTGGCTTGGCAAGTCAACGAACGCACCGAAAATATCGGCGCGCGGCGACTTTATACGGTGATGGAACGGCTGCTCGACGAATTGTCGTTCGATGCCGACAAGCTCTCGGGCGAGACGCTTAAAGTCGATGCTGAATACGTCGATGTGCGGCTGAAGGAATTGGCGGCGAGCGAAGATCTGGCGCGCTATGTGTTGTGAAGGACGGTGTTGTCAGGTTTGCCGATTTGCCGTATTGATGCGCTTGGGATGAATTCCCTCACGTAGGGTGCGCCATGCGCACCGATGAACATAAACCGGTGCGCATGGCGCACCCTACGAAATCCGATTTTGATTTGAATCCATTGAACCACTACAACGAATCGTCCATCCGCGTGCTCAAAGGCCTGGAGCCGGTGCGTGCGCGGCCGGGCATGTACACCCGCACCGATACGCCGACGCACATCATTCAGGAAGTCATCGACAACGCCGCCGACGAGGCGTTGGCCGGTTATGCCAAGATGCTGTCGGTACGCATCCATCTCGATGGTTCGGTGTCGGTGGAAGACGATGGCCGTGGCATCCCGGTCGGGCCGCATCCCACCGAGAAAGATCCGACGGTCGTCGTGGTCTTTACCCGTTTGCATGCCGGCGGCAAGTTCGACAAGACCAGCGGCGATGGCGCCTATGCCTTTTCCGGCGGCTTGCACGGCGTTGGTGTTTCGGTGACCAATGCGTTGTCCACTCGACTGGCGGTCACCGTGAAGCGCGATGGCGAAATTGCCTCGCTGGAATTCGCCAATGGCGGCGTCCTCGCCGTGCCGCTGACAGTGACCGGCAAGTGCGCCAAAAAGGACACCGGCACGCTGGTTCGCGCCTGGCCGGATGCCACTTTCTTCGATTCGCCGCGCATTTCGTTGAACGAAATGGAACGCTTGCTGCGCGCCAAGGCGGTGCTGCTGCCGGGTGTCACGGTCAAAATCGCCATCGAGCGCGAAGGCCAACCGGATCAGGAAAAAATCTGGACTTATCCGAATGGCCTGCCGCAATACCTGGCCGAGCTTCTGGGCGATGTGGAAACGCTGATTCCAGCCTTCGGCGGCGAACGCTATGCAGACGGCGACCCGAATAGTGGCGGCGGTTTTGCCAAGGGTGAAGGTGCAGCCTGGGTGTTCACCTGGTCGGAAGGGGCCGGGGTTGGCTCGATTGCGGCAGAAAGCTTCGTCAACTTGATCCATACCGCGCAGGGCGGCACCCATGAAGCTGGTTTGAAAGCCGGCGTGTTCGACGCCGTGAAGAGCTTCGCCGAACATCACGGCCTGCTGCCGCGTGGCGTGCAGTTGCGCCAGGAAGATGTCTGCGGGCGGATGAGTTTCGTGCTCTCGGCGCGCATCCTCGACCCGCAGTTCCAGGGCCAGGTGAAGGAAAAGCTCAACTCGCGCGAGGCAGTGAAACTGGTCTCGGCGATGGTGCGCGACCCGTTCGAGGTGTGGCTGGGCGGCCATGTCGAATACGGCAAGGCACTCGCCGAATTGGCCAGCAAGGCCGCCGCCGCGCGCCTGAAATCGGCGCAGAAGGTCGAGAAGAAAAAACAGTCTTCGGTGGTCGTTCTGCCCGGCAAGCTGTCGGATGCGTCCGGCTCGAATCCGGAAGAACTGGAAATCTTCCTGGTCGAGGGCGACTCCGCCGGCGGTTCCGCCAAGCAGGCGCGCGACCGCGAAACCCAGGCCATCCTGCCGTTGCGCGGCAAGGTGCTGAACACCTGGGAAGTCGAACCGGAACGGCTCTACGCCAACAACGAAGTGCACGACATCGCCGTGGCGCTGGGAGTCGAACGCCACAGCTTTAGTGATAAACCCGACATGTCCGGCCTGCGTTACGGCAAGGTGGTGATCATGAGCGATGCTGATGTCGACGGTTCGCACATCCAAACCCTGCTGTTGACCTTGTTTTTCAAACATTTCCCCCAATTGGTGGAACAGGGGCGAATTCATATTGCCCAACCGCCGTTGTATCGTGTCGATGTGCCGGCGCGCGGCAAGAAACCGATGCGACGTTTTTACGCGCTGGATGACGATGAACTCGAAGCGATCCAGGATCGTCTGGTGCGCGAGGGCATCAAGCCGGAAGCGATCGAGGTCGGACGTTTCAAAGGCCTGGGCGAGATGAACCCGGAACAACTGCGCGAAACCGCGATGAGCCCGGCGACGCGACGCGTGCTGCCGGTGCGGGTCAGCCGCGCAGAAATGGAATCCGCCGTGGCGATGTTCGACATGCTGATGGGTAAAGGCGAAGCCGGCGCCCGCCGCGAATGGATGGAATTGAAAGGAAATACCGTGGAGGCGGATATATGAGCAGTGAAACCAAGAAACCAACCGACGATGTTGCTGACGCAGCCGCCAGCCAACCGGCGGCGGACGAACGCCGCTTCTGTTCCAGTTGCAGCCGCACCAAACCGGTGCTGGGCGGCGTCATGGCGCGTTGCGCCAACGGCACCAAACGCTGGAAATGCGCCGATTGCCACGCCCGTTCGAAAGCGCATCTGGCGTCGATCAAGAAAAGCCAGTGATGCAGATTGCTTGCCCTACATGAGTCTTTTCGATGCACTCGGTTTTTGTTGGGAACGCGCTGCCATTCCTCAGCGGACGCCGACCTACAGCAAGGAGCGCGTGTGCTTTCGGCTGCACCGGATGCTGCCGGAGTTTGTCTGGGATGCCAGCGTTCTGGAAGGCAATCCTTTCACCTATCCGGAAGTTAAAACCTTGCTCGGTGGCGTCACTATCGGTGGCCGCAAGTTGAGTGATCAGGATCAGGTGCTGAATCTGGCAGATGGCGCCAGGCGGCTGCTCGATTGGGTCAAATGTGATGATTTCGTGCCCGACAAACCGCACTTTTGCGCTCTGCACGCACTGATCGCGCGCAATGAGGCGTTGGAGTGGGGCCATTTTCGTGGTGAGGGCCAGGAAACCGGTTACACCCATGATGTGGGACTGGGTGAAGCCGGTCGCTACTCGCCGTTGCCCACCGTGCCGGGCGCGCCGGAATTGAACCGGGTTTTCGCCGCAGGCATCACCGCCTTGAATGAATTGCCTTCGGCGCTTGAACGCGGGTTTGCTTTCCTTCTCTTTGGCGCGTTGCAACAGTTTTTTTTCGATGGCAACAAGCGTACCTCCCGTTTCATGATGAATGGCATTTTGATGTCGGCGGGAATCGATGCGATCAGCGTGCCTGCCACCCGCGCGCAAGACTTCAACGAAAAAATGGTGCGTTTCTATCAGACCCGGGACGCCACTGAAATGATGGCTTTCCTGCTGGATTGCCACCCGGATGCGACCGCGATTCGTGCCTTGAACGCGCTTTGAATTGATGTTTACCCCATGCCCCATTCTGAAGACACGCTGACCCCCGACCTGTTCAACGACTTGCCGGCATCCGGAGCGCTGCCACCACCGTCACCGCCACCGTCCGGCGGGGGTGGCGACAGCGGCCAGCCGGAAGAACCGAAGGATTACCTCTCGCTCGCCGATTACGCCGAGCGTTGCTATCTGGCTTACGCGATGAGCGTGGTGAAAGGCCGCGCGCTGCCCAATGTGGAAGACGGCATGAAGCCGGTGCAACGCCGCATCCTGTTCTCGATGCGCGAGATGGGGTTGGGCTCGAATACCAAACACGTCAAATCCGCGCGCGTGGTTGGCGACGTGATCGGCAAACTGCACCCGCACGGCGACCAGTCGGTCTACGACGCGATGGTGCGCATGGCGCAGAGCTTCACGCTGCGTTATCCGCTGATCGACGGTCAGGGCAATTTCGGCTCGCGCGACGGTGACGGCGCGGCGGCGATGCGCTATACCGAAAGCCGGCTGACGCCGATTGCCGAGCTGCTGCTGGCCGAGATCGATGCCGGCACGGTCGACTTCAAACCCAATTACGACGGCGCCTTCCAGGAACCAGCGCTGCTGCCGGCGCGCCTGCCGATGTTGCTGGCCAACGGCGCATCCGGCATTGCGGTTGGCATGGCCACCGAAATGCCGCCGCACAACCTGCGCGAAATCGCCGAAGCCGCGATCCAGATGCTGAAGCATCCGGACACCTCGACGCAGGAATTGATGGCTTGCATTCCCGGCCCGGATTTTCCCGGTGGCGGCCAGATCATCTCCAGCCCGGCCGACATCCAGTCCGCCTATGAAACCGGACGCGGCAGCCTGCGCGTGCGGGCGCGCTGGGAAATCGAACCGCTGGCGCGCGGCCAGTGGCGCATCGTCGTCACCCAGTTGCCGCCCGGTGTGTCCACCGCCCTGGTGCTGACCCAGATCGAAGCGATCACCAACCCGCAGATCAAGACCGGCAAGAAGGAACTCAGCCAAGAACAGAAGACCCTGAAGACCGCGATGCTGGCCGCGTTGGAAACCGTGCGCGACGAATCCGACGAGAAAGCGCCTGTGCGCATCGTGCTGGAACCGCAATCGCGCAATCAGGACGCGGACGCCTTCATGCGCATGCTGCTGGCGCAGACCAGCCTGGAAACCACCGCGCCGATGAACCTCACCGTGGTCGGACGCGATGGCCGCCCGGGCCAGAAAGGGTTGCGCGCGCTGCTGCTGGAATGGGTGGATTTCCGTGTCACCACGGTGCGCCGGCGCAGCCAGTTCCGCCTCGACGCGGTGAATCGCCGCATGCACATCCTGGAAGGCCGACAAGCGGTTCTGCTCAATATCGACGAAGTGATTCGGGTCATCCGCGAAGCCGACGACCCGAAAGCCGACCTGATCGCCGCCTTCGGCTTGAGCGAGATTCAGGCGGAAGACATCCTGGAAATCCGCCTGCGCCAGTTGGCGCGGCTGGAAGGTATCAAGATAGAAAAGGAACTCGGTGAACTGCGCGACGAACGTGACGGCTTGCTGCGTATCCTCGGTGATGAAGTCGAGCTCAAGCGCATCGTGGTCGCCGAGATTCGTGCTGATGCGAAGAAATACGGCGACGACCGTCGCACCCTGATTGAAACCGCCGTGGCAATGACCGCCTCGGTGGCCGAAGCGCAGATTGCCGACGAACCGGTCACCGTGATCGTCTCGAAAAACGGCTGGATGCGGGCGCGTGTGGGCCACGGTCTGGATTTGTCGGCGCTGCAATACAAGGCTGGTGACGTCGCGCTGGCGTTGATCGAAACCCGCACCGTCTGGCCGCTGGTGCTGCTCGACTCGGTTGGCCGCACCTACAGTATCCGCATTCCCGACCTGCCCACCGGGCGCGGCGACGGCGTGCCGATGTCCAGCCTGCTCGACCTGGCGCGCGGCGCGCGACTGATGAATGCGCTGTCCGCTGCGCCGGAAACGAAACTGCTGGTCGCCAGCAACAGCGGCTACGGCTTCATCTGCCAACTGGCTGATCTGCTCTCCCGCCAGCGCGCCGGCAAAGCCTTCCTGACCCTGGAACAAGATAGCGCGCCGTTACCGCCAGTCCAGCTTGCGCCCAACCAGACTTGGGTTGCCGCCGCCGCCGACAACGGCAAACTGCTGGCCTTCCCGCTGGAGGAAATGAAAACGTTGGGCGGCGGCAAAGGCGTGCAGATCATCAAACTGGAAGACAAAGAACATCTCACCGCGCTGACCCTGTTCAACGGCGAACGCCTAGTGATAGAAGGCAAGACCCGCACCGGCAAACCCGCCAGCCAGACACTGGCCGGCGCCGCGCTGATCCGCTACCTGCTGCACCGGGCCAGAAAAGGGCATGACCTGGACAAGATCAGCGTCGTGACTCGCCTGGCGCCCGAATAAGCCGAAGCGCCTTGGTGCAGTAACCGAGCATCAAGCCGCAACAAAATCACTTCATGCCGCTGCGAATGGCGGCGCGGTATTCCATCCGGCGATCGGGGTGGATGCTTCGGTCCGTATCGAGACGGACGACCGCGCCGGCATCGACATCGCTACCTCCGTGTACTGGCACCGAATTCACCGCTACGGGCCGCGGTCACCGCGCAGCACGCCCCATCCTTCACATGGCTGCGTTCGTTATCGAACAGACCCCGCGTCGTCGTGCGCTTAATTTCGCCGCGACTATCGATGACTCAGCTTCAACCTGGAAACCGCAGATGACCGTTCCTCAGCCCTTGGGAGGCCGCATGAATGCTGGCTTTAGCGCCTTCTATCGCGCTCACAATTTGGCTGAGCCCGCTATGCGTCTTAATGTTCGGTTGCCAAGATAAATGACTAACGCCCAATGGTTCATCCTCGTAGGCAGCCTGTTGCTCGTCATGGGCGTGATGGCCACTGTCCTCAAACGCCTGCCGGTTACATCGGCCATTATTTATCTGGCGGTGGGGTTGCTGGTAGGGCCAACGGTCCTCGATTTGTTTCATTTCAATCCGCTCAAGCAATCGGCACTCCTGGAAGTGCTGACCGAAGTGGCGGTGCTGATTTCCCTGTTTGCTGCAGGCGTCAAAATGCCGGTGCCATTCACTTTTGCGCGTTGGCGGGCTCCTGTTTTGCTGGCAACGGTTACGATGGCGGTTTCGGTCGCGATGGTCGCTGCATTCGCTTGTTTCATCCTTGGCCTGCCACTGGGTGCGGGGATTTTGCTGGGGGCCATCCTTGCTCCGACCGATCCGGTTCTTGCGACTGACGTTCAAAGCCGTCATCCCGGCGACCGCGATCAATTGCGCTTCACCTTGACCTCCGAAGCAGGCATGAATGACGGCACCGCCTTTCCATTTGTGATGCTGGGAATGGGCTTGCTGGGACTGCACGAAATCGGCGATTTCGGCCTGCAATGGGTTCTGGTCGACCTGCTGTGGGCCACGCTGGGCGGCATTGCCATCGGCGTGCTTGCCGGGGTCGCATTGGCGCGTCTGGGATGGTGGCTGCGCGGGGAACAACGTCAGCATGAACTTCTGGATGATTTTCTCGGGCTTGGCTTGATCGGGCTGGTGTACGGTTTGAGTGTGCAGGTGCATGCATGGGGATTTCTGGCCGTGTTTTTCGCCGCTGTCGCACTGCGCCAGACTGAGCTGAAGCTTGCCAATATCCCCAAAGACTTCCCTGATTTGCGCTCTCCGCAGGAAATCAAACGTGCAGATTCAATCAATCCTGACCCCGACGTGTCGCCAACCGTCAGCCAAGGGTCACTCGTTTTCAAGGAACATCTGGAGCGCTTGTCTGAACTCATGCTGGTCCTGCTTCTGGGCGGAATGCTTTATCTCGATTCGTGGAGTTGGCAGGCGGTGGCTTTGGCATTGTTCCTGTTCATGGTGGCGCGTCCGCTCAGCGTCTATATCGGCCTGCTCGGTACCCACACATCGTGGCGCATGCACGGCATGACGGGATGGTTCGGGGTGCGCGGCATCGGTTCACTCTACTACCTGATGTACGCCATCCAGCACGGACTGCCTGAACCCATGGCGCTGGAGTTGATTCAACTGACATTGATCGTGGTCACGTTGTCGATCCTGCTACACGGCACCAGTGTCAAACCGCTGATGAGCCGTTTCTGGCGGCGTCACAAGCAGAGATCAACGCCACCCTGATTAACGTGAAACACAGTAGGAGCGGTCTTCAGCCGCGATGCGCGCTAGCGCAAGTCGCAACCCTACGCCAAGACCCTGTGTTGCGGTTTGCTCGTCGCGTGCATATCGCGGCTGAAGACCGCTCCTACGCAGTTGGGCCGTGAGCTTGTCGAACGGTCGAAGGGCCCCACGATCGAAGTGCCCTTCGCCCGTGCGCTAGCGAACAGACGTTTACAACCCAATGCGTCACATTGAGTAGAAGAAGGGACAGGGTCGCGGTAGTTTGGCGACTGCTTTTGCAACGTTCCCAAGCGTGCTTGAACGTGTTTCAAGCGATTGAACAAGAGAGGATTGACGATGAACTATGCCGCTGAAAATTTTATCCGCCCGGGTTACGAAACCATGCCGATTCCCGATTTTCCGCATGCCCCGATTGACTGGTCGCGGGAAGATGCCGAGGTGCTGGCCCAGAGCGAAGGCCTGACACTGACAGAAGCACACTGGCAAGTCGTGCGTGCATTGCAGGCGTTCTATGCACGCCATGAGGAATCCGCTTTGAATGCGCGCGAGCTGCACGATGCACTGGATGAAGATTTCCAGCACGCCGGCGGCATCAAATATCTCTACACCCTGTTTCCCAAGGGACCGCTAGCACAAGGATGCCTGCTCGCTGGTCTGGAACCGCCGGCGGGGACGCAGGACAAGGGATTCGGCAGTGCGGTTTAAGCGCTCCGCACGGATGTATTCAACATCAATAAGGAGCTGGTGAAATGCCGTCCGTATAAGCCAGTTCCAGGCAAACAGGAGGTACGCCTTCTGCATTGGTTGGGCTGGTAATGGGCGGAATCATGGAAATATGGAAATGACCGATCTTGATGCGGTACTGGATGTCGATGAAATCGCGCTCCCAGGGGGAAACTTGGTCAAGTGCTTCAATATCAAGCCCGGGTTGGTCATGGCAGGCCGTTCATGAGTGAGCGTGGCCTCGATATTTTGCAGTTTGTCACGCTGCATACGAGGCCAAGCACAGAGAAGGCAAGTCTGTTTCCGGAAAGGTCCAGTCAATCTGGAAGCCCGAAGTTCAATCCTGTCCGATGACTTTGGAAGATGAAGCGCGCACGCATCTGAATTCCATTCATTACGACCCGGTCAGGCATGGCCCGGTCGAGCGTGCGGCGCATTACGCTTGGTCGAGCCTGGTCGTGCACGCCCCGCCGGTAGGGGTGGCGAAAGTGGTCAGGGTGCTGTATCGAACGGTACTGTGTGTTTCACGCTAACGCAGACTTCTACAAGCAAGCACTCGTGGTTTACGCTGTGCATCACCGCCAGGAGACACCGAGATGCACGACCGCCCGCAATCCAGCACTGAAGAAAAAGCCAACAGCCTGAGTCATGGCTTGGGCTTTCTGCTGGCGTTGGCCGCCGCGCCGGTACTTATCGTTTCTGCAGCACGCCATGGCGATGCGGCGAACATCGTCGGCGTCAGTGTGTTCGCCGTCACCATGATCCTGTTGTACTTCAGCTCGGCGCTGTATCACGCGCTGCCGCCTGGGCAGGCAAAACTTCGTTGCGCCAAGATCGACCACGGCGCCATCTACTTGTTCATCGCCGGCAGCTATACGCCGTTCGCACTCGGCGTTTTGCATGGCGCCTGGGGCTGGACGCTGTTCGGGCTGATCTGGGGGCTGGCCGGCATCGGCTTGGCGCTGAAAGCATTCAACCGGCTGTCGCACCCCATTCTTTCCACCGGCCTATATCTGGCGATGGGCTGGCTGGTGGTGATTGCGGTGGTGCCATTGCTCGAACGCGTCGCCCCCGCCGGCCTGACATGGCTGGTCGCCGGCGGTGTCACCTACACCGCCGGCGTGGTGTTTTATCTGACTGACGCGCGGTTGAAATTCGGCCATTTCATCTGGCACTTGTTCGTTATGGTCGGCACCGCCTGCCATTTCTTCGCGGTGCTGGGGTATTCGGGCAGGTAATCACGGTGGCCCGATGCGCAGCGTGTGGGTGGCGACATGTACCTCGCGCAGAAAACTGACGATGCCGCTGCTCAGCGCGATCATCGCCAGCACGAACAGCGTGCCGACTAGCCAGCGCAGATTGCTTCCTAACAGTGCGTCGATGAACAGCGCGGCGATCAGCGCACAAACCAGCAGCGCCGAGAGCGCACAGAGGTTGATCGCCCAACTGGTGAATTGGGCGCGATGCGAGAGGTTGCTGAATTCCCGTCGAGCTTTCGCGCGTTCGTCCTCGCCCAGCTTGCTCCAGTTGCTCTCGACAAAACGGGCGCGATCGATGATGCGTGCGAGCCGGTTCGCCATGACTGAAAGCAGCGAACCAATGCCGGTGAGCAGAAATACCGGTGCGATGGCAAGCTGGATGACATGGGCAATGGTGGTGATGTCCTGGTCGGCGAGCAAGGTTATCTCCTCTTCAAGCCCCAACCGTTGAACTCTGTGCCAGCCAGATGGAGGAAACACACGAAACATCGAATCTTCTCGGCGGCACTGGCCGCACCGCAATCTGAAGTTCACCCATTGCGGCGGGATGCATGTTGATCGTCATTTCCCGGCCCGGTCTGTTCGCTGCAAGACATAGCGTGCGTCCTGCGCGATCGCCTAGTCTGCTGCCAGCGCAATGTGGTTCAGCGTACCGACGAAGCCTGATCTTGCGACTAGCCTGAGAGCGCATCCAAGGTGGGCAGGGTGTCTGTCTTTTCGGTGATATTGAAAAGCAGGCCGTATCAGCCCGCTCCGCCAAGGCATGCTCGATTGGCAATTTCGCCAGTCGAATTCCGAATTAAAGGAATTTGCGATGAACCTGATCAAACCCAATTTGTTGGCTGTCCTGTTGCTGGCAGTTGCCAGCGTGCCTGCAACCGTTATGGCGGACGCAACCATCATGCCCGCAGCCGAGACTGCCGCGCCCGCTGCCGAGACCAGCAAGCCTGCCGTCAACCTGCCGGCAGAACGCATGGAATTGATGCAAAAAATGCGTGCTCGCAAGATCGAGATGATGCAGACCAACGACCCGGCCAAGTGCGAGTCGATGATGGATGCGCAGATGAAAGACAGGGAAGCCCTGGAGCAGATGGGACTTCCCGCTGGTGGTATGGGCATGATGCGTTCGGGGGCAGGCATGATGCGTCCGGGGGCAGGCATGATGAATTCAGGTGGCCCAACCGACCGCAAGATGATGCAGGACGGAAATCGTTCACGGCTTGACGACACCAACGATCAACGCCTGGACACCATGGAAAAACGCCTGGACATGATGCAAATGATGTTGCAGATGATGCTGAACCGTTGAACGAGTAAGTCTCTCTCCGGCGCGTTCCGCCGTTTCGAAGGTGGAACGCATCACAGCCAGGAAACCTCAAATGAACGTCGATCAACGTATTCTGCAATTCGCCCAATTAGCCGCCATCGCGCTGGTTTTCTTCACTTGCTACGCGGTCTTGCACCCGTTCATTCCGGCGATTTTGTTTGCGGCCGTGATCTGCATTTCGACCTGGCCGTTGTATCTGCATCTGCGCCATGCCCTGCACGAAAAATCGAGCCTGGCGGCGCTGCTGATGATGCTCTTGTTGATTGTGCTGGTGATCGTACCGTCAGCGCTGCTGGCGGTCAGCCTGGCCGGAAATGTGACGATGATGTTTGACGCGACGCGGGAATTTCTTGAACGCGGTCCGATTGCGCCACCGTCCTGGCTGAAACAAACGCCCTTGTTTGGCGAGCAACTGTTCGACTATTGGCTAGGCTTCGCTTCTGGCGGCAAGGAAGCGGTGGCGTTGTTCAAGGAGTTGCTCGAACCGACTCGGCATTTCCTGCTCAGTATCGGCAATGCCATCGGCCAGAGTTTGCTGCAAATGGCGTTTGCCGCTTTTGTCGGTTTCTTCTTCTACCGCGACGGCGAAGCCTTGGTACAGATGCTGCACAATGGTTTGGTCAAGCTGTCCGGCGGCCTGGGTGAAGAACTGTTGACTACCATTCACCAAGTCATCGCCGGTGTCGTGCAGGGCATTTTTGGCGCCGCGCTGGCGCAGGCCATCGTCGCCGTGATCGGTTTCATGATCGCCGGCGTTCCGGGCGCTTTTCTGCTGGGCGCCGCCACCTTCTTCCTCTCCATCACCCCGATCGGCCCGCCCCTGCTCTGGGGGGGCGCCAGCGTTTGGCTGCTGTATCAAGGTTCCTGGGGCTGGGCGATCTTCATGGTTTTGTGGGGTGTGTTTGCGATCAGCAGCATCGACAATCTGGTCAAGCCATACCTGATCAGCCGGGGCAGCAGTTTGTCGCTGTTGTTGATCACGCTGGGCGTGTTTGGCGGCATTGTCGCTTTCGGCTTCATCGGCCTGTTCATCGGCCCGCCGATCCTCGCCGTCGGTCTGACGTTGCTGCGGTTGTGGACGGTGCATCCGGTAGTGGAAACGGAGATTCTTCTGCCGCCTGGCGGTCCTTATGTTCGCTAACAAACAGACGGACGGGCATGGAACGTGGAAAACTAGCGCTTGGAAGAACTCTCCACATGACGCTGCAACCAGCGCCCGCAACACACGCCGGCATCGGCTGGCAACAGGAACCCCAACATGGCCAGCACCCATGAACCAAAACAGAATCATCTTCTGGCCGCCTTGCTGGACACTGAGTTCGATCGCCTGGCGCCGCATCTGGAATGCGTGCCGATGTTGCTGGGCGATGTGCTCTATGAGTCCGGCGCCCGGATGCAGCATGTCTTTTTCCCCACCAGCGCAATCGTCTCGTTGCATTACGTGCTGGAAAACGGCGGCTCGTCTGAAATCGCGGGTGTGGGCAATGAAGGCATCGTCGGGGTTTCGCTGTTCATGGGTGGCGACACCACGCCGAGCCGCGCCGTGGTACTGACCGGCGGGCATGGCTACCGGATCAAGTCGCATTATTTGCTGGAAGAATTCAATCGCGGCGGCCCGGTGATGCGGCTGTTTTTGCGCTATACCCAGGCGCTGCTCACGCACATGTCGCAGACCGCCGTGTGCAATCGCCATCATTCGGTGGAACAGCAATTGTGCCGCTGGCTGTTGCTGACGCTGGATCGTTGCCCCACCAATGAATTGACCATGACCCAGGAATTGATCGCCAACATGCTGGGCGTGCGCCGCGAAGGTGTCACCGAGGCGGCCGGCAAGCTGCAAAGCCAGGGCTTTATCAGTTATCGACGTGGCCATATCACCGTATTGAACCGGGCCGGCCTGGAAAGCCACGTTTGCGAGTGTTACGGCGTGGTCAAGAAAGAATTTGTGCGTTTGTTGTCGGATGTGGCCCCGCGCCGAGGCTAGCGCTCAATGCAATTTAATCAAGGTTAATACCTATGCGTATTTTTAAAAATCCGTCGGTCGAGCAACTGGCGCTGATCGGTTTCGGGGTGACGCTGGCCGTTTTGCTGTTGGTCGGGGGTATTGCCTGGAACATCGCACGCCCGCTTTCCGACATGAAGTCGGTTGACCATAGCCGCAAGGTAATGTCCGATTTCGATGAGTTGCGCTCCCGAATGGACCGGGCCGAGAACGGGCAATGGGCTTATTTTCTGACCAGGGAAAAGAGCTATCTGGCGCAGCGCGACCTCGACCTGGATGATACAAAACGGATCTTCAAGCGCCTGAATGACTTGACGCTGGATAATAACGACCGGCAAGCGCGCATCCGCAAGTTGCAGGCGGCAGTCGATGCGAGAAGGCGCATTTTATTGAACAGCCGGGCGGTGTTTGACGCGCAAGGCTTCAACGCTGCGCAGCCGCTGTTCATTGCCGGTCGCGAGGCGACGAAAACGGTGCATCGGATCATGCTGGAGGGCGGCCAACAAGAAGACATCCTGCTTGAAGATCGCAAGAGCGATGAGTTATTCCGCCTCAAGATCATCGTGACCAGCATTGTTTTGCTGCTGATTTTTCTTGCTTTGCTGTCTGGATGGATACGCCACCTGCTGCGCGAACGTTTAGCGCTTGCACGAACCTCGCAAGCTGCGCCGCAGAGTTTGCTGAAAACCGGCGCTTTGCAGGATGCCATTTTCAACAGCGCCAACTTCTCCAGCATCGCCACCGACGCCAAGGGCGTGATCCAGATCTTCAACGTCGGCGCCGAACGCATGCTGGGCTTTGCTGCGGCGGACGTGGTGGACAAGATCACCCCGGCCGGCATTTCAGATTCGCAAGAAATCATCGCCCGGGCCGCGACCCTGAGCCGCGAATTCAAAACCCCGATCACGCCGGGCTTCGAGGCGCTGGTGTTCAAGGCCTCGCGCGGCATCGAAGACATCTACGAGCTGACCTATATCCGCAAGGACGGCAGCCGTTTCCCGGCCATCGTATCGGTCACTGCGCTGCGCGATGCAGAAAGCCATGTGATCGGCTACCTGTTGATCGGCACCGACAACACGGCGCGCAAGCAAGTGGAAACCGAGCAAGCCGTGCTCGATCAGCGTTTGCGCGATCAGCAGTTCTACACGCGTTCACTGATCGAATCGAATATCGACGCGCTCATGACCACCGATCCGCGCGGCATCATCAGCGACATCAACCAGCAGATGGAAGCGCTGACCGGCTGCACGCGCGATGAACTGATCGGCGCGCCATTCAAAAACTTTTTTACCGATCCGGAACGCGCCGAGGCAGGGATTAATCGGGTGCTAAGCGAAGGCAAGGTGACCAACTATGAGTTGACCGCCCATGCCCGCGACGGCAAGGAAACCGTGGTTTCGTACAACGCGACCACCTTCCATGACCGCGATCGCAAGTTGCAAGGCGTGTTTGCGGCAGCGCGTGACATCACCGAGCGCAAGCAGTTCGAGCTAACGCTGCAGAAAAGCAACATCGCACTGGAAGGCGCGAAAGCGGCAGCAGAGAAAGCCAATCAGGCGAAATCGGAATTCCTGTCCAGCATGAGCCATGAACTTCGCACGCCGCTGAATGCCGTGCTCGGCTTCGCGCAGTTGATCGCCTCCGGCAAACCCCCGCCGACCTCGACGCAGCAACTGTCGATCGACCAGATTCTGCAAGCCGGCTGGTATCTGCTGCGCCTGATCAATGAAATCCTCGATCTGTCGATGATCGAATCGGGCAAGGTGTCGTTGTCGCAGGAATCGATGTCGCTGACCGATGTGCTGAAAGAGTGTCAGGCCATGATCGAACCGCAGGCGCATCAACGCGGCATCCAGATCAGCTTCCCGAGCCTGGACGCTCAGTTCTACGTTCATGCCGATCAAACCCGGGTCAAGCAGGTGGTGATCAACCTGCTGTCGAATGCCATCAAATACAACCGGCCCGGCGGCGAAGTCAGCGTTCAGTGCGTGATGCGTGGCGAAAACCGCGTGCGCGTCCGTGTCAGAGACACCGGCGCCGGCCTTGCACCCGAGCAATTGGCGCAAATCTTTCAGCCGTTCAATCGACTCGGGCAGGAGGCGGGTGCGGAAGAAGGCACCGGCATCGGTCTGGTGGTCACCAAACAACTGGTCGAATTGATGGGCGGCGCCATCGGTGTCGAGAGCCATGTTGGCGTCGGCAGCGTGTTCTGGTTCGAACTGGAAGCCAGCAAAGCGCCGGCCTTGATCATGGACAGCTTGGGCGCGACCGGCGTGTTGGCGCATGAAGCGCTGCCGGCGGACGCGCTGCATCCGCAGCACAGCCTGCTCTATGTCGAAGACAACCCGGCCAATCTGTTGCTGGTCGAGCAATTGATTGCCCGGCGCAGCGATTTACGCCTGCTGACTGCCATCAACGGTTATCTGGGCATCCAGATGGCGATCTCGCTGCAGCCGGACATGATTTTGCTGGACATCAATTTGCCCGGCATCAGCGGCTATGGCGCGTTGAAAATTCTGCACGAAAACCCGGCCACCGCGCATATCCCGATCATGGCGATATCAGCCAATGCCATGCCGCGTGATATCGAGAAGGGAATCAAAGCCGGCTTCTTCCGCTATCTGACCAAGCCGATCAAGGTCGAGGAGTTCATGGATGCGCTGGATGTCGCTTTGCATTACGCAGCGGATCACGGCTTGGCGCCCATGTCGCCAGTCCATCATGTCACGCCTGAACGATTCAACAAGGAAGCCGGTCATGCTTGAAACACACGAAATTCTCAACGCCAGCATCCTGATCGTGGACGACCAGGATGCCAATATCCTGTTGCTGGAGCAGATGCTGCGCGAAGCGGGTTACCAGCGCATCACCACGACTACCGATCCACGCGCGGTCTGCGCCTTGCATCGGGCACATCGCTACGACCTGATTCTGCTCGATCTGCAAATGCCGGAAATGGACGGGTTTCAGGTCATGCAAGGCTTGAAGGAAATCGAGACCGACGCTTATCTGCCGGTGCTGGTGATTACCGCGCAACCGGGCCACAAGCTGCGCTCACTGCAAGCCGGCGCGAAAGATTTTGTCAGCAAACCGTTTGATTTGGTCGAAGTGCAGACCCGCATCCACAACCTGCTGGAAGTGCGCCTGCTGTATCAAAAACTGGATATTTACAACAAGGTGCTGGAACAGACCGTGCAGGAACGCACGGCCGAATTGCGCGTGAGCGAGGCCCGCTTCAAGAGCTTTACCGAGTTGTCATCCGACTGGTATTGGGAACAGGACGCCGACGGCAAATTCACCGAAATCTCCGGCCCGGTATTCGAGATGCTCGGCATCGAAGCCGACGCCCCGATCGGAACGACCAACCTGCTCTCGGCAGGCGTCTGGAACGCTGACGAACGGGCGCAGCTCGACGCCAACATTGCCAATCGCAGGCCCTTCCTCGATTTTGTCTACAGCCGCTGCAGTGCCAACGGCAGCATGCAATATCTGCAAGTCAGCGGTGAACCGATATTCGATTCAGCCAGCCGTTTTATCGGCTACCGAGGCATTGGCAGAGATGTCAGTGATCGGAAGCCGCAGGGGTAGGGTGGTGCAACGCAGCGCGCAAATCGGCGACTGTCACCATCAACGTCATGGTTTCCAGCGGCGATTCCTCCAGGCCAAGGCGCAGGTAGAAGGTTTTGGCTTCCTCCGACAGCGCATGTACCAGCAAACCACGAATGCCGATCGCTTCGGCGGCATGAATCACACGGCGGCCTGCGTCCTGAAACAAGGCGCGGCCAAGTCCTTGCCCCTGGTGTGAGCGCGCCACGGCCAATCTTCCTAGCACGACCACCGGGATCGGGTCAGGCATGTTGCGCTTGAATCGTCCTGGCGCAGCGGCCGGTGCAATCGCGCTGGAAGCCAGGGCGTAGTAACCCACCACAAGATTTTCATCACAGGTGACAAAGGTGCGAGAAGCGCCACTGGCCTGGTTATGCGCGGCGCGACGTTGCAGCCATTCGTCCAGGCTGGCAATGCCGGAGTTGAACGCGGCGATCTGTTGCCGCGCGGCAAGCGGTTCGGGCGCTGAAAGCATCAACTCTTAACCCAGGGCGGGGTGACCTGCATCGTGTGCAGCAGTCGTTCGCTCGGTTGCGCCGGGGCATCAAGCCGCTTCAGGAATTCGGCATAGGCCTCAGCGCCAACCGACAGAATGGCGCGGTCAAGCAAGGCTTCTTCCGCCGCACGCCGTGCCGCTTCGAGGATGAAAGCCGTCCGCGTCTTGCCGGTCGAATTGGCGGCACGGTCAATCAGGTTGCGCTCTGCAGCGGGAATGCGCAGGTTCAGCGTATCGCGGCTAGGTGGTGTCGAGGTGGCGGCTTTCATGGCGGTGTCCTGGGTTCAATCAATGCCAGCCACCATAACATTGCGTAACGACCGTGTCATTACAGAACGGGAGGCTGCGGCATTACGAAGGCGAAGTGGTGGTGCAGCGTGTGTATGGCATTGGCAGAGACGTCAGCGACCGCATCCAGTGCCTTGACTTAACTGGGTTCCCGCATTCGCGGGAACGACGAAATCGAATTAATCAGCGTTTCCTTAACGCCTACGAACTTTATTTCCTAAGTGCGCTAGCGAACAGACGCCCTCCGTGCCGGCGGCCATAGTGAAAGTGAAGTGGTGACACGGCGCGATGTCGGCAAACAAGTTGCTGTTCATCACGCCAAGAACGACGCCATCTGGCATCGGTGTCTAAAGGAGAAAATATTCATGAACACACAATATGGTTCGTCCCTTGCAGAATTCCCCGAAGTAACCAAACAGCAGTTGATGGCTGATTTCAAAGTCGTGCTGGCGGATGCCGAGGCGCTGATCAAGGCCACCGCCAATCAAGGCGGCGAGGTGGTGGCATCCGTCCGCGCCAAAGCGGAAGAGTCGCTTGCCGTGGCAAAGGCGAAGATGGCCGATGCACAGGCTGAGTTGGTGGTACGCACCAAGGAAGCCGCGAAAGTGACGGACGTCTATGTGCACGAAAATCCCTGGCAAGCGATCAGCGTTGCCGCCGGCATCGGGCTGATGCTCGGCTTCCTGATGGGTCGGCGCTGAGAAAGAGGGTCACGCTCATGCGCGAAGAAACCGCGTCTGGCAGCACGGGGTTGTATGAATCCCTGAAAACCCTTGCCGCCACCTTGGCCGCCATCGCCCTCACCCGGCTCGATCTGCTCTCGAACGATCTGGAAGAAGAGCGAGAGCGTCTGGTTTCATTGCTGGCCGTGATGTTGGTCGGTCTGTTCTGTCTGGGCGTGGGCGTGCTTCTGTTGGCGATGCTGGTGGTGGTGGCGTTCTGGGATGGTCACCGTTTGCTGGTGCTGGCCGGCTTGACCACGTTGTTTCTGGCCGGCGGCGCGGCGGCTTGGGGGGTGGCGCTGCACAAGATCCACACCAAACCCCGATTGTTCGCAGCCAGCCTGGCGGAATTGGCCAAGGATCGGCGCCAGTTGCTGCCATGAATTGAAACCATGTTGAAGCCATGAGACAGGACCAGACATGACCCAAAAACTCACCCGACTGATCAAACGCCGCGAGCAACTGCTGGCGCAATCAGACATTCAGCGCCGCTTGCTGGCGCAAAACATGCTGCCTTGGCGTGCGCCGCTGGCGCTGGCCGATCAAGGTATGGCCGCACTCGGTTACTTCCGCCGCCACCCTATTTTGTGGGCGGGCGCCGCCTTGTTGCTGGCGCTCTGGCGACCGCAACGCGCGGGCGTCTGGTTGAGTCGTGGCTGGCTCGCTTGGCGGCTTGGGCGCGGTTTGCTCAGATAACGCCTGGGTAGCCGTCAAGTAGAACGCAACACGATTTAAAGACCGCCGCTTGGTCACATTCCGTACTCAAGCGGTACGCAAGTTCATCTTTATCAAGGAGTCCCAACATGAAATTTCCCACTCGTTTAACCTCTTTACTTTCCGCCGTGATGCTGGCATCTCTCATGGGCTGCGCTTCAACCGCCACCCAATCGGGCACTGGTGAATATATTGACGACACGGTCATTACCACCAAGATCAAGGCCGCCATCTTCGAGAACGCCTCTTTGAAATCGGCCGAGATCAACGTCGAAACCTTCAAGGGCGTCGTCCAGATGAGCGGCTACGTCAACTCTCAGGCTGACATCAACAAGGCGGCCGAAATTGCGCGCAGCGTGAAGGGCGTTTCCAACGTCAAGAACGACATGCGGCTGAAGTAAGCGCATCTATCTGCCAAAACGGCTTGCCACGGTTGCCGGGACGCTTTTTCCGGCGAGCGTGGCGCTGAAGTTGGGTGGAAGTTGGGTGGAAGTTGGGTGTATCACAAACGATAAAAGGAGACGGTCATGCTGTATACGATTGCTGTTGTGCTGTTGATCCTGTGGCTGCTTGGCTTGGTCACTTCGTACACGCTGGGTGGTTTCATTCATATCCTGCTGGTCATTGCCATTGTGGTTGTGTTGCTTAGAGTCATCAGCGGACGCAAGGTGGTTTAGCCGGTTGTGATGCCGCAATAGGATAGGGCGTAGGGTGTGTACGACGCACCCTGCGAAATCAACGCGTTGTGGCTAGCATCGCCACATAACGGGAGGAAAGCGCGATGGATGAATTGAGCAATAGCCCGCGCCGGAACCGCATCCTGGCGGCGCTGCCGGCGGATGAATTTGTTCGCCTGGTGGACGATCTGGAGTTGGTTACCTTGCACCTCGGGCAGGTTCTCTATGAGCCTGGCGAGTCACTGAGATACGTCTATTTCCCGGTTAACTGCATCGTCTCGCTGGTTTTTGTCACCGAGAGCGGCTCCTCGTCAGAACTGGCGATGACCGGCAACGATGGCCTGGTTGGCGTTCCGCAGGTGCTGGGCGGCAAAACCACCACCCACAAAATGGTCGTGCAGAGCGAGGGTGTGGCGTATCGCTTGCTGGCGCAGGTGATGTGCTGGGAGCTGAAACAGGCGGGCAGCCTGCAACGCTTGGCGCTGGCTTACGCCCAGGCGCTGATGACGCAAATGGCGCAGAGCGTGGTGTGCAACCGCCACCACACCGTCGACCAGCAGTTGTGCCGCTGGTTGCTGCTCAGCCTCGACCAATTGTCTGGCAACCAGATCAACATGACCCAGGAACTGATCGCCAGCCTGCTCGGCGTGCGCCGCGAAGCGGTCACCGAAGCGGCTGGAAAACTTCAGGCAGCCGACCTGATTCAATACAGCCGCGGCCATATCACGGTAATCGATCGCCCTGGCCTGGAGGCGCGGGCGTGCGAGTGCTATCGGGTGGTCAAAACGGAATACCAGAGACTGTTTGAATTAATGCCGGCGGTGGTGACGAAACATCGAATGCGTGCAAATCCGTATAACCTGCGCCAGCGCGCCGAGGCGCGCCTGCTGCAATCGCCGCCAGCGGAAATGGTCTCGCCGGGCGATACCAAACGTCTGTTGCATGAGCTTCATGTCCACCAGATCGAACTGGAAATGCATAACGAGGAACTGCATCGTTCCTATGCAGAAGCTGATGCCTTGCGTGAGAAATATGCCGATATTTACGACTTCGCGCCGGTGGCCTATTTCACGCTGGATGCGCAGGGCGTGATCAGTCAGCTCAATCTGGCCGCCGCCATCCTGCTTGACATCAGACGTTCGCAAATGGGTCGTTATCGTTTCTCCGCTTTCGTGCAGCCAGATTGTTTGCCGCTATTCAACCAGTTTTTCGATGAAGTGCTGAACAGCAAGCGCAAAAAGCATTGCGAGATTGTGCTGCTGGCGACCCACCGTCGCCCCGAGGTGACGGTCAGGGTCGAAGCCGTTCCAGATGAAGGCGGGCATGAACTGCAGATGGTGGTGATCGATATCAGCATCGAGATAGAAGCCGTGAAACTGGGCCTGAAAATCACCAACCGACGCCGGGGCGAGAGGCGTTTAGGGCTCGATGAAAGCACTGAACAAGTGGGTTAGCGCAATGGTCAGCGTTCGTCCCGAGCGTGTCGAAGGACTTGATCAGCCTTTCCTGAATAGCCGCCTCCGTGCGCCATCCGAAGCCGACAGAATCAAAGGGTTCCAGAGTGCTGCTTGACCGCGTACACGCCATAAAGAAATCCCTCGCAACCTCATTCGACGCGCCTTTCGCCGACGAGCCGCCGCTGCGCGCTGAACTGTTCAGCAGCGACCAGATGGCGCTGCACGGTGTGCGCCTGGCCGGTATGCACCCGTTGTCGTCAAACCGCGTGCCCGACCCGTTGCTGAAACGCCTGGCTGCGAACGAAGCAGTGTTGATCGCCACCAGCCACCAACTGACTGCGGCGGTGACCGCCAAGCAACGCATCACGCCGGCCGGCGAATGGCTGCTCGATAACTTCTATCTGATCGAAGAGCAGATCCGCACCGCCCGCCGCCACTTGCCCAAGGGCTATAGCCGCGAGCTCCCCTGCCTGGCCAAGGGTGCATCGGCAGGGTTGCCGCGGGTGTACGACATCGCGCTGGAAACCATCGCGCACGGCGATGGCCGGGTGGACCCGGACAGCCTGAGCCGTTTCGTCGCCGCCTATCAGACCCTCACGCCGCTGCGCCTGGGAGAGTTATGGGCGATACCGATCATGCTGCGCCTGGCGCTGATCGAGAACCTGCGCCGCGTCGCGGTGCGCATCGCCGCCGGCCGAGTCGAGTGCGACCTGGCCGCGACCTGGGCGGATACGCTGATTGATATCACCCGCGTCGATGCCAAGAGCCTGATTCTGGTGATCGCCGACATGGCGCACGCAAAGCCGGCGATGACCGCGCCTTTCGTGTCCGAGTTCGCCCGTCGCCTGCAAGGCCAGGGTCCGGCGCTGGCGCTGCCGCTGACTTGGATCGAACAGCAACTGGCCGAGTCGGGCCTGAACATCGAGCAATTGGTGCGCGCCGGCAATCAGCAACAAGCCGCCGATCAGGTCTCGATCAGCAACAGCATCGGCAGCCTGCGTCTGTTGGGCACGCTGGATTGGCGCGAGTTTGTCGAGGCGATGAGCGTGGTCGAACGCATTTTGCGCGACGACCCGGCTGCGGCCTACGCCGGCATGGACTTCGCCAGCCGCGACCGCTACCGCCATGCCATCGAGAAAATTGCCAAGACCAGCCATCGGAGCGAAGACCTCATTGCCAGCCAGGCCATCGAACTGGCGCGGGCGAGTGTGGTGCAAAGCGT